>Ga0209573_1000058_pt1 | contig 313284 bp, 299 predicted proteins | sample TNRBio252014_DNA_FD_185870 | JGI IMG/M metagenome (GOLD analysis project Ga0209573, IMG submission 185870) | Wastewater treatment Type I Accumulibacter community from EBPR Bioreactor in Madison, WI, USA - TNR Reactor_6/25/2014_ DNA (SPAdes)... | ecosystem: Engineered > Bioreactor > EBPR >... | reverse complement strand
AATTCTGTATGCAATCTATCAAAGAACACAATCTGAAAGCAAATCACAACAACGTCAGCAGTGATCCGGAAAACGTGTAATCTGTATGCAATCTATCAAAGAACACAATCTGAAAGCAAATCACAACCGTGATAAACGCTACTTCCAATTCGAAGTCGAGCTTGCGTGTTGATGCGAACGATGGCGGATCATCTCCAAGTTTAATCTGACCTTTTGGCCGTTTGATTGGTGTGCCCGATACAACAATCGATGACGGGCGGCCGTGATATCCTACCGGCAAATGTTTCCAGTTAGGCAACAATGCATTCTTTGGGTCACGAAACATCGAACCCACATTGGTTGCGTGCTCTTCACTGCTGTAGAAATCGGTATAGTTGGGAACGCGAACCGGCATGAGCATCTGAACTTCATTCATCGGAATGAGTGCAATCTCGCGTGCCCCGACATTATTTTTGAGTTCGGTATTGTCGTGTTGCAAAAGTTCTGAAATTCGTTCCCGCACCTCTCCTGTCTTTTTTCTTCCAAGACCGATAAAATCATTCAGGAAACGTTGATTAAAAATTCCGGCGGGTAATCCCAATCCATCCAGAAATCCATTTTCATGCAGATAGACAAGATCGAGCACATGCTCGCCAATGGCCACGCCTGCTACGGGCGATAAGTATTTGGTCTTAAAAATTCCGAAGGGAAGATTTTGGATCGGGAAATCGGAATCTTTCGGGACTTCGACCCAGCTTTTCAGGTTAGGGTTATTGGCTTTAATCATAAAAAAGATGAAAAGGGCTCGCTAAAATATGTTGATATCGCAAAAATTGCATACGCTAAAACAACTGACATTAGATTTCTTTCACCAACATGAATTACACTTTTCTGCAGCAGTACAAAGGTGCTCATCATAACAATCGGAAACGCTAGATACCTTGCCAATGTTAGTATCGAGAGATCTCCATTCACCACAGACATAACAGACAGCGCTGGTTGAAGAATTATACAAAGACCCAAAATAATTTTGATCACCTTAACACTGATTTCAGCACTTTGGACACCTCTCCAAAAAATCAGTGTCCCCGACAAGAAGCTATTGATAAACAAAGTGGTTAGCAATTCATCTCCGCCTGGCAGATGAAGTATCTTTAAAATGGACCCCACTACCCCAGTGACGTGTAAGAAAATTGCCATCCAATATGCAAAAAATCGAAACGGAGTGACTATCAGAAAGTAAACCGTTAGAATTGTTAATACAAAAATACCACCAATCAGTATTGACATATCAAAGATTATTGTAAAAATAATCTTTATTTAGTCGGGGACTATTGGATGAGAATCCCAAAATAAAAAATCACGCCATGCGGTGCAAAACGTGATTATTCGAAACAACTAACCGTAAAACTACTCCTGCCAGAATTTAGCGCCCTGCAGGCGTGCAAGCTCGGTCGAGGCTAATGTGCCTTGATATTTGTACTGCAACTGCGTTAACATCGCCCGCTGAAGATTTGCGGATGCAAATACGAGATCAATGTATGTTGCAACACCCCGCTCATACCGCACCTGTGTCAACCGAAGTGCTTCGCGCGAAGCATTTACCTGCGTGGCCGCATTTTGTTCCTGCTGCTCGTATGCAGTAAGATCGGCCTTCGCGGATTGCCAGTCTTTTTGAAGCGTGTTAGTCAGGTTGGTTTTTGAAATTTCAGACAACGCCAACGACTTCTTCGCCACAACAACGTTCTGCCGCAAGCGCGATCCCTGGAAGATCGGTACGTTCAACGTGACTCCTGCGAGGTAGTTAAATCGCATCTCATCAATATCAGGCTGATAACCATTCCTGAATCCGGTTGAGGCTTGGAAACTTAAACTTGGCAAACGATTGTTTTGTACATAGCGCGCGTCAGCTTTGGCTGCTTCAACACGTTGCTCAGCAGCCAGAACATCCGGATTGGATGCAGAATTTAGTTCTTCCGCGGTAGCGAATTTAAAATCAAACTCAGTTCCAGCGGGTTCTTCGGAAAGTCCGGTAGTGTAGGTCATCAGTGCTGCCTGGCGTTCATACTGGCGCTGGAACTCGATCTTGCGGTTCTTCTCCTGATCAATGCTGTTGTCTACGTTGATTAAATCAACCTGTAATGCATCGCCCTGGCGAATCTTGCCTTCAATAATTTTTTTATTCCTTTCATAGAACGCAATCACCGTATCCTGCAATTGGATCGATTTCTTCAGGTAGATCATCGAATAATAGATGTTCGTTACCTGCGCGGCCACCTGCAACCGTGCTGCTTCCACATTTTGCTTCGAGCTTTGCAGATCAGCTTTGGCTTTCTCAACCTGGGCTTTCGTTTTACCGAAGTCCCAGATCATCTGACTCAGGCCGATGTTTACGTTATAGTTGTTATGCGGCTGAAACAACAACGTTTTAGTTTCGGTCGCACTTACCGGGAATTGCGTTTGTGAAACAGGATCGACATAGTTATACGTAGCCGTTCCGTTCACATTCGGCATGTAATTGCTTTGCGCGATGCTGATGCGCGCTTCGGAAATTTCTGCCGTGGCTGCCAGCTCCTGAATTTTAGGATAGTAACTAAACGACTGCACAATCCACTTGTTCAGTTCAGGATTTACCTGTGCCTGAGCCGCGAACGCAAATGCAACGAATAGCGGGGTTAAAATCTTTTTCATTGTATTGTTATTAATGACTTTCTTCTGAAATTTTTTGCATGGTTTGCTTATCCATCTTTTTGGTCTTTAAGAAGAAGACCAGCGGAAGTACAAGCAAAAAGAATAATCCAATCAGTTTAAAACCGTCCAGGTAGGCCAGCAGGAAACCCTGCTTCGTAACCGCGAGGTCAAGAAACTTATAGCTTAACGCAGTTGCGGTAGTGGGATCAGCGCCTCTGCTAATCGCGCCAGCCGTGTAGCTTGCGAGTCGCTCAGCCATCAGCGGATCGGAGGCTTGCAGATTACTTACCAAATCCGTGCGATGCACCACATACCGGTGATTAACATACGTATTCATCACAGCAATGCCGAAGGCACCACCAAGCTGCCGGATCATATTCGTAAGCGCAATGCCTGACGACATCTCCTGCGGCTTTAAACCAACAACGGCCTGGTTGATCAATGGAACAGTAAGACACGCTGTGCCAACACCGCGCAGTATTTGCGGAAGCGTAAAGAATGCAAGCCCTGCATCGGGGTCAGCCAGTGAAGACGTATATCCATGAAACATAAAGGCGATACAGCCGATCACTACGTAATACACAGGCGACAGCCCGGCTTGCAGTGTCCGGCCAATGATTGGCATACACACAATTGCAATCAGTGCACCCGGCACGAGACCGAAACCGGCATCCGTTGGCGTGTAGCCAAGAATGCGTTGAACGAGTACAGGGAAAATAAATACCGATCCGAACAATCCGAAGCCCAGCACAAAAGTGAGCACATTACTGGCCACCAGGTTCTGACTCTTCCATACCCGAAGGTTAATGAGCGGCTCTTTGATGGAAAGTTGCCGGAATACAAATGAGACCAGTCCGACTACCGCGAGTATGGTAAGAATAACAATGGTACGATCTTCAAACCAGTCTTCCGACTGTCCTTTCTCCAGCACATATTGCAAACTTCCGATTCCCATTACCAGGAAGAGTATCCCGAGGTAATCAATCGTCACATTCTTGCGATTATCGAGTTGTTCCTGCGTGTCATCTGGAACGAACCGATACGCGAGTAGCGCAGCCACAATCCCGAACGGAATGTTGATATCGAAGATGAGCGGCCATGAGTAATTATCAACAATAATACCGCCCAGCGTTGGGCCAATAGTAGGACCGAGTACGATACCCATCCCGAACATGCCGGCAGCCATCGGCCGCTTTTCAGGCTCGAATGCATCGAACAAAATTCCCTGTGAGGTCGACAGCAAAGCGCCTCCGCCAATACCCTGAATAAATCTCCAGATGATGAGCATCAGCAGACTGTCGGCATTACCGCACATGTATGAAGCAACCGTAAAAAGTACGATCGACCCGAGGTAATACTTTTTCCGCCCGAAGAGCCGCGCGAAAAATCCCGTTAGCGGGATGATGATCACGTTCGCAATCGCGTAAGCCGTAATTACCCACGAAGTATCTTCGATGGTCGCACCCAGGTTTCCGCTGATATCGGCCAACGCTACGTTTACGATAGACGTATCGATGAGCTCCATGATCGCTGCGGAGATCGTGGTTAAGACAATAATAACACGCGCAATTCCTTTCAGCGCCATGATTACTGCACGTTAACTTCTACCTCTACGCTTAAGCCTGCACGCAAAATATCTTTGTACGATTCTGCGTTTACAATTTCGATCTTCACGGGCACGCGCTGTGTAACCTTTACAAAGTTACCGGTGGAGTTATCAGCCGGAAGCAAGGCGAATTTCGAACCGGTCGCTTGGCTGAACGCTGAAACTTTTCCCTTCATATCCAGATCAGGGTAGCCGTCAATCCTAATGTCAACCTCCTGCCCTTCTTTCATTTTTTCAAGCTGAGTTTCTTTAAAGTTTGCCACGATCCAGTAGGCGTCTGAGTTCACAATCGAAAACAACGGAGCACCCGCCTGCACGAACTGACCTTTTTCAATCGCCCGTTTACCGATTCTACCAGAAATCGGAGCAACGATGTTACAGTAGCTGAGCTTTAATTGCGCCTGATCGTACGCGGCTTTACGGGTCTCAATCAACGCCCGTACTTTTTGAATCTGGGCCTCGGCAATGGCAACCTGCGTAGAAGCCAGATTGATTTGATCCTTGTTTGCGATGTACTGTTTGTTGGCCGCATCATAGTTCGCACGACTGTCCTCCAGTTGCTTGGCTGTGATGGCTCCTTCTTTTACGAGTGCTTCATCGCGCGTGAGGTCGGCCTTTGCCTTATTCATTCGGGTGAGTTGAACATCCGCATTCGCGGATGCAAGCTTCTTATTAGCCAAGGCATTTTGATAGGTTGCCTGTGCATTGACTTCATCTGCCTTCGCATTCATCCAGTCGGCTTCGGCCTGTGTTGCTGCAAGCGCATATTCCGCATCATCGATTTTAATGAGTGTTTGCTCGGCCTTCACTTGACCATAATCGTCAACGCCCAGCGAATCAATGTACCCCGCTACACGCGAGATCACGGGCACAGTGCGGGATTCAATCTGTGCATTGTCAGTTGTTTCATATTTCAGGTTATGCAGTAATGCACGGATACCGAAAAAGCCAGCCACCGCCACAATTCCGATAACGATGAACAATACCCGGCTCTTCTTTTTTGGAGGATTGGTGTTTTCCATAAGGGTTTTGAAATTATGGGGGCAAAAGTAAACCCGGTTGACTAATAAAGTCAACCTTGTTGACTATTATTTTTTTATTAATTTTGGGCCGTGAAACCTTCTAAATCTCATCTGGACCAGCTTTTGGCGAACACTGAATACGTCAAACGGGAGAACTGGGGCAAGATTCTGGCGATTTCGAAGCGCCAGTTTGACGAGTGGGCTACCCGCAGGCTCAGTGAGCTGGGCTATGCCGATTTCAAGATGGTATATATGCCTGTGCTGATGAATATCCGGGTTGAGGGCACGAATAATAATGAGCTTGCCGCACACGCCAAGGTTACCAAACAGGCGATGAGCAAAGTGGCGCGCGAACTTCAGGAGATGGGCTACATCAAAGCGAAGACATCACCAGATGACAAACGGATCACGATCTTTTCATTAACCGACCGCGGAAAGAAGCTGGTAATTGAAGCCCGGCTTTGTGTAAAGGAATTGATGGATTTATTCCGCGGTGAATTAGGGAAAGAAGAACTTGATCGCACAATGAGCACCATGCTCCGAATCATTGATTTCATGGATCGTGAAGTAAACGTCAAAAAATGAGTTTGCTTCCCGTTGCGTTTGAAGACAGCATGAAGCTTACACTGGGCAACGAGTGGAACGCCTTCACGCAAGCCTTGCAAACAACAGCTCCTACCAGCATTCGTATCAATCCTTTTAAGAATCATGTTGCTGCGGGCGAGCAAGTACCGTGGAGCAAGTGGGGTATGTATTTGTCCGAACGACCAAAGTTCACGCTCGATCCGGTTTTTCATGCAGGAGCTTATTACGTTCAGGAAGCGAGCTCGATGTTTTTAGAGCAAGCATTTCACCAGGCGACTGATCTCACGAAAAAATTACGCGTTCTGGATGTATCCGCAGCACCGGGAGGAAAATCAACTCATACTCTAAGCTTGCTGAACAATGAAAGTTTGCTCGTGGCAAATGAAGTGATCCGTTCGCGAGCCACAATACTTGCCGAGAATATTCAGAAATGGGGTTGCAGTAACGCAATTGTTACCAACAATGATCCGGAAGATTTCACCCGGCTGAGCGGATTCTTCGATGTGATTGTTGTAGATGCCCCATGCTCGGGCGAAGGCCTGTTCAGAAAAGATCCAAACGCGATGAAAGAATGGTCGCCCGAAAATGTCGACCTGTGCGGCAAACGTCAGCGCAGAATTCTGGCAGATGTGTGGCCAGCGTTGAAGCAGGATGGCGTTTTGATTTATTCAACCTGCACATACAACCGGTTTGAAAATGAAGAGACACTTCAATGGCTTCGGGAACAACAGGATGCTGAATCAATTGAGTTGAAGACTGAAACTGCCTGGGGAATCGATCATGTCGTTGAAAACGGAATACACGGTTATCATTTCTACCCGCACAAGGTAAAAGGCGAAGGCTTCTTCCTTTCGGTCATCCGTAAAAAAGGTGGTGCTCAAGAACTGAACCTCAAAGCAAGAAAAGGACTAACCGCTCCTGTGAAAAAAATTGAGGAAGAGTTAAAAACCTGGACAACCCTGAATGACCCAAAGTTCTTTACCTGGAATGAAACAGCATTTGCTATCCCGGGATCGATTTACAAAGAGACCGCGTTCCTCCTCGATCTGTATGCAATCTATCAAAGAACACAATCTGAAAGCAAATCACAACTGTAGAAAAAGCAATGGAATTGTTTGGTCTCTGTATGCAATCTATCAAAGAACACAATCTGAAAGCAAATCACAACCGTTCGCGTGCGTATGGCGGCTTTAGCATTTCTGTATGCAATCTATCAAAGAACACAATCTGAAAGCAAATCACAACAATGTTGCGATCTAATTCGGCATTGATTTGTTCTGTATGCAATCTATCAAAGAACACAATCTGAAAGCAAATCACAACCACTGGTCATGAACTCTCGATCTCCAAATTCTGTATGCAATCTATCAAAGAACACAATCTGAAAGCAAATCACAACAACGTCAGCAGTGATCCGGAAAACGTGTAATCTGTATGCAATCTATCAAAGAACACAATCTGAAAGCAAATCACAACATATGCCGTTGCGTATTAATAACTAAAAATTCTGTATGCAATCTATCAAAGAACACAATCTGAAAGCAAATCACAACTCTAAATCATATTGCACATAACGGTAAAATCTGTATGCAATCTATCAAAGAACACAATCTGAAAGCAAATCACAACCACCACCTTCATAAAAACACAAGGAACAAGTCTGTATGCAATCTATCAAAGAACACAATCTGAAAGCAAATCACAACTGTGTTGTTCTTTGTTGTAATTGATGAATCTCTGTATGCAATCTATCAAAGAACACAATCTGAAAGCAAATCACAACGGCACTGTTAATGGCGTATTCGCCACGAAATCTGTATGCAATCTATCAAAGAACACAATCTGAAAGCAAATCACAACAATAACAGTATTAAGTCTTTTTGACGGAATCTGTATGCAATCTATCAAAGAACACAATCTGAAAGCAAATCACAACCCCATAGGATAATGTCGAGTATTCCATCTTCTGTATGCAATCTATCAAAGAACACAATCTGAAAGCAAATCACAACCTTCCCCATTCGTTTATTTTTAGCTGAAATCTGTATGCAATCTATCAAAGAACACAATCTGAAAGCAAATCACAACCCCGTCACTCTTTTTTTCCCCTGCTCTTTCTCTGTATGCAATCTATCAAAGAACACAATCTGAAAGCAAATCACAACTATGCGGTTGCTTACGGAATTAAAGGTACATCTGTATGCAATCTATCAAAGAACACAATCTGAAAGCAAATCACAACAGTATCGGTATCGGTATCGGTATCAGTATTCTGTATGCAATCTATCAAAGAACACAATCTGAAAGCAAATCACAACAAGTTCCATTATCGTTTTTGATTAAGTTGATCTGTATGCAATCTATCAAAGAACACAATCTGAAAGCAAATCACAACGTTTATCAGTCATAGGTTTTTCCGGCTTACTCTGTATGCAATCTATCAAAGAACACAATCTGAAAGCAAATCACAACAACAGCAGGAAAGCCAACAAGAAAAGGTTGTCTGTATGCAATCTATCAAAGAACACAATCTGAAAGCAAATCACAACCGTATCAGGTGCCGGTGTTTAGGGTTAAGCTCTGTATGCAATCTATCAAAGAACACAATCTGAAAGCAAATCACAACTAATATGCCACGACCAGAATACGAACCAGCTCTGTATGCAATCTATCAAAGAACACAATCTGAAAGCAAATCACAACAAATTCGGCCAGTTCCCCAGCCCTCAAATTCTGTATGCAATCTATCAAAGAACACAATCTGAAAGCAAATCACAACAACTATTCATTCAGGGTGCTACTGTGCCATCTGTATGCAATCTATCAAAGAACACAATCTGAAAGCAAATCACAACACAATGAAGATCAGGCAAAGATTTGCGTGTCTGTATGCAATCTATCAAAGAACACAATCTGAAAGCAAATCACAACCCGGTGTGGAGTCTCGTGGAGTTAACCTTGTCTGTATGCAATCTATCAAAGAACACAATCTGAAAGCAAATCACAACTCTATTGGTACTTATACAATATATGCGAGGTCTGTATGCAATCTATCAAAGAACACAATCTGAAAGCAAATCACAACCAGGGAGGTTGACGTTAACACAAAGAAACTTCTGTATGCAATCTATCAAAGAACACAATCTGAAAGCAAATCACAACTTAATTCCTCGTCTGTTGCTTTCCTACTGTCTGTATGCAATCTATCAAAGAACACAATCTGAAAGCAAATCACAACTATTCGGGTATGCCGGGCAAAGGATTCTATTCTGTATGCAATCTATCAAAGAACACAATCTGAAAGCAAATCACAACGGTATTAACACGCAGGTATGAAATGCAATGTCTGTATGCAATCTATCAAAGAACACAATCTGAAAGCAAATCACAACCTATTGGGATGAAGTATTTTATGAAACAAATCTGTATGCAATCTATCAAAGAACACAATCTGAAAGCAAATCATCCATTCAGAACATCTACCCTACTTTCAACAGGGTAAGCACAGAAAAAAAGTGAAGCACACTTCCACCCACCACAAAGAGGTGCCACACGCTATGATTGTACTTTACATGATCGCGTATAAAAAAGATGGTGCCCAGCGTGTACGAAATACCACCGGCCATCAGCAGGATAAAACCAAGTTGAGGCATGGCATTATAAAGTGGTTTGATGGCCAACAAAATGACCCAGCCCATAGCGATATACAGAATAGTAGACAACTTAACTTTTCGGCCAACAGAAATAGCTTTTACTATGGCGCCTAATACAGCACAGGCCCACACGATGCCGAATACGGTCCAGCCAATCCACCCGCGCAGGGCGGTAAGACAAAACGGAGTATAGGTGCCCGCTATTAAAAGATAAATAGAGATGTGGTCGAATTTATGAAAGAGGTGTTTTGCTCTTTTATGGGTAATACTGTGATACAGGGTTGATGCAAAATAAAGTAACACCAGGGTTGAGCCAAAAATTGAGAAACTCACTACATGCCATACATTTCCATCTATAACAGCAAACACTACCAGTATAACCAGGGCAGCAATGGCCAGAGCAGCCCCTATGCCATGGGTAATGGAGTTTGCGATCTCCTCGCCTGTAGAGTATTCGCGTTTTTGTTTTTCAGGTTTCACATCTGCAAAGGTACGAGCGCTCAGCTTAAATATTCTATACACATCTAAAAACCTGCATCTCTATTGAGGCGCAAATCAGTATATTCGCTTACGCGGAAAAATAGTATGAAAGCAACCGGAAAAACAGTAAACGAAATATTAACCAACCTGCCTGAAGACAGGGTGGTGCCCTTTAATAAATTACACGATGTGATTGTAAAAAATCTGCCCAAAGGATTTGAAGCCGCCATCAGTTATGGCGGGTTGGGTTATGTAGTTCCACACACCCTATACCCTGACGGATACCATTGTAAGCCGAGCGAGCCTTTACCCTTTGCGGGGATTGCCTCACAGAAGCAGTCCATTAATTTTTATCACATGGGCCTGTACTCCGATCCGAAATTATTAAAATGGTTTGCAGCCGAGTACCCGAAACACAGTAAGCAAAAACTAGATATGGGCAAAAGCTGTGTTCGCTTTAAGAAGACTGACGAAATTCCCTACAAACTTATCGGTGAATTAATGAAAAAAATTACTGTAAAAGAATGGATTGCAAAATATGAAGCCCTGTATAAGCCGAAGCAAAAAACGGCTAAGGCTTTGTAAGCCAACTGAATTTCTTCAGAGAAGAAAATATTACGTCTTTGAAAGTTCCGCTACAATTGACAAAGCTTTGTCAATTTCTTCTTCGCTGTTAAATATGTGTGTACAATGGCGTACACCAAATTGCTCGCCACTGGCACGTGGACGCATACGGGCGCGATTCCAGAACTCGTCTTGTAACCGTGGTCCCGTCATGCCTTCAATATTATACACCGTAATACCGGCACACATGGATTCCTCTTCGGGTGAGTAGATTTTTACTTTTGGATTTTGGCGTAAGCCTGTGCGCAGACGCTGGCCGAGAAATTTTATACGTTCATAAACCCGATCGGTACCAATTTCAAAAATAAAATCCAGAGCAGCATCCAATCCTTTCAACACCGGAAAATTGCCCGTGCCGCGCTGTGTAAATCTAAAGCCTTCATCTTCATGGTTGTCCCACCTTGCGCTGGCCACGGTGGTCCAGATTTCTTTCATCTTATCTTGCTTTACATACATAAAACCTGTACCGGCTGGTGCACCTACCCATTTATGAAAGCACCCGGCATAGGCATCGCACCCAATATCTTTTACATCTACTTTAATATGCCCAATGGTCTGCGCTCCATCTAAAATGGTAAAGATGCCGCGCCTTGCTGCTTCGGCACAAATTTCTTTTACCGGAAGTATAGCCCCACTGCCCGAAATCATATGCGAGATCATGAGCACTTTGGTTTTAGAAGTAAATGCCTTTACAATATCGTTGTACACTTCTCCTGTATTTTTTATTGGTTTACCGATGGTTACTTCTTTAAATAAAATTCCATGTCGCTTTTCTTTTACCAACCATCCTCCTCTTCCACCGGGGTGTTCCTGATTTGTAGTTAATACTTCATCTCCTGCCTGCAACTCAACTCCATTGGCGAGATAGCTGATGCCATTGGTTACATTATCCGTCATGGCTATTTCGCTTGCATTGGCATTAATCAACTTGCCTACCTTGGTGCGAATGCTCATCAGGTTATTGTAGCCGCTAATAAACTCTTCTTTGTTATCGTCTTTGTAGGCCCAGTCGGCTACGTTGATGGCAAGATAACGAGCATGCTCCGTCATTTTATCTACTACTACTTTGGGCATTACGCCTACGGTACCGGGATTAAAAAACACACTGTTTTTCGAAAGCATAAACTGACTGCGGATTTTCTTCCAGTATTGCGGATCGTTTGCCAATGGTAATACAACCGAAGTATCAGTTGCCTGTGCTGTGAGGGAAGGCAAAGCCAATGCTGCAAGGCCCAATGATTTGATGGCGTTTCTACGGGTAGTCATGAGCGTAATGGGTTTGAAAAAATTTCGATAAATTTAGTAATCAACGAGGACCCACCAACACCATGGCGAAAAAAGAAGCAACGGATAAACACCAGATTTTATTGAAGGGTGGAGAGTATGAAGAAGTTCGTGATACTCTGGAAGAATGGCTTAATTTTTTAACTAACCTAGATAACCTTCAGCCAGGTTTGCCCGAACTAACGGTTTATTACGGAGCTTATCGTGAAAATTTTATTAATGTTACCTACCATAGCACGCGTGCTTCATTACATTCTCTCAAACTGGAATTGGAAACCATTGACGATTCTTTGACTCTTTTTCTGGAACCAAACCCAGAGGTTAGAGCGGAAATGCTTGCTACGGAATCTGGAATAATAAATCCCGATTGCCTGAAAGCCTGGATTTTCAACCTGTTTGACCACAGTGAATTGGAAGAGTTGAGTGTACCCTTTAAAAACCAATTTTTGCCTGATCGTTTTGATAAAATCCCGAAATTAAAAATAGCTGACTTCAATGGCTCAACCCTCAAAGAGTTGCCACCCAGTTTTTATCAGCTACCAGCCCTGCAGTATCTGGGTGGGATAGATAAACTGTCCCCAGCCGTTGCCAACCTGCCCTTGCGTTCATTGTTCTGTACGCCTACTCCTCAGCAATTTAGTAGCCTTACAGGGTTAATCGAATTGAGATGTCATGAGAATGATTATGCTGTGCCTGACGAGATTGAACAGTTAATACACCTAAAGTCGTTGTATTTATCTTGTGTTTCTTATTCTTCAAACAAGCTGTTGAATTTAGATGCGCTTGAAAAATTAACTTTTATTAGTTCCGGGGCTTTATTCAAGTTCGGTAATACTGCCGGAAAACTACCCCATCTCAAAGAACTTCATATTAACTGGGTGGAGCCATTTGTGGATATACTCGGTCATTTTAAAAATCTTGAAAAGCTTACCATTTCTCAACCTCCAAGCAAAGCAACTATTCAAAAACTTGAAGAAGTTCTAAAACAATTCTACAGCTTAAAATACTTATCGCTCGAAAGATTAGGCTTTACAAATTTGGAGTGGTGTTCTTCTTTAATAAATCTTGAATACCTGAATATGGGTGAAAATAAAATTGAAAGCATCCCTCTATGTTTAGGTAACCTTCAAAAGTTGGAGAGAATCATTCTGAACAATAACCCCATCGGTACCATTCCAGAACTGCCCATAATGCCAAGTGTTACATGGATTGATTTGCAGGATACTAAAATTCCAGATGATGAAAATGCACCAGCCATAGGAGTACCTATACCAGAAGAGCGTAAGAAGTTGAAACAAATCTTTCCGAACGTTGAATTGTTTCAAATGATGGAAGACTCTTATGAATAAATTCAGGATTTATAAGGGTAAACTTATTGTCTTAATTCATCCTAAGAACCTTAAGCAGCATACCATTTATTGCCATTGCTTGAATGGCTTGACCTCGAAGATTTGTCCATTGCTGAATTTACCAGCCGATCTGGGTAAATTGGGCCTCAATTCAACTGGTGCTTTTGAACAATTTTTGGAGTAAGGGAATTAGATGCTAAGACCAGCGCTTGCACAATCAGGCCAATCACAATAATCATGGCCAGTTCAAATTGTGTAAGCATACTGGAGCCTGCTACAATTTTTTTTGATTGATCGGTCATACTTTTTCCCTCTTCTATCTGAATACTTGAAAGCATATTCAGGTTACGGGTTGCGGTGTTAAATTCCTGATCGATGGACGAAACAGCTACCGATGTGCTTTGCGCTTTCAGGTATTGCTCCTCAAGTATAATCATCTCCTTTACATTTTTCTTAAACGAGTCAAACACGAGCGATTCCTGATTGGTGAGTCTGGTTTTTTCGTATTCGTGAATAAGGGCCATTATCGCCACATTATGTTTTGTAATAATTGCCTTGATCTGATCCAGGTCTCCCTGCCCGCTGCACTGGTCCATAAGCATTTGCTTTTGATACAGATGATCTGAAAGTTTGTAGATATAACTCTCTACCAGAAGGCGATCTTCAAAAACAGAAGAAAAAGAATCGCCCAACTCTGATACGTTGTTCCGGTCTATCACATTTTTAACAAAAACACCCAGCAGTACTATGGTGAGTAAAAATGCAACTTTTGCCTTTTGCTGAATTGCGTATAACCACTTCATACATTCATATTTTCAAATTAAAAATAAGCAAGAGGCTGATCAAAAAAAAGAAAACACCAGAATGCTTCTTTCTGCTGTATTGTTCAGCGGTTTTAATGCCCTGCGCATCAGTCTTTCTGGCTGTCATTATTCAATGTAAACATGGTAAACTGCAATTATTTTCATACTTTGAATCACTAAACCTTAAAAAATATGAATCTTATAGACCGAGTAAAGAACATATTACTCACGCCAAAAACCGAATGGGATGTTATCAATTCAGAAACTGTTACGCCTCCATCTCTCTTAGTGTCGTACATTTTTCCACTGGCCGTTATTTCGGCTATCGGGCCGGTATTAAGTGGTTTTTTATTTCCCGGGCTTTTGGGGCTAAACGCTTTTTTAATTTCAGCCCTTATCGCCTTCTTGTCAGCAATAATCAGTTATTATATTTCTCTTTATATTATTGATATACTGGCCCCAACTTTCGGATCAGAAAAAGATTTGAATAAGTCGGCACAACTCGTGGCTTATTCTACCACACCCTCATTTATAGCCGGTCTCCTTTCATTTATACCGGTAATTGGCGGGTTGCTGAGTTTTGTTGCATGGGCTTACTCTATTTATATCATGTATCTGGGCTTAACCCCATTGAAGAAGACGCCAGAAGATAAAAAGATTATCTACCTGATAATTGCTTTTATTGTAACGGTTGCTGTTATGATGGTGGTAAGCGCAATACTGGGAAGTATGCTGCTAACATCTGCGCTATTGGGATTTTAAGAGGCTTTAAAAACACCGATGGCAGGTCTTACAACCTGCCATCGGTGTTACAAATATTTTAATACGTATTATTCATTCTTATACACCACGCCATCTCTCATCACAAAGGTTACCTTCTCCATGGTTTTAATGTTTTTGGTTGGGTCTTCGTTTACGGCTACAATATCAGCCAGTTTGCCGGCTTCAATAGAACCAATCTTATCGCCAAAGCCTAAGATGTTGGCATTTACCTGCATGGCACTCAGCAACGCTTCAATGGCAGGCATGCCACCTTCCACCATATAACCAAACTCGCGTGCATTTTCGCCATGCGGAAATACTCCGGCATCGGTACCAAAGGCCATCTTAACACCACGTTTGTAGGCTTTTGAAAAGTTCTCCTGAATTCTTGATCCAATCTCTATGGCTTTTGGCACAACCAAAGGATGGTAGTAGCCCGGAATTTTGGCATACTCTGCTGCCGAGCGACCGGCAATGATAGTGGGAACATGGTACGTTCCTTTCTGCTTCATCAAATCCATCACCTCTTCGCTCATTAATGTACCGTGTTCAATAGTTGTAATGCCAGCCAACACCGCCCGCTTCATACCTTCGGCACCGTGCGCGTGGGCCGCTGTATGAAAACCATAATCCTTTGCAGCTTCTACAATAGCATTTACTTCTTCTTGTGTAAACTGTGGGCCGCTGCCATCTTTTGCTACGCTCAATACACCACCGGTAGCCGTTATCTTAATAAAGTCTGCCCCATCTTTGTAGCGTTGGCGAACGGCTTTGCGCGCATCATCGGGGCCATTGATCACTCCTTCTTTCGGGCCGGGATCGCCCATTAAGTCTTTTCGAGCACCGTTAGTAGGATCGCCATGGCCTCCCGTTGTCGCAACACCTTTACCGGCAGCAAAAATTCTGGGACCAACAATAGTCCCTGCATTTACTGCATTACGTAACGAAATGTTTACCCCTGAACCTCCACAATCGCGTACGGTGGTAAAACCCGCCATTAGATTTCTGCGGGCGTAAATGGTAGATTGAAAAGCTACATCAGCTTCATTCATGGTGTAGCGTTTTACTAATCCATCTTTACTGGTTTCGCTTTCCAAATGCACGTGCATATCAATTAAGCCCGGCATTACGGTTTTCTTACTCAAGTCAATAAGCTTATCATCTTTACCGGCCTTTGTAAAACCTTTGTCGAGCGAAACAATCTTATTGCCTTCTACCACAATGGTAACCTGACTTTGTTGTGTTTTGGATTTGCCATCGATTAAAGATCCGCAATGAATTAGGGTGCGTTGCGCATAACTAAGAATGCTTGCACACACAAGCATAAGCAAGACAAGTAATTTTTTCATAGGAATTAGGTTGGGTTTAATTTAAGTATTGGGCAGTAAGCTTCTGCAACGTTGTCTTTTCTTCGGTTGTCATTTCGGTTGATTTTATTTTCAACATCAGCTCGAACATAACTTCGGGCTTATAGCCTAATTTGGTAGCTGTGTTTGCACAGAATTTTATTTCTTCTTCGTACAAGCGCTCGTCCATCTTCATTAGTTGTACGAGGTTAAAAATATACTCAAACTTCTGGTTGTTGGTCAGCTCTTTTGCCAGAATGGTTTCGTGACTGGAATAAAAGAGTGTTTCCACCGATGATTCGGGAAAGCCATGGGCCTTACCAATGTTTATAATAAATGCCCGTTCGCGGCTTGCCATTTCACCATCTATGCGCGCCAGGTTTACCAGCAGTTTAAGTTGTTCCAGAACAATCATGGTATCAAAATCTTGTTAGGTAAAAATAAACTAAAATCATCTATCTTACACACCGTCTGAATAAATTGAAATCGCTTTGAATTTTCTTGCACACCTCTACCTTTCCGGCAACAACGAGGAAATTATGGTTGGTAATTTTATGGGCGATTTTGTGCGCGGCCGAAATATTTACAACCAGTTTCCAAAACACGTTGCGTTGGGTATTGAGCTCCATCGGGAGATTGATGAGTATACTGACAACCATGCCGTAGTACTGGAAAGCAAGATCAGGCTGCGCCCCAAGTACCGGCATTATGCCCCGGTAATTGTAGATATGTTTTACGATCATTTTCTGGCCCGCAACTGGTCGCACTATCATGCAGTATCCCTTCCCGATTACGCTCAGTTTTGTTATCGTACTTTACAAAAATTTGAGACGATACTGCCAGCCCAGGTAAAGTACCTGATGCCTTACATGGTGGAAGGAAACTGGTTGCTGGCTTATGCCAAACCCGAAGGCATTCACCGCGCGTTAAGCGGCATGGCCCGCAGAACACCGTACGATTCAAAAATGGATGAAGCGATACGCGATCTGAAAGCGCACTATACAGATTTTCATAGGGAGTTTGTTGCTTTCTTTCCCGATTTGCAGAAAATGAGTAGCGAATTCATTGAAAACAGCAAACATTAAAATGCTAACTTTAGTTATGAATAGTCATTTGCCAATATTGTCTCCAATAATTAAGTGGCTTTTCTTCTTTTTTCTCACAACAAGTTTAACTGTAAATCTTAGTGGCTGTAAAACTGCCGATACACCTATCATCAAACCTGAAATAATTACAAGCGGTAGCTTGGTCGGCAATGGGGTTAGCCAGCAGGATATGATAATCTCGACTCAGAGTGAATGGACTAATTTTTTGCGTGATTTTAATGATCGTTTTCAAAGTAATGGAAATGATCAGATAACCCAGCAAACAATTGATTTTTCTGAAAATCAAATTTTGATCATATTCGATGCATGGAAAAATTCTCTCGATCACCAAATTGTTTTCGATAAATTAATTGATAGCAAAGAGAAGTTTGTTGTTCACTTTATTCACGTGCCGCCTCAAATCGAATCTGACGAAACTATTCTCACTCAACCTTATTTCATATTAAAGATTCCACGATTGTCAAAACCCTTAGCAATTAACATTTTGCGACCCCACCTAACATTTTTGCCGATCAGGTCTTAAAAGGAGCCTTGAATAATAATACACTGTTTGAGAAGGAAAACTTTGTTATTGATAATCAAGAGGATTGGAACAGTCTTCTGGAAAAAATGAATGATAATAGCTCGATTAATTTTTTAGAATTCTCATCTTCGGTTGATTTTAATAACTATTTGGCACTTGCTTCATTTGATAAATTTGATTGTACCTATCCTTCATGTAATACAATTACCTATGACATTACGGTTATTCATGAAAGTGAAGAAGCTATAACTATAACTGTTCAAAATCTATTGACAATAGCTACAGAAGGTTATCCTCAACCATTTCATATTGTTAAGATTTCAAAAACCGAAAAACCTGTTCAATTCAATCGTTTATAAAGGCTATTAAAAAGTGTTTGGCTTTTAGAGTTAAAAAGGATTACATTCAACCTATGAAACTTCGATTAAGTAAAATTTGTATTGCTATTAGCCTTCTGAGAAATCTTAACTCCGTATTGGTATGTTCACTTATTCTTTTTTTGATTGGCTGTAAGGATAATGAAGAAATCTTGCCACTTAAACCTGAAATTATCACTAGTGGAAGTTTAGTGGGATATGCTGTTAATCAAGAGGATCGGATTATCGCAAGTCAGGCCGATTGGACAAAATTCATTGACGATTATAACTTTTTCTTTGATCGCTTTGGTGATGGCGAAATAGTTGAACGCAATTTGGATTTCTCAAAAAATCAGATTTTAGTTGTATTTGATGCCTTAAAGGGAACAACAGGGTACAGTATGGAATTTGATTCACTGATTCATACGGAAGATAACGTAACCGCTTCATTCATTCACCATAACCCACCGAATGATATTTCTATTACCGAATCTTTGACTCAATCATATTACATTTTAAAAATACCAAAGTTCACAAAACCATTATTTTTTAAGCATACTACAGTGAGTCCATGGATGTATGGAGAATTAATTTTTAAAGGTGGTCTCTCTGGAAATGAGAATATACCTCAACAAGCTCTTGTTGTATCGAATAATGAAGATTGGATATTATTGCTTAATCAAATGAACTCGTTTTATCAAAATCCAAATTTTCCTAATAACTATCCAAATGCGAGCGTTAACTTTGATCAAAATCTTGTAATCGCAGTATTTGATAAAGTAAATGGTTACTGTTGTGGAACAATTGACATAACTGATATCCTTGAAGAGGAAACAACGATTAGAATTACTGTTCGTTTTCTTTTGAATGGGGCATTAGCTAAGATTACCCAACCAATTCATGTTGTAAAAATTCCGCATACAACTAAAGTTATTCAATTCGAATACAAATGATTTATATGTCGCTCGTTTACAAGTTAACTTTTATTAGTTTTATTTTAGTTGCATCGTTAAAGATTGGATTCTGTCAAGATAAAAAATCGTATTACTATTATAGAGGAGAAAAGATTAATCTAATTCTTGATGAATCAAGAATTAACATAGTATCTAAAACGACCTTAAACAAAAACTTTGAGATTGGCAAAGTTAAAATAATTAAAAGCAGGCTTGAAAATTCAAAATACTCTAATCAAAGAGTAACTGAAGTTGTTATAGAAAATCAAAACTCAAGTTTCAATGATTTGATTGTCGAAATAAATAAATTATCAGAGAATTTAAGCGTGTGCCCTTTTTATAAGGTCAATGAAAATATTTCAATCGGCACATCAAATACATTTTATGTCAGACTTAAAGAAAAAGAACGGATAGAGGACTTACAAAATTTAAGTGAGAAACTTAATGTAGAAATACTTGGGCCAATTGTGGCTATGGAAGATTGGTATGCTCTCAGGTTAAACTATGAATCAAGGTTAACTTCAATCGAGGCTTCAAATTATTTTTATGAAACTCAATTATTTGAAGACGTGGACCCCGGCTTCGAATTCAAATTTGAATCTACCTGCACAAGCGACCCTGATTTTGGAAGTCTATGGGGTTTAAGCAATACCGCAAATCCAGCAATTGATATTAATGCTTGTCAAGCTTGGGGAATTACTCAAGGATCAAACGTAAAGATTGCTATCGTAGATAAGGGAATAGAAAAAACACATATTGATTTATCTGCAAACATTTCCCCTCTTAGTTTTAATAGTCAAAGTGGCTCCTCCCCAAGCCTTCCCCCAAATGGTAACGGACATGGTACTCAAGTGGGTGGAGTTATTGCCGCCATCAAGGATAACGGAATATTGATTACCGGTGTTGCTCCGCAGTCTAAACTAATTAGTGTAAGTAATCCGATATCTCCCAATTCTACAATTGCAGCAGAACTTGCCAGCGGAATTAGCTGGGCATGGCAAAATGGCGCGGATATAATTAATAACTCTTGGGGCGACTTCAACGGTCTTTACTATCAATATTTTCACAGTTCGATTTTAGAAGCGGCAATTACAAGCGCCATGAATTTAGGAAGAAATGGGAAAGGAACTTTGGTTGTGTTTAGTGCTGGCAATACCGGAGTAGCTGTTGACTACCCTGCTAATTTCAATAGCAATATTATTGTGGTTGGGGCGATAACTTCAGCAGGATTGCGCTCTGGTTTTTCAGGTTATGGCCAAACTTTAGATTTAGTTGCCCCTGGAAGTTCTATACTAACTTTGAGCAACTATAATGTTACGGTCAATTCTTATGTATTTAATAGCTCTATGTTTGACAGTGGAACGTCATTTGCTGCACCCTACGTTAGCGGAGTACTAGCATTGATGTTATCTGTTAACCCAAATCTTACTCGCTGCCAAGCTGTAAACATCCTTGAAGGCACTGCTCAAAAAATTGCTGGTTATTCTTACACGACCAGTGTTGGGCGGAGCAACGGCACTTGGAATAACGAAATGGGTTATGGCTTAATAGATGCTCACGCTGCTGTCCTTGCTGCTCAAAGTACAACCGGTAGTTTACCCGTTGTAAACGGGAGTAACCTGATCTGCACAAGCCAATCCTATTCAGTCGGTAATGCTCCAGTGGGCTCAACTTTTTCGTGGTCGTCTTCTTACACCTCGGGGTTAACCGTAAACTCATCAGGCTTAGCAACAAGGGTAAATGCTCATTGTGGGCAGGTAACTCTTACCGCTTTGGTAAATACAAATGGCTGTACCGCACCGACTACAAAAAGTGTCTGGGTTGGATCACCTGTTATAACAAATCAAAGGCTTGATGGCATGTTTTATTACTCTCCAACCCATATATGCCCAGACAATCATTGGCTTCAAGTAACCCCAGTAGGGCAAGGTGCGACCAATGCGCTTTGGACTGTTCAGAGTGGGGTTCCACACATAGCAACCCCTAATTATCTTGACTTTACACTTTACTCCAATGTTTCGTCTATCGCTATCACGGCCCGTTCGCAAAACTCGTGTGGGTTAGGCCCAACTGCTGCATTCTATCTCATGCGAAAAGATTGGGGCTGCTCGGGTTCGTTCTCCATAGCCGCCTATCCCAACCCGGCAACAAGTGAGTTAGTTGTTGAAGTTATGTCTAACGCAACTGATGCAATAAATCCATTTGTAATTTCTTCTGCATACATGCTAAACGAGAATGGAGTAACTGTCTCTGACGGAAAAGAAAATAATGGAAAACAAAGATTTGACACCAGTAAACTTAAGAAAGGTGTGTACTATCTACACGTTCAAATTGGTGGTGAGTATTTCAAGGAGAGAATTTTGATTGAATAAATTCTTCTCGTCACCCTTACAAACGCTTAGATCATTCATTTAAGTCACATGTACATGTTTAACGATCCAGAACTAAACGGAAAATACCTCGGCACCATTTCGCAGGATTTTGTGAAAGTAGCCGACACATTAAAAGAAGCTTCGTATCAAATCCGTAAAGCCGGGTTTGAGTTTCCTATTTTTCCAATTACGAAAGAACAACTACCCATTGGGCAGGTTTTAATACCCGGTGCGGCTCTTAACCTGGAGTGGAATTACTATGCCTCTTTCCTGGATGAGTTTATACAACGCGAACTGGTTGCCCCCGATAAGGAAGAAGAATTCAAAAGCGCTTACAAAGATCCGGATGAATTCTGCTGCCTGTTTGTTGTGGATGATGGCTTTGCCAGCTTCGTTTATATTCCGTTTCCGGAAGACTAAAGAGTTGTGATTTGTGATATTCGATTTATCGTATTAACAATCGTAAATCACAAATCTAAAATCACAAATCAAAAGTGGTTCCACCCCTGCGCCTGTAACGGTACTATGGTTTCCTGTTTTGTTACCAACACATGTTGGGTTGCATCATTATGCATGTGACCAATGAAATGGATATCGGGATGGTTTTTGATTTTTTCGTAATCGGCCGGGTTGATGGTGAAGAGTAATTCATAATCTTCGCCTCCGTGCAAGGCGCAGGTAATCGGATCTAATTTAAATTCGATTGCTGTTTCAAATGTGTCATGGTCAATCGGCACTTTATCTTCAAAAATTTTAACACCGAGGTTAGAATTTTTTCCTAAGTGAAATAACTCAGAAGCAAGTCCATCCGAAATATCAATCATAGCCGTAGGCAAACAGTTTTTATCGCGCAACTCGTGAATAATGTCCATTCGCGCTTCGGGCTTTAGTTGGCGCCCAACCAGATATTCGTACTTCTCTAAATCAGGCTGCATGTCGGGGTTTGAGAGAAACACCTGCTTTTCGCGCTCCAATACTTGTAACCCCATGTAGGCCGCACCCAAATCTCCTGTAACACAAAGGATGTCGTTCGCTTTTGCTCCACTGCGTTTTACTATTTTCTCTTTTGGCGCCCGACCCAATACGGTGATTGAAATAACCAAACCGGCCGCTGAAGAAGAGGTATCGCCACCTACTAAATCAACATTATAATTTTTACATGCGGCATGAATACCTTCAAATAAAGAATCAACTGCTTCAAGCGAAAAGCGATTGCTGATGGCCAGGCTTAGTACAATCTGTTCGGCTGTACCGTTCATGGCCGCAATGTCTGATACATTAACAGCTACTGCCTTATATCCTAAATGCTGCAACGGCATGTACGACAAATCGAAGTGAATGCCTTCCAATAACATATCAGTTGAAACAAGGAATGTTTTTTCTCCGGCATCAATCAGAGCGGCATCATCACCAATACCTTCTAAGGTTGAGCTATTAATATTTTCAAACTTGCTTTTGATTCTGGCAATCAGTCCAAATTCGCCTAATTGCGATAATTCTGTACGGGAGTCGCTCATGGTAAGGGCCATTAATCGGCCAGATAGTTAATTCGTCCGGCAAAAGTACTATTTGCACTCCATTTCACCGATATTGTGACTGAAATCGGTATTCAACTAAAATATTTTATAGCGATGAAACGGTTCTGCCTTATACTTATTACTATGATTCTGTTTGCCGCTTGTTCTACCCCCAAGGCCTATTACGAAACCAAAGAAGGAAAGCGTAAACAGAAATATTATAACGATATTCAGTACGGCCGCGACCCGCATCCGAAAATGAAGTTTTAAAGGTTCATTAACCGATTCATTCACCGCAGCAATCGCAAAGATTCGCGGAGGGGATTTCCAAAATGTGTTTTAACACAGTGTGCCACGTTACGTGCCGAAATCAATTAAACTCAATCAAGCAGTCGGAACGACTTTACTTGCTATTCATTAGCACCTGGCTGGCCTTTGCGCAACTTCGCGTCCTTATTTCCTTTCCTGGCAAAGTTCTACCAATACATGATTGGTAGTTTTAGGATGTATAAACGCAACCATTTTATTGTCGGCCCCGGGAAAAGGCTCTTCAGACAGTAATTGAAATTCTTTTTTCTTCAATTCACCCATTTCAGATTCTATCGCTTCAGATTCAAACGCGAGGTGATGTAAGCCTTCTCCCCGCTTTTCAATAAACTTAGCTATGGCCGAATCCGGGCGTGTTGAGGCCACCAGTTCAATCTTTACATTTCCCAAATCAAAAAAAGAAGTTCGAACACCCTCTTTTTCAACTTCCTCAATTTTATAATGTGGTTTACCAAATAGCCTGGCAAACAATGCATTGGCGGCATCCAGGTCTTTTACAGCAATTCCAATATGCTCAAGTTTCTTCATAACCCGTGTTTATCTTGATTTTGTTAATTTTGATAGAAAATTGGGAAACTTTTAAGGGTTTACGAAAGTTTTAAAGCGAAATGCCAAAAATTACAATCGAATCGAATAGCGATGCCCATGTAGAGGCCGCAAAAATCCAGCAACAGATTAAGGATTACCTGGGGCTACGCTCAAGCGACCTTATTTTTGAATACAGTTTACTGGATGGTAAAACCAAACTCGATTTAATTACCCTCAATCCCCGTCATAATCAATCTTTTCTCTTTCGCTCCGAAACCGGGGCCGATAAAGTAGATGCGCTGAAAAAGATGTGGGATTATGTTCAGATCTATAAAGAGAAAGAAAACTCATACACCATTCAATGGGTAACTAAAACGGAAAAAGAACTCAATACCTCTTATTTCCGGGCCAGCAATATTTTAGATGCCCTCGAAAAATTATATTATGGGCGCGACCGGAACACAATTACCGTGTTTAGTGTTGTATTAAATCCCGTATCGTAACCTATGATTACCGTAACCGACAAAGCGAAAGACAGAATTATAAACCTTCGTAAAGAAGAAGGTAAGTCCGATAACCACAACATCCGCGTATCGGTAAGGGGTGGTGGCTGTTCGGGCCTCATGTACGATTTAGGGTTCGATGATCAGATCAATCCTGTGGATCAGGTTTTTGAAGACAAGGGCGTAAAAATTCTGGTTGATAAAAAGAGCCTGCTCTACTTGCTGGGCACCACATTAGATTTCTCTGATGGGTTGAACGGCAAAGGATTTCAGTTCATCAATCCCAATGCTTCGCGTACCTGCGGTTGTGGAGAGAGCTTTTCGGTTTAACCATCTCTAAATTGTAGCAATACACTTCAGTTCGATGGCGATTGGAGTGGGCAACGCGTTTACTTCCACCGTAGTGCGGCAAGGCTGAGTTTCCGGATTTGGAAAATACTCGGCATAAATTCTATTGAAGACCGCAAAATCTGCTTTCATGTTGGTGAGGTAAACTGTTACATCTACCAGGTTTTCCCACCGCGAACCGGATGCTTCTAAAATAAAACGCACATTTTGAAATACGGCATGGCATTGCGTTTCGATATCGTACGCAACAATATTTTTATGTTCATCGAGCGTTACACCGGGTATTTCTTTTGAGCCACGCTTACGCGGACCAACACCAGAAAGAAAAAGTAAATTACCTACTTTGCGTGCGTGTGGATATGAACCTACAGGTTCGGGAGCTTGTGTAGAGTTAGATACATTCATCTATCCTAATTTAAAAATAACCGGCATTGCAAACTTAGATTTTATAGGCTGACCCCTCTTTTTTGCGGGATTGATTTTTGATTGGCTCAGCTTAATAGCTCGAATTGCTTCTTCATCGCAGCCACTACCAACGCTTTTTATAATTCTAAATTCACTAATTATACCATCTCCGGTAATTTGAAATTCTACCCATACTTCACCCTGAACACCCATTCTTCTTGCTTTAGGAGGATAGTTCATTCTTTCGCCTACACTTTGGTAAAAAGCAGACAACCCATTTACCCCACCTCCCAGAGGCATAAACAATTTATCATATTTATAAATCTTTCCGGCTTTATAACTCTCTCCCGTTTTGAAAATTCCATTTATGAAGGTCTCTTTGTGTAACAAAGAATCTGCACCATCGTATGCGAACCAAACTGAGTCCCTCAAGCCATCTATAACTTTTCCAATTTCTCTATAACTAGCTTTTCCTCCCTCAGGGTTATCATCGTCATAGTATGCTTCCTCAAAGAATAAAGTCGAATAATTTTTAGGGTTTGTGGAAGTCACAGGGTTTGCCCTTAAGTAATCAAACCTGCAGTTACAAGAACCATTTCCGTTATTAATTATCTGTTTGCCTTCCTCGTTCCAGTAATTTATAATCAAAAAATCGTACTCTTTGAAATCACTGACTTGCCTTTGTTTTTTCGGGTAGTACAACGTAGATTTTGGATTACCACTCTCATAATAGTTGAAATTGTAATCAACCTTTTGATTCTCCGCATAGCTTCCCCTTTCTTTCACCCTACCATCTTTGTAATAATAAGTGAATGGGCCATTCAATTTTCCCTTGTTGTAGATTTCGCGACCAAACAAGGCATCATTTTCTGAATACACCAAAAAGACTGTGTCTCGTAAACTTAAGGTATCAACCATTTTTCGTTGATAGAAAAAAGATTTGCCCTTCTCATTGGTTCTGTTCCCAGCCTTATCAAAGTAAATTTCTTGTGCATCTGATTCTTCGCAGAAGAATACCAAGATTCCAAGTAGCCAGAAGAACTTTATTTGTCTCATATTCCAAAAACTAAACTTGCCCATAAACTATGATACTCTGCCCCTTCTTTTTCTGAAGCAATCATTTTTACACTGCTCACCATCCACGGGCCAGTCGCACTAATCGGAAAACGAACGGTGCCATCATTTTCGGTGAACAGATTCTGCAAAAATGTATTGTCATTAATCCTGTTCCATACTTTTACCATCGTATGCGGAGCCGGCTTACCTTCAAACAATACTTTGCACTGCAAATAATCGCCCGTTTTTAAATCGTACGGATTTTGTTCGGGAACAATTTCATACCTCAACCCAACTGCTTTCTTAAATGTATTATCGGTGCGATTACCACTCTGCACCAGCAACTTGGCAAATCGGGTATAAAATTCGGTTGATTTCTTATTAAGTGAATTGGATTTTTTTCGCTGATCTAAAATATAGTCTAACCCGTCTTCCTCCAGGTAGGCATTAAACTCTCTACCTTCCAATTCGATGTAGGCGTTGTTGCTGGTTAGGGAAAATAAATACGTTCCTCCTAAGTCTGCTTTATAGATCAGATTATTGCCTTCGGTAAGGGTAACGCTCTTTGTTAAGTCCTTCGCCCCATTAATACGGTGCAACTCCAGCTTCTCTACTTTGTGTTTTTTTAAATCCCAGAATTCGCCATCAAAGCCCTCGCCCACCATCAAATCAATCTTAATCTCCTCTCCTGCATTATACCTGAACTTCTTCGGCTGTAGCCAGAACTCATGTGCCTGCACAATGATTGCTAATATTGCAATGGCAATGGTTAAATACGTTTTTTTCATAGTATGATTTTTGCGAAAGTAGGCAGTAAGCAGGTAGCAGTAGGCAGAGGTATAGCCTGCCTACTGGATACTATCGACTGCCTACTTTTTTTTCTTTCTGTTCATAATCTCTTCAATTTCCTCTGCTTCAATTGGGATATTGCTCATTAAATCGAAATTCTTACTCTTCCCAATTACAATGTTATTCTCTAATCTGATTCCAAATTTTTCTTCCTTAATATAAATTCCCGGCTCAACTGTCCATACAGAACCCACAGCAATCTTATTGTGCATATTGCCTACATCGTGTACATCCAAACCCAGCATGTGCGAGGTGCCATGATAAAAATACTTTCGGTATGCGGGGTTTTCTTTGCTTTGATTTTTAATGTCTGTCTTATCTATCAGTTTCAATTTAAGGAGTTCGGCTTCCATTAATTTTTCAATCTCTTTCTGGAAATCAAAATAAACAACACCGGGATTAAGCATCTTTATTGCCTTTTGCTGAATACGTAAAACAGCATTGTACACTTCTTTTTGTCGTTTGCTAAACCGACCACTCACCGGTATGGTACGTGTCATATCGGCATTGTAGTTGGCATACTCGGCAGCCACATCCAGCAACACTAGTTCACCAGCACGGCATTGTTTACTGTTTTCTACATAATGAAGAATGTAATTGCTAATACCCGAAGCAATAATGGGTGGGTACGCAAATCCTTTAGAACCCAATCTCTTAAATTCATGCACAAATTCGGCCTCCAGTTCATACTCCATCACACCCGGCCTCAGGTAATTTAATACCCTGCGAAAACCACACTCAGTAATGTCGCAAGCCTTTTGCATTAATTCGATCTCGCGCGGCTGCTTTACTTTTCGCAGTTCGGCCATTACAGGGGCTATTCGCTTATACTCATGCAACGGGTATGTACGCTGGCACCATTCTATAAACCGGGCATCGCGGCTTTGCACCACCACCTCCGACCGATAATGCTCATTTGTATTCAGGTACACTTTGTCTACACCGCCCATCGTCATCATATGATGAAACAGTTTATCAAAACCCGATACCCATAACACCGTTTCAATGCCCGAAATCGCAGTAGCTTCCTTTTTGGTAAGTTTATGTCCTTCCCACTTTTCCATCAGTTCGTTGGGTTCGCGTAAGAACAAAACTTCACGATACTTTTTATCCGGAAAACCGGGACAAAGCACTACAATGCTTTCTTCCTGATGAATACCGCTTAAATAGTACAGGTCGCTGTTCTGAATGTATCCTAACACGCCATCGGCATTGCTGGGCATTATATCATTCGAATTAAATACCGCCACCGAGCCCGGCTTAAGTACCGTACTTAGTCTTTTTCGGTTAGCTATAAAAAGTTCTTTGCCAATGGGTTCGTGTCGCATGGTGTAAATAAACTTGGTAATTCCATTAAGTTCCGATAGATTTTGGAAAGTTATAAATACCCCTTCATATGAAAAAACAAACTTTTGCAATTGTTCTGCTGCTAACACTAACTGTTGCGGTAAGCGGTCAGGAAAAAAAATACACACCTACTCCCGAAAACCTGAAAAACCGTGCATGGTTTCAAGATGCCCGGTTTGGTTTGTTTATTCACTGGGGGGTTTACAGTGTACTGGGTGATGGAGAATGGGTAATGAATAATCAACAAATCCCCATAAAGACATACGAAAAGCTACCGACATTCTTTAACCCGATTGAGTTTAACCCGGCCGAGTGGGTGCAGATGGCTAAAGATGCCGGTATGAAATACATTACCATTACCAGCAAACACCACGATGGTTTTGCCATGTACGATTCAAAAATTTCGGATTATAATATCGTAAAGAAAACACCTTACGGGAAAGATGTGCTAAAAATGCTGGCGGATGAGTGCCGCAAACAAGGCATCAAATTATTCTTCTATCATTCGCAATTAGACTGGCACCACCCCGAATATTTTCCGCGTGGCAATACGGGTGTTGGTTATACCGGCCGCGAAGAGAAAGGAGATATGAATAAATATCTGGATTACATGGATGCACAGTTAACCGAATTGCTAACCCAGTATGGCGATATAGCTGGTATCTGGTTTGATGGTATGTGGGATAAAAAAGATGCGGAATGGCGCTTAAACCAAACCTATTCATTAATTCATAAACTACAACCTGGCGCATTGGTTGGCAGCAACCACCATGTAACTCCTTACGAAGGTGAAGATTTTCAAATGTTTGAAAAAGATTTGCCAGGCCACAATACAACCGGGTTTGCACCCGAACAAAAAATTGGCGACCTGCCGAAAGAGATTTGCGAAACCATTAATAACTCGTGGGGTTTTAATTTGCAAGACGCCAGAAATAAAAGCATTAAAAATCTGATTCAATATCTGGTTAAAGGTGCAGGTTACGATGCTAATTTGTTGCTAAATGTAGGCCCCATGCCTAATGGAAAAATTCAACCCGAGCATGTTGCATTGCTAAAACAAATGGGCGAATGGACACGTCAATATGGCGAAACCATTTACGGCACACGCGGTGGACCGCTTTCGCCACGCGATTGGGGTGTAACCACCCAAAAAGGAAACAAGATATATGTGCATATCCTTAAGTGGCAAGACGAAACATTAACCCTGCCCCGGTTAGGCAAGAAAGTAGTAAGTGCAAAAATCTTTATTGACAAAACACCAGTTAAGTTTCTGGAGAACGATTTTGGATTAACCCTTAAAGTGCCAAAAGATAAAATGAACGACTTTGATACCGTAGTTGAACTAGAGTTAAAGTAACCACACGCTAAATTTTATTATTATTTACTATGAAAAAAGCACTACCCCTTATTACCTTATTCTTAAGCACTATTCTTGTATCATGCGGGCCATCGGCCGATAAACTACCGGCCACTCCGGCTGATGTAGCTTCTGTACTGGCCTTGATAGAAGGAAAAAAATTTAACGTACAAAAAGCAGGACTGGAGTCTCCTCTCGCTTCGGAAAATGTTTCCGTGCAGTGGATTGACGCTGCAACTGCAACAGGTTTTGAAAAAGACGCAGCAGATGCACTACAAAAATTTACAGTAGAATTTGTAAACGCTACTAATATGGTTGTTAACGATGGTGACGATCGGTTTGAAGGAACTTATGGCGTAGATAACAATATGGATGACTATGATAAGTACGAAGGAATAAAAATAAGGCTAACCTATGTAGACCCGGATATGAATATGGGAGCAGAACCAATGGAGATGACTTTTACTTACCCGGTAAGAGGTGCAGAAAACAATAAACTGCTATTGCAATTTCCCAGAAGCATTAACAGGCAACCCGTGGTTGGACTATTGGTTGTAGCTAACTGAACAAATCGGTTTTTAATACAGCTTATAAACTAGAAAATAAAAAAAGCGTCTTATGTTGTTAAGACGCTTTTTTTTATAAAGATTAGAATTAGTTACTTTCTCCCTGAGGTTCGTTTACATCATCAGTATTTACATAATTGATGATGATAAACGTAAACAACAAGCCTGAAAAAAGTCCTTCCAGCGCAACCATAAAAGCAGTAATGTAAGGGTTAAGATAGCGCCCCATGGGTTCGTTCGTAATAATATCTTGCATAAAACCCGGATCTACCGTAAGGTAAATGAATAGAAAAAAGGCGAAAACAACAGACGATACTGCCCCGGTTGCTACACCGGTAACAAGAGCCCGAAAGTAATTCATGTGTGCGTTATGCGTTTCTCTGAATTTCTTCAGCGCAAAATAAATTCCGCCTATTTGGATAAATACATTTAAAAAGCGGAGTTCATAAATATGGGCCAGCCCTAAAACTTTCATAATCAGAAAAAAAGCAATCAGGCCACCGGCAATTTTTAATCCGTAATTCTCAGGAATACGATTTGGGTTAGTGAACAGACTCATAGGTAAAGGGTTAGTGTGAATAAATATTAGAATTTTTTAAGAGATAAACAATCTTTTATTAGGCTTACGAATTGAATACCTTCGAAGTGGCTTAAAAAAAACTAACCTAATACTCAAACTCCCCCGATTATGATCAAGAAAATTGCATTAATCCTGGCAGGCCTTATTGTGGCTTTGTTGTTAATTGGTTTTGCGCTTCCCGGCAAACTGGAAGTTTCTAAAAATGTGTCTATTCATGCCCCTGTAGGTGCGGTGTTTGAAGAACTAAATGATTTGAAACGATGGGAAACCTGGCAATACTGGAACACACTCGACCCCGAGATGAAAATCCAGTATAGTGAAAATACTATTGGTACTGGCGCATCGTATAGTTGGCAAGGCCCTAAACTGGGTGATGGTAATCTTGCTCTGAGTGAAAGTATTCCCGATAAATCTGTATCCATTAAAATGGACTTTGGCGGTAATCCGGCTTCAGCAGTTTATTCGCTGGAGCCCGATGGTGAAAACACTACTCTCACTTTCAACTTTGCAAACGATCAGGGCATAAACCCGATTGGCCGATGGATTAATGTATTTATGAAAGGTGAGATCGAAAAATCGTTCGACTATGCCGGTGAAAAAATAAAATCCATTGCTGAAGCAAAACCAAAATTTACATACGTCATTACGGAAGAAACTATCCCTACCATTAATTATGTGGGATTAATGCATACCATGAGTCCGGAAGATCCAACAGCAATAAGTGCTCAAATGGCAAAAATGTTTACCGAACTTGAAACCATGTTGAAGAAATCCAAAATAGAAATAACGGGTTATCCGTTTGCGCTCTATCCAAAATTCACAGAAGAATCGATGGACATGATTTGTGCCATGCCCGTTTCAGCCGATGCCAGAGTACCGGCTAAGTACAAAGTGGAAACCAACGCGGGTGGCCCAGCCATAAAAGGAATTTATAAAGGAGATTATAATAACCTGATGGCCTTGCATCTGGAACTTGATCAGTATCTGCAATACAAAGGACTAACCATGAACGGTGCCCCCATGGAAGTTTATGTTACCGATCCGATGTTGGAAAAAGATACAACCAAATGGATAACTGAAATCTATTACCCCGTAAAAAAGAATTAAGTGACTCTACAGGAATTTAAGACTTCATTAGAAGAACAGCAGCCTCCACCGGTTGCTGTTCTGCTACAAGCCTTGTGGTACGAAGCCAAAGGGGATTGGGAAAAGGCACACAACCTGGCACAAGATGTACACACACCAGATGGCTCGTGGATACATGCTTATTTACATAGAGTAGAGGGCGATATCAGCAATGCTCAGTACTGGTATCATAAGGCAAATCGTAAAATGCCGAAGGTGTCGTTGAAGGAGGAGTGGGAGGATATTGCAAATGAATTATTATTGAAATGAACCCTTGCATCTTAGTGCCTCAGCTGTAAAAAATAAACCACGAAGGCACTAAGAGGCAAAGTGTTTAATAACTAAATCCCAACTCCTTCAACCCACCCTGTACTTCGGGGCAGCTCATAAATAATTTCCAGAGCAAACCGGTGCGGTAGTTTTCCATCATCACTACCGCAGGCCCCTGATCAATGGCCAGGTAACGGGTAGGATACCAGTTGTCCTGCTCACTAAAGGCATCGTAAAAACCATACTCACCAAAAATTTTATCGCCTAATTCAAAATAGAAATGCTTCATCGCAGCCCTACTTTGCTCGGGTGTATAGGGGAATGACGAAAGTGCTGCCGTAGGTGAAATAACACCTAAATCTTCGTTCGGGCTATGCGCTGCATACCCTTTTACAGAATAGCTGGCTGTTAACCCCCAATTATCTTTACCATACCCCTTAAAGCCTTTCGGGTTCTCTACACAATATTGATAGTTAATGAGTGTATGGTTTACGTTATGCTGCCAGTAATCGGCATACTGATCTTTCAGCTTGCGCGGATCTAACCCCAGAAAAGAATAGTGCGACCAGAACAATGGCCCGCCAAACTGTGGAGCACCGTTGTGTTTCAAATCGAGATGATAACCATATTGCTGATGCGCTGGATCATTTTTTATTTTTCCTCCACGCGCCCAGCCTTCATGATAAGCTGCTGCCGGAACCTTATGCGTGGGCGATGAAGCAGCCAGCACATACGTTATTAAACATTCATTGTACCCTTCCAGCGGAAAATTCATTTTCCATTCTTTATCGGGCGACCAGTGCCAGTACAATACATTTTGACCACCTTTCTGATACCAATCCCATTCTACTTCGCGCCACAATTTATCGATACGCGCAGCCAATGCTTTCTCGCGTTCATCACCTTCCTGAAAGTACTGCCGTACGCACAATAAACCTTGTACCAGAAAAGCAGTTTCTACCAGGTCGCCACCATTATCGTTCGGGCTAAACGGTTTTACTTCTCCCGTTTCGCCATTCATCCAATGTGGCCACACCCCTTTAAAACGATCGGCTTTTTCAAGAAATGTGGTAAGCTTTTCAAGATGCTCAACACCTTGTTCGCGGGTAATAAACTTACGTTCAATGCCAACCAGAATAGCCATTACGCCAAAGCCGGTGCCGCCACTGGTAATAATATGCTTATCGTTTTGAGGATAGATATTATCAGAGTGAAAACGTTCCCGCGCTCCGCCTGAAACCGGCTCGGCACCATCCCAGAAATATTGAAAGGTTTTGTATTGCACTAGTGTAAAAAGCGAATCATCGCTTATGCGGGTTTCCGTTTCTGCAACCTCATTGGTATTTTTTGAAGTGCATGCCGCTATGCACAATACAAGACCAACCATACACATGCTTTTAATTTTCTGTAGCTTCATGACTTCTGGGTTTAACATTTTGCTCGCGCCAAAGTAATAATTCCTGTTTACGTTTCTCCAACTCTTCTTCGGTAGGCTTATAATCGATTAATTTCTTTAAATCGGGCTGGCCGGCATCTACCCACGCAGTGTACCAGATATCGCCTGTTCGTTTTATGCTGTTCCTAAACATCCGCTCTACCATTCCATTTAAACGGGTATGATATTTTTGCGAATATTCCTGCCCATATACCTTTACGGTTTGTCTGCCCTTTGTTTCGAAGTTAAAACGATCGTTCTCTGTTGCCAGTTGTTGTTCAAAGTAAAGTACAGAATCAACAGCCAGATGCGATTGCTTTACAATTTCCCATACAGCCAGTTGCACGTTGGGTAAATACGTTGCAGGGCCTACATAAAAATCATACTGTTCATAAAACAATTCGGGCAACCGCGATTCCCAAAAACCATGAATACCCACCTGATTGGTTAATTGCCCATCGTAGTTTTTGGTGGTGTGCAGTGGCACGTGCGCATCAGCCACATAATGACCTAAATCGGCCGAAATACGCAGAATTCGATCCGGGTCGTTCAACAGAAATGCTTCTTTTAGTTGAAAGTACACGCGTTGAATGTGCCATGGCAAAATGCCGTGAGCATTAAGCGAATCTTCTCCAAATTTTTCAACGGCCTGGTTCCAGTAACGGGGCAGCTTAAAGATGGCACTGTCTCCATAATCGTCCAGATCTATATAATGCCTGGGTGCCTCCTCGGGAATGGCATAGCGCCTGCGATCGGGGTTAACGGCTGCCTCGGTAATGTACTCCAGATTCTTTTTATAAAAACCGGCCATAGTTGCGGGCAGTGTAAAAACGGCTAGCCGGTTAATCTTTTTATGCGCAAAAAAACCCCATCTAAATCCCGTTAAAAGGAAGCAAAAAAGGACCAATACCAGCAAAAACCATCTTTTTGGCATATCCTTAAAGATATTCAAAGTGATTGGTGTAACCTTGTTTGCATTTCCGATTATTGCGCTTATTTTTGCAGTCCGTTTTGAAAAAAGCATTATGGCAAATCATAAATCAGCAGAGAAAAGAATCCGGGCAAACGAAGCAAAGCGAGTAAGAAACCGCTATCAGGCTAAAACAACCCGTACCCAAATCAAGAAATTGAATGCTTCTACCAAGAAAGATGAGGCACAAGCCCTTCTTAAAGAGGTGTCTTCTATGATCGATAAACTGGCAAAGAAGAACATCATTCATTGGAAAAAAGCAGCTAACCAGAAATCACAGCTTACCAAGCGCGTAAACGCTTTAGCGTAAGCAGGCTCAATATTATTTTTCCCTCCCCGGCTTAGACTGGGGAGGGTTTTTTTATGCTCTTTTTAAAACGGCATAATAAAAAGTACCTTCGATGTTGTGAAAATAGAAGACAGCAAGCCTCTAAACATTCGCGAATGGTCGCCCGAAGACAGGCCTCGCGAAAAACTTTTACTTAAGGGAACAAGCGCACTAAGCGAAGCTGAACTTATTGCTATCCTGATCGGATCGGGTACAACCAAAACATCGGCTGTGGAATTGGCTAAAAAGGTTTTATTGTTGAGTAATCACAACCTGAACGAATTGGCCCGCTTAGGAGTAAAAGACCTGATGAAAATTAAAGGAATTGGTGAAGCAAAAGCCATTACCATTGTGGCTGCGTTGGAGTTGGGGCGCAGACGAAAAGCACAAGACATAGACGAAAAGCCTAAAATAAATAGTTCGAAAGATGCGTTTGATCTTATACAAGGCGATTTGATGGATTTACCACATGAAGAGTTTTGGGTTTTACTGCTAAATCGTTCGCACCAGGTAGTTAAGAAGAAACGCGTTAGCGAAGGTGGTGTTTCGGGCACTGTGGCCGACCCGAAAATAATCTATAAACTGGCTCTGGAAGCTTTGGCCAGTGGCGTAATTGTAGCACACAATCATCCATCCGGCAACTTAAAACCCAGCCAGAGCGATATTGATTTAACGCGTAAACTGAAAGAAGCCGGACGTTTTCTGGAAGTGCAACTATTAGATCACTTGATAATCGCTAACCGAAATTATTTTAGTTTTGCAGATGATGGATTGATATGAGCAAAACAAAAATTGCATATAGCATTCTCTTTGGTGTATTGTTAATCCTTCTTGTTGGCTTTATATATTTGCCACTGCAAGATGAACCTGCGCCAACTACCACACCCTTAGCTGCCCTTCAACCACCTGAAGATTCGGTAGAAATAATATCCAACCCGGTAACAACCGTTACTATTGAGCCACCGGCTAATCCGTACTTACAATCCGTTATTAACTCGTATAACGATTTTATAAGACAAGCTATAAAAAAGGGAATGGCGCCCGGTGCTGCCGTTGCTATTGTACACGATACTTCGGTTATTTTTTTAAAAGGCTTTGGATTGAAACAATCCGGCACATCCGATTCAATTAATGTACATACTGTTTTTAGGTTAGGTTCCGTTTCCAAATGCTTTGCTTCGGTACTGGCAGGCGCCCTGGTAAGTGATCATCTTATTAACTGGGATGATCCCGTACTAAAGTATTATCCGCAGTTTCAACTTATTTCGCCCGAACACACCAGCAAAGTAACCATCCGGCACGTACTATCGCACACAAGCGGCCTGCCCTATCATGCCTATACCAACATGATAGAAGAACACTTACCATTAGACACATTGCTGGCCAGTTTAAAGTTGGTAAAACTCTTTGGCGAACCCGGCCAGCTATACAGCTACCAGAACGTAGGCTACAGCCTGATTGAAAAAGTAGTAGAGAATGCCACCCACCAAACGTATGAACGGGCGTTAACAGAAAACATATTCAAACCATTAGGCATGTACAGCAGTTCGGCATCTTACCTGGCCATTATGAGTAATGATAATGTGGCTCAACCGCACTACTTCGCACGCAAACATTGGGTGCCCGTACCCATTTCCGATACCTACTATAATGTATTGCCTGCCGGTGGGGTTAATGCCAGCATTGCCGATATGGCTTTATGGTTACGTGCACTGGTGCAGCACGATGAACACCTGATGGCCGATACAACCTTAAATGAAATCTTTACTCCGCAGGTAAAAGCCATTTCCAAGAACAGAAATTTTAACAGGTGGAAACGACCCCGTTCATCTTATTATGCCCTGGGTTGGCGTGTAATTAATTTTCAGAACGATCAGTTGTTGTATCATGGTGGCTACGTAAACGGATACAGAAGTGAGGTGGCCATTGACCAGAAAAACAAGATTGCTGTTTGTGTGCTTACCAACTCACCCGGCAACCTGGCCGACCTTTCTATTCCAGAATTTTTTAAACGTTACTCGCAGCAAGCTGATTCTATCTTGTTTTGGCAAAATCAGCACAGCCCTGTTTTTGTAAAACACACCAACCCCGATTCTCCCATCTCATATCCATGAAGCGCCCGAAACTAATTTCGATAATACTGGTTATTGCTATTGTTGCTTTTGTGATTTATTCCAGACAAGGGAATCAGACAACCACCCACGAAGAATATGCTGCCTTCATCCAAAAAGAACGTACAGCAATGGAGGAATTTATGAAGGGTGAAGCGGGCTCCCCATTTAACCAGGATAGCGTTCCGTTCAATGGCTTACATTTTTTTCCTGCCGATGTAAAGTATCGCGTAAAAGCTAAGCTCAAACCCATAGATGGAAAAAAAGTAGTTATTCTTTCCACCAGCGATGGCAAAGAACAAAAATACCTGGAATATGCTTTCGCAGAGTTTAACCTGGACGAAACCGAAAACCGGTTATTAATTCTGGAAGTAATGGAGACGGGGCCACAACGCGGCAAACTTTTTCTGGCATTCTCTGACGAAACCAGCGGCCGCGAAACCTATGGGGCCGGACGTTACCTCGAAGTAAAAAAAGTACCGGCTGCAAAATCTGTTGAACTGGATTTTAACCTGGCCTACAATCCGTATTGCGCTTACAACGATAGGTACTCGTGCCCCTTTCCGCCAAAGGAAAATATTTTGAAAGTGGCCATCCGCGCAGGCGAGATGAATTATCATAATTGAATTTCAGCAGAACGCCTATGATACTACTTAACAACGCGAAGAATACGTCATGGAAATCTGTCTTAAAAAGTTAAGCTAAAAAATTGCCACTACACAGGCTCCGTGGCACTTAGAAAAGACCCCTTAAACCCTTACTTTTGCTGTTCTACTTTTTTGAACAATGAAGATTTCCTACAACTGGCTAAAACAATACATCAGCATCCCGGAAACGGCCGAAGAGATTGGAAAAGTGCTAACCGATACCGGCCTGGAAGTTGAAAGTGTTGAGCCATTTGAAACTACAAAAGGTGGGTTAAAAGGGTTGGTGATTGGCGAAGTACTTACCTGCAGCAAACACCCCAATGCCGATAAACTTTCTGTTACTACCGTTAACGTGGGCGACAAGGTTTTGCCTATTGTTTGCGGGGCTGCCAATGTAGCCGCTGGGCAAAAAGTAGTGGTAGCATTACCGGGCTCTACTGTACATCCAACAAAAGGCGAACCCTTTGCCATTAAGGCAACTAAAATACGGGGCGAGATTTCGGAAGGTATGATTTGTGCCGAAGATGAAATTGGTCTGGGCGAAAGCCATGCCGGTATTATGGTACTTAACACTACGGCCGCCAACGGAACACCAGCAGCAGAGTTTTTTAATGTACAAACCGATTATGTTCTTGAGATTGGGTTAACGCCCAACCGGGCCGATGCCGCCTCGCACATTGGCGTAGCACGCGATATTAAAGCGGCAAAGAAGCGTACGCTTCAGGTTCCTGCTGTTGATACATTCAAAACAGAAACCAACAACCTCACTATTCCGGTAGAAGTAGAAAATACGATGGCCTGTCCGCGCTACTCGGCCCTTACCATCACGGGCATTACTGTGCAAGACTCGCCCGATTGGTTACAGGCCAGGCTAAAAGCAATTGGCCTTACGCCCATTAACAATATTGTTGATATAACCAATTATGTATTGCACGAAACCGGCCAACCCCTGCATGCTTTTGATGCCGACCAGATAACCGGTAAAAAAGTAATTGTAAAAACATTACCAGCCGGAACAAAATTTATAACCCTTGATGATAAAGAACGCACCCTTACGGCAAACGACCTGATGATTTGCAATGCGGAAGAACCCATGTGTATTGCCGGTGTATTTGGCGGAATCAAATCCGGAATTTCCCGCAACACCAAAAATATATTTCTGGAAAGCGCATACTTCTCCGCGGATTATATTCGTAAAACGGGCATGCATCATCAGCTAAAAACCGATGCATCTTTTCGGTTTGAACGGGGTACCGATCCCAATCTTACCGTGTATGCGCTGAAACGTGCTGCCTTACTGATTAAAGAAATTGCCGGTGGTACTGTTTCTTCTGATGTGGTGGATGTTTATCTCCACAAAATTGAAAACAGACTTATTACCGTTAAGGATAAAAACATTAACCGGTTAATAGGCAAAACGCTTTCGCGCGATGAGTTTTTCGGCATACTGGAGAGTCTGGATATTCAGATCACAAATAAAGAAGCAGAAACATTCACTGTCTCCGTTCCGCCTTACCGGGTTGATGTAACACAGGAAGCCGATGTAGTGGAAGAAATTTTACGCATTTATGGTTTCAACAAGGTTGAGCTTACAGAAATAGCCGGCACCGGTTATCTGGCCGAGTTTCCCGAAAAGGATATAAACAAATTTAAACGTACGCTGGGGGGGCATCTGGTGGGTAATGGGTTTTTCGAAATTCTTACTAATTCGCTAACCAATGAAGCCTACCAGCAAAAACATAAACTCACGTTTGAGGGCAAGCCTGTTGAAGTACTGAATAAACTAAGCGAAGAACAGGGTATTTTGCGTCAAACCATGTTATTTACAGGACTTGAAGTATGTGCTTATAATGTAAATCGTAAGCAAAGTGACCTGAAACTATTTGAGTTTGGGAAAATCTACTGGAAAAATGAGATGGGCGATGAAGTAACCAAGCGATACACCGAAGAAGAACGCCTGGCACTTTACCTAAGTGGGAATATAGAAACCGAAAACTGGCAAAATAAAACCCGCCCCGTTACTTACTTTGATCTGGCCCAACAGGTAGTGCAATTACTTGAGAAAGCGGATCTTGGTAATCTTAAACAAGAAAAATTGGACAACCCGTTGTTTGAATACGGCATGTGTTTGCTTAAGGGCAACAAAGAAATTGGTATGCTGGGCAAGGTAAAAACAAGCTTCACAAAAGATTTCGGCATTAAGCAGGAGATTTTTTATGCCGACTTAAATACCGCCTTGCTTTTCAGGTCGGCAAACCCTAAGTTCGTTGTGCAGGAAGTACCCAAATTCCCTGAAGTAAGACGTGATCTTTCTTTGGTATTAGATAAACAGGTAACCTTTGATGAGATAAGGGCCCTTGTATTAAGTACCGAAAAAAAATTAGTGAAGGAGATTATTGCGTTTGATGTGTATGAGGGTGATAAGATTCCGGCAGGAAAAAAAGCTTATGCATTAGGCTTTATCTTGTTAGATGAATCTAAAACCCTTACCGATGAGGAGATTGAGAAAACAATGAACCGGTTAATGGGCGCATTAGAAGGAAAAATGGGGGCTGTAATAAGAAAGTAGAAAAATTTAGGGCACCATTCTATTGCCCCAAACCTAAAAGATATCAGATGGATCAGGAAACATTGAAATCAAACTTAAATGGGCTGGAACGGAAGGTGTTGGTATTACTGAATGATCATAAAACGCTTAAGGATGAGCTAAAGGGTCTAAAACTTGAGAATCACGAGCTTAAGACTGACCTGCGCAAACGCGATGAGCAACTCCATCATTTTAAAAATCAGATTAAAATCACTAAGATTGTAGACCAAATAAACCCGGAAGACGGAGGTGTTTCGGAGTTGAAAAGGAAAGTAGACGAGTATATCCGCGAAATCGATAAGTGTATTGCTCACTTGAGCAGATAACCGGTACAGTTGATGGAAGAATTATCCGTAAAAATAAAAATTGCCGACCGCGAATACCCTATGAAGGTAAAGCGCAAAGAAGAAGAAAAAGTGCGTGCTGCCGGCAAAGTCATCAACGAAAAAATAAAATACTATCGGGAACAGTTTGGCATTGACGACAAACAGGATCTGCTGGCCATGGTGGCCTTCGATTGTTTGGTAGATAAAATGGCAGATGAAGAAAATCTGCAACAGATAGACCAAACCGTTATTGAAAAGGTTAACCATATTAATCATTTGGTTAGCCAGGCACTCTAAAATCTTTCTTACAATTCCATTTCTCTTAGTCGCGGCCACAAAGGCTTTTCGGGTGTTTTTTTAAACACTTAAACTTTAATTTACATGTTACTAAGAATAGGAATGCCCGGAGAACCTGAGTTTATGGTTTTGGGGCTGTTTTTTTTGGTTGTTGCCATTGTAGTCGGCCTTATTGTAGGCTCATTGTTTTACCGCAGAAAAATCAAGCGAAACCAACAGGAAGCTGAAGAAAAATCAAAACTGATCATTAAAGAGGCCGAACTTCTGGCCGAAAACATTAAGAAAGACAAGATTATTGAAGCCAAGGACAAACTCTTTAAAATGAAACAAGAGTTTGAAGAAGAAGCTAACCGTAAGAAAAATCAAATCATTAGCAACGAACAAAAAATTAAGCAGCGCGAAAGCCAGTTATCAAAAGAGCTGGAAACCCTTAAGCGTAAAGAATCGGAAGTGGATGCCGAAAAACAAAGTCTGGCACATCAGCACGAGTTGGTAAAAAAGCGCAAAGAAGAACTTGACAAGTTTAACGCCCAGAAAGTGGCTCTGCTTGAAGGTATTTCTAAACTTACAGCCGATCAGGCGCGCGAACAACTCATTGAATCGCTAAGAGAAGAAGCCCAAACCAGGGCCAGTTCTTACATAAAAGACATTATGGAGCAGGCCAAACTTTCGGCTACAAAAGAAGCCAAAAAGATTGTGGTTGAAACCATTCAACGTACCGCTACTGAACATGCTGTTGAAAACTGCGTATCTATTTTTAATATAGAGAGTGACGACATTAAAGGAAAAGTAATTGGGCGTGAAGGCCGTAACATACGGGCACTTGAAGCCGCTACTGGCGTAGAAATTATTGTAGATGATACCCCCGAAGCAATTATCATTTCCGGTTTTGATCCGGTGCGCAGAGAAATTGCCCGTTTATCGTTACACCGGTTGGTACAGGATGGACGCATACACCCGGCCCGTATTGAAGAAATTGTAGCCAAAACCACCAAAAATATTGAAGATGAAATTGTAGAAATTGGTGAGCGCACTGTAATTGACTTAGGTATTCATGGCCTGGCTCCGGAATTGGTGAAGATGGTTGGCCGAATGCGCTATCGCTCATCTTACGGACAAAACCTATTACAACACTCACGCGAAGTAGCCAACCTGTGCGCCATTATGGCGGCAGAGTTAGGACTTAACGTAAAGCAAGCCAAACGCGCGGGTTTACTGCACGACATTGGTAAAGTATGGCCGGAAGAATTAGAAAAACCACATGCCATTGTAGGTATGGAGTTAGCGCAGAAATACAAAGAGCACCCTGTTATCTGCAATGCAATTGGTGCACACCACGATGAGATTGAAATGACCAGTATTATCTCTCCTATTATACAGGCTTGCGATGCTATATCGGGCGCACGCCCGGGTGCAAGACGCGAAGTAATGGAGCAATACATTAAACGCCTTAAAGAACTGGAACAGGTAGGTTTAAGTTTTGAGGGCGTAGAAAAATGCTATGCCATACAGGCTGGCCGGGAATTGCGCGTGTTAGTAGATGCTGAAAAGGCAACGGATGAACGTGCCGCCCAGCTAAGTTTTGATATCTCGCAGAAAATTGAGAAAGACATGCAGTACCCTGGCCAGATAAAGGTTACCGTAATACGCGAAATGCGTAGTGTGGCTTACGCGAAATAGTAAAACCATTTCCTGCTGACGTAAGACAACACAAACCTTTCCGGTTATTATTTTTTATTAACGGCAATTTAAGGCTACAACTATTGCCTTATTTTTAGAGTCTATTTCAAAAAATACCTTTACGGTGAAATACATTTTAATTGCTTTAACTGTTTTTTCTACTGCTACTTACGCTCAGGTAAATTCAGAAAGCAAGCCCAATTCTGAGGATCAGTTTATTCCACAATTGTACGACTCAATTGTGGGAGGCAACCTGAGAATTTACACCGGAAAGAAATTCTATGAGCCCTTCTCCAAAAAATTACTGGAAGGAAGTCTCTATTATGGTGATGACGATTGGACTGACGGTATTTTAGGATATCAGGGACAGGAGTATGCAAATGTTACCATGCGCTACCATACAGTGCTCGACAAATTAATTATACTGAAACCTCAGGGCTATGATGGCATTGAAATACCCGGGATAAACATTGATTACTTTACACTTCACAATACCCGTTTCGAAAGATTATCTCTGCCTCAGGAAGGATACTATGCTATTTTGTACAAAGGCGATATCAGCATTTTTGCACGCCACCACACCACCTGGAGTGAGAAAATAGTGGATAAAAACGTAGTTACAGAACTTAAAGCCCGGCAAAAATACTACATCCGGAAAAACGATACAGTTACCCAGGTAAAATCAAAAAACTCCGTTATGAAAGTTCTGGCTGAACAAAAGACAGAGCTCAGAAAGTTTTTACGCCAGGAAAAAATTATCTTCTCACAAAGTCGGGAGTTTGCCCTTCAGAAATTAGGAAAGGAGTTTGACCGTTTACAAAACCAAAAATGAAACACTCTTTTCTTGTTTGTATAACCTTGCTCGGTCTAAGCCTTTTCCTAAATGCGCAAGATACCAGCCAGCCAATAACCGGTACATTCAACAACGTGAAGTTTAGTGAATTTGTTAGCGAAATAGAGCAACAAAGCAACTATCGTTTCTATTTTAATACGCATGAATTAGATAGCGTACGGGTTACTATTCAGGCCATGCGTAAGCCGCTGAACGAAATTCTGAATTTGATATTTAAGGATACTGAGTTTAGGTATTCAATAGATCGGTATGCGTATGTCTATGTAACGCATCGCAATCCTATCATAGCAGAGTTACCCACCTACTTTTTCTCAAAAGATTTTGCTGCAACAGAAAGCACCGATCTGGATAATACCCGGTTTACTGAAGCTGAAAAAGTTAAGACAGAAAAAGTACTGGTTATTGGTACCCGTGGCACTAATACAAAAGCTACCGCAACACTGGCAGGTTACGTGCGAAATAACAAATCGGGAGAATCGTTAGTTGGTGTTACTGTAATGATAGAAAAACCTTTGATTGGTGCTGTAACGGATGGTAATGGGTATTACTCCATTACGTTGCCAAAAGGACCTCATGTACTTAAGATAAACAGTTTGGGCATGAAAGGCGTTGAAAAGTCTATTATTCTACATGCTGATGGAAGATTAAATATTGATATGGAAGAAGATGTTCTTCCTCTTAAAGAAGTCATTATTGAGTCGAGTCGCGATGAAACTGTATTGGGCCTTCAGATGGGGTTAGAAAAATTTGATTTCAAAACAATGAAGCAATTACCAGTTGCTCTGGGCGAAGTAGATGTGATTAAGACTGTACTTACATTACCAGGTGTTCAAACCGTGGGCGAGGGCACAGTTGGTTTTAATGTGCGGGGTGGTGCAACCGATCAAAATCTTATTCTATTCAATGATGCAACCATATTTAACCCCTCGCACTTGTTTGGCTTCTTCTCGGCCTTTAATCCCGATATCATCAAGGATGTAGAACTCTACAAGAGCGGTGTACCAGCCGAGTATGGTGGGCGAATCGCTTCGGTTCTTGATCTGAATACAAGAGAAGGAAACAGAAAAAAATGGAGCGGTTCGGGTGGAATTAGCCCCATTACCGGAAGGCTTGCATTTGAAGGACCGATCATAAAAGACAAATTATCATTTCTAATCAGTGGTCGCTCAACATACTCCGATTGGCTGTTAAGGGAGATTCCCTCTTCAGCAATAAATAAAAGTGAGGCTTCATTCTATGACTTAAACGCCAACTTAAATTATGAGATAAATCCTAAAAATAACCTGGCTGTTACGGCTTACACCAGCCATGATGCATTTAAACTTCAGGGCGATACAGTATACAGTTATCAAAATCATGTATTAGGATTAAAATGGAAACACATTTTTAGTAATAGATTATTAGGCAACTTAACCACTAACTACAGCGGATACGAATACACCATTCAAAGCACGGCTAACCCTGTTAATGCCTTTAATCTTGATTATTCTATCCGTCAGTTGCAAACTAAAGCCGACTTCGATTATTTTATCAATAGCAAACATGCATTATCATTCGGGGCAGGAATACTTCGTTACGATCTTCAGCCCGGAAACTATCAGCCTGTTGGAAGCGAGTCGATTGTAACCCCAGACCAACTTCAGACTGAACAGGCAGTAGAGAATTTTGTGTACGTGGGCGATCAGTTTGAAGTATCTCCCAAACTATTACTCTATGGAGGTATCCGGTATTCACTATTTGCTAATCTTGGGCCGCGTAATATTTATTTATATCCGCAAGGAACGGTAAGGGATGCAGGCAACATCTATGATACCCTTACTTTTACCAAAGGTAAGCGGGTGGTTTCGTATGGTGGCCCCGAGTACCGGTTTTCGGCACGGTACAATTATACCCGCAATGCTTCCTTTAAAGTGAGTTACAACCGTCACCGTCAGTACTTACAAATGCTTTCCAATACCACTGCAATTGCTCCAACCGATGTGTGGAAGTTAAGCGATCCATACATTACACCATTAATCGGAGATCAGATTTCGTTGGGGTATTATCTCAACCACGGTAAAAGATCGATTGAGGTTTCAATAGAAGCTTATTACAAGTGGATGCAAAATTTTCTGGATTACAAAGGAGGCGCTGAACTTATTCAGAATCATCATATCGAAACCGATGTATTGAATGCAAAAGGTAAAGCGTACGGAGCAGAATTTATGATAAAACGTACTTCCGGTAAATTAAACGGATGGTTTAGCTATACCTATTCCCGATCATTGCTTCAAACAAAAGGTTCTTCATCTGTTGAAACCATCAATCGCGGATCTGTTTATCCCAGCAATTACGATAAACCTCATGCTATTAATTTAATTGCCAACTATAAATTTAGCAGACGCTATAGCATGTCTGCCAACATCGTGTACAGTACCGGGCGCCCAATAACATTACCGGTAGGAAAATATACCGCAAATGGAGTTGACCGATTAATTTATTCTGATCGCAACCAGTATAGAATTCCTGATTATTTCAGAACGGATTTATCTATCAACATGGAAGGCAATCATAGAATAAAAAAACTGGCGCACAGCTACTGGAGCCTATCGGCATATAATCTTACAAGTAGGCGAAATGCTTACTCGGTGTTTTTTAAATCCGAAAATGGAGTAATTAATGGTTATAAGCTATCCATTTTTGGAACAATAATTCCAACCCTAAGCTACAACTTCAAATTTTAATGAAACGGATCTGCCTGTATCTTGTTGTAATAATGGTAGGATGTATAGAACCCTACTTTCCATCAGAACTTAAGTCGAACGAACCGATATTAATTGTAGAGGGGTTTCTTAATACGAATGGCGATAGCAAAATTATTCTTGCCCGCTCCCGATCCATAATCGATTCCTCGCAACCTGCATTCGAAACCGGGGCCACTGTTTGGATAGAAGACGAGAACGGTAATACAACTACGCTTACTAATACATGGAATGGGAACTACATCTTGGAAAACATTTCCCTTACCGCGCCTAAGTACAGGCTGCGGATTACAACTCCTGATCAACAACAATACGCCTCAGAATTTGTTCCGGTATTAAATGCACCCGAAATAGACAGTGTTACCTGGCGGGCTACAAATAATGAAAAAATTGAAGTATTGGTTTCAACTCATGGCGAACCAACGAGCTCTCCTTATTATCAATGGACTTTCGAAGAAACCTGGGAGTATCGGTCTTACCTTAACTCTCAATATTTTTTTGATACAAATTCAAAATCGGTTATCTACAGTAATCAAAACAATTATACTTGCTGGCGGTCGGGGCTTTCATCTAAAATAAATATAGAATCTACCAACCGATTTAATCAAAACAGGGTTTCCAACCTACCGCTAACCAGTTTTGGATGGAATGACGAGAGAACAACAGTAAAGTATAGCATTCTTGTTAAGCAATATTCTTTAACAAAAGATGCTTTTACCTACTGGCAACAACTAAAACAAAGCAATGAAGATATCGGATCTATCTTTGGCCCTCTTCCATCAGAGCTAAAAGGGAATCTGAAAAATCTGGAAGATGAAACCAAACCCATTGTTGGTTTTTTTTCAATCGGGAATGCTACGCAAAAAAGAATTTTTATTCCTAATTCAGCTTTTCCACCACCAAGCACATTCAGGATAACCCCTTATCGGGAATGCACATACGACACGCTCTTCTTAAGTAATATACCCGAATTTTCCGGGCCACCTTCTTACTTGTTGGGTGGCGAACTATATGATGGCGACCGATTAATTGGGTATTCCTATTCCGTTGCGTTTTGTGTAGACTGCCGAATGAGTGGCGGAACTAATAGTAAACCCTCTTACTGGCAATAGTATGAGAATTCTGATACTTCTCCTTTCGATTTTCTCTCCTGTTTTTGGTCACGCTCAAACCAAAATCTTTAACGATCAGCCATTACTTGCGTGGAGCAAAGCTAACCCACAGGAAAAAATTTTCATTCATACTGATAAGAATCTTTGGATTGCAGGAGAAACATCCTGGTTTAAAGTTTACCTGGTAAATGGACAAAGTCACAAACCCAGTAACACAAGCCGTGTGGTATACCTCGAATTGATAAATAGCGAAAGTCAGGCTGTGCTTCAGGCTAAAGTTGAATTAACTAATGGCTTTGGCAAAGGGCAGTTTAATGTTCCCGCTTCCATAAGCTCGGGTAATTATTACCTGAGGGCCTATACCCGGTGGATGAAAAACTACAGTTCTGATTTTTTCTATCATCAACCTATAACACTGATTAATACATTCAGAAGACTATTTGATACACCTGAACACAGTAACTCCGATATCGACATTCAATTCTTTCCTGAAGGCGGGCAATGGATTGAGGGTCTTAACCATAAAATGGCATTCCGGGCTATCGATTATACCGGTAAGGGAATCGATTTTAGTGGAACGATTGTAGACCATAACCGAGATACGGTAACGCGTTTCGCTTCTCATAAATTTGGTATCGGCACGTTTAACATGACACCCGAAGCTTCGCAGGAGTACACAGCATTAATACAATACAATGGAAAAATAATTCCTGTTAAACTTCCCCCAGCAGATCCTTCAGGCTTTGCTATGCAGGTGGCCAATAATCAGACAGAATTCATCATCAACCTCCAGGTAAAAGGTTTTACAGACCAATCTCTTTTCTTTTTGGTTCATACCCGCACTCATGTTAAGCAGGCATTAACTCTTTCATTACACGATGGCCGCGCAACTATTCACCTACCTAAATCTGAATTAGATGCCGGAATTAGTCACATTACTGTATTTACGTCAACTGGTATTCCGGTTTGCGAACGACTGGTATTCGTTAAACCCACAACCCGTTTGCGGGTACTACCCGATCGCGAACAAACCAGTACCCGTAAAAAAATTACCCTTACTCTAAATTCTGAAACAGACAATGCCAACCTTTCTGTTTCTGTAATGCGCGATGATTCCCTGCAACAATTTACTCAATCCAATATTGTAAGCTATTTGTTGTTATCAAGCGATCTGAAAGGTACTGTTGAATCTGCTGCTTATTACATTGATGCTCCTGATTCGGATATCGACAATCTTATGCTTACGCATGGGTGGAGTCGATTTAAGTGGAAAGAACTTCCCGAATCAAAACCATTGCAATATCTTCCAGAATACCGGGCTCATTTGATGGAGGCAATCGTGCAGGATAAACAAACCCAAATTCCAATTCCGGGTGTAACCGGTTATATAAGCGCACCCGGAAAAAAAATAGAACTAGCAGGCGCTATATCTGATGCGAACGGGCTGCTGCGGGTTGAAGCCAACCTGCTTGGCACAAATAAGCTTATCCTTCAATCGCCCCATGCACAAGCTGTAATCGGTTTAAAGTCTCCATTCGCTCCAATCGATACTCCAATTCACTTGCCGCCCATTAGACTATCGGAAAAAAATACAAGCGCATTGGTAGACAAAACCGTTTCTATGCAAGTAACGGACACGTTTGGAAAACATCAGGGTTCCGTTTCACCATCTGATAGTTCAGCCTTTTATGGCATTGTACCTGAAACTTATTTGCTTGATGACTACACCCGCTTTCCGGTTATGGAAGAAGTTATGCGCGAGTATGTGAAGAATGTGTGGGTGCGAAAGAAGGGCAATCAGTTTATTTTTAAGATTGTAGATCGCGACAAGGGAGAAATACTCGAAAATGAATCATTAGTACTACTGGATGGTGTACCCATATTCAATGTAAACGATATTATGGCCTTCGACCCGGTTAAAATTAAACAACTGGATGTTGTGCCGTCCCGCTACTTTGTTGGATCGCTTGCCTTTGATGGTATTATAAGCTATCGAACCTATAAAGGCGATTTAGGTGGATTCAAATTCGATCCCGAAACTGTAATACTTGATTACGAAGGACTGCAACAGTATAAAGAATTTTATGCCCCCCGTTACGAAACCGTACCGGAAATCAATAGTCGCACTCCTGACGCCCGCCACTTGTTGTATTGGAACCCCGATGTGAAAACCAACGGTAAAGAGCCTATGCAGTTGGAGTTTTATACGTCCGACCAACCCGGAATTTATCGGGTTTACGTGCAGGGAATAGCTGAAGATGGTACCCCGCTTTTTGGAGAAACTTCTTTCAACGTTATACGCTGATTCGCTAATGGGTTGAGTTAAATTTTATAGGCATGAGTCCAACTTGCCAACATTATTATTTACTTTGAGGTATATCTATTGTTTGTGACTACACCCCGCATAGCTGTAAATCTCTTATTTTTTGTTAATGGTTTTGTTCACGCTAACCTGGCTGCCCGTTTCCCAAAAGTGCAGGAGTTGTTTCAGATTGACAATGGCACCTTCGGGTTTGTTTTGCTTGCTTCTTCACTAGGGGCATTACTAGCTATGCCCTTTACCGGCTGGTTAATTATTAGAAATGGCAGCCGGAGAATAGCAATTGCATCGGTTTTCCTTTACTGCATATTTGTTCCGTTGGTGCCACTCATGTATGTAATGCCTGGGCTAACCGGGTTATGGGCTGTGTTTTTTGTTATGGGCATTACAGCTGGCATGCTTGATGTATCGATGAATGCACAGGCGGTAATGGTTGAGCAACATTATCGCAAACCGATTATGACCTCCTTTCATGCTTTGTTTAGTGTGGGTATGGTGGCCGGTGCAGGATGTGGCGCACTATTCGTTAAATTAAATACTACACTCTTTCTTCATCTGAATATAATCATCGCGATAAGTCTTGCCTGTGCAGCATGGGCGCAATATTATCTTATCTACGATAAACCAGCAGAAAAAAAACGAGATGAACCAGCTTTCCGGCTTCCTAATGCTGCTATGGTTAGTATTGGTATAATTGCCTTTTGTTGTATGTTAGGCGAAGGCGCCATGGCAGACTGGAGTACTAACTACATGCTTAACATTGCGCAAGCTCCTGCTGCTTTAGCCCCTATCGGGCTTTCGGCATTTGCACTTGCCATGACAACGGGTCGATTTTTTGGTGATGCCGCTCGTGCCCGGTGGGGCCATCAAAAACTTATGGTAGCATGCGGCTTCCTAGCCACAGCAGGAATGATCATTGCACTTGGTTTTCCATATCCGTACACCACAATTATTGGATTATTTATTACAGGCGCAGGGTTATCGTCTATAGTACCTATTGCCTATAGCATAGCCGGCAATACAAAAGACTTGCCGCCTGGTGTTGGGCTGGCTATGGTAACTACAGTAGGCTACTCTGGTTTCTTATTTGGCCCACCGTTAATTGGTTTGTTGGCCGATTGGTACTCGTTACGAATTGCGTTAGGGCTAGTAGGAGTTTTATTTGTAATTATGACGTTGCTTAGCGCACGATACAAATCGTAATTTTACGTGTATGGAAATCAAACAAATCGAAAACGATTCTAAGGGCGCATTTCTGATTGAAGAAGGTAGTGAACGCCTCGGTGAAATGACTTACTCAAAGGCAGGTGATAACATGATCATTATCGATCATACCGAAGTCTCGGACAAGTTGCGCGGACAAGGAGCCGGAAAAAAATTAGTACTGGCCGCTGTTGAATACGCCCGAAAAAATAATATCAAGATTTTGCCGCTTTGCCCGTTTGCTAAAGCTACATTCGACCGTACTCCTGAAATTCACGATGTACTTCGTACATAAATGCCCTTAATCCCTTCGACATACAAGGCGCCTGTATATCTTTTCAACGCCCACCTGGAAACGGTTATCCCCAGCGTATTCCGTAAAGTAGCAGGCACATACCAACGCGAACGATTAGAATTAGCTGATGGCGACTTTCTTGATCTTGATTGGATGAGCAGGCAACAACGCAAACTCGTCATCATTTCGCATGGATTGGAGGGCAGTAGCGAAAGACATTACACAAAAGGAATGGCTGTGCATTTCTTTAAACATGGCTGGGATGCCCTTGCCTGGAATTGTCGGGGATGCAGTGGTGAAATAAACCGATTGCCACGCTTTTATCATCATGGCGCAACCGAAGACCTTGCTGCAGTAGTTGACCATGCTCTTAAAAAAAATTACAAACAAATTGCGCTGGTGGGGTTTAGTATGGGTGGCAGCATGACATTAAAATATCTCGGAGAACAAACCCGGCCGCGCGAAATAAAATCGGCCATTACCTATTCCGTTCCGTGCGATCTTGGTTCAAGCGCATCTGAACTTGATAAGCCTGATAAAAAATTTTACCTCAAGCGTTTTCTAAAAAAGCTTGAGAAGAAAATCCGAACCAAAGCAAATCAATTCCCCACCCTGCTTACAGCACAGGGTTTTGAAACGATTACTTCTTTTCGGGAGTTTGATACACGGTATACCGCTCCACTTCATGGATTTGCCGATGCCAATGATTTTTACTCTCGAGCAAGTTGTTATCCCTATTTGCCTAACATTCAAATTCCTGCATTAATTGTAAATGCAGAAAACGATCCTTTTTTGCCGCGGGCTTGCTACCCCACAGGGCTGGCCCAACATCATACACACCTACACCTGGAAATACCGGCACGTGGCGGACATGTGGGCTTTTCTTTAGCTGGCAAAACAAACTGGATGGAAACCAGGGCACTGGAGTTTGCGGTGCATAATCAATCTATAATTTAACTCTTGGCATTGGCCACTAAAGTTTTTATCTTAACTCAACCATTCAAAAAAGAAATTATGAAAGCAATGTTTTTCATTCTGGCTGTCAGCATCACAACAGGGCTGTTTGCACAACAAGCAAATGGTGTTATTGATTTAAAGCCTCATAAAATTGTAATGCAATTTACCGACAGCGATTCGCTTTCGCAGGCATCGGTGGTGGGTCAAGTAAAAAACATCCGCACCGCATGGCCAAATGCCCAAATAGAAGTAGTATGCCATGGGCCAGGCCTGGATTTGTTAATCTCTAAAACATCTAAAGCTTCAGCACAGGTTGCTGAATGGAGTAGCAAGGGCGTTGTATTTGGTGCGTGTAGTAATACCATGAGGCGAAAAAACCTGAAGGCCGAAGATCTATTGAAAGTTTCAACCGTGGTGCCTTCTGCCATGATAGAACTTACATTGAAACAAGAAGATGGATGGGCTTATGTTAAAGGCGGGCATTAAGTGTTAACTTTATACGCATCAGTTCTGTAGAATCTTTTGATTTAAACTTATAATTTCAAATCTGCCAAATACAATACTTTATGAAAACTTACATACAATTTACTCTATTCGTTATTCTGGTTGGCACTTCGTTCATGCTGCATGCACAGGATAAACTGGAAGGCCGGTGGAATCTTATTATTGAAAAAGATGGTCAACACCTTCCTTCCTGGTTAGAGATTGAACACTCGGGAACCAAAACTCTTGTGGGCCGGTTTGTCTATGCCTTTGGAAGTGCGCGACCTGTTGCGGTGGTAAACGTAGTAAATGGAAAATTTAATTTTTCTATTCCACCCCAGTGGGAACCGGGCGATCGTAATATGGATTTTGAAGGTGAGTTAACAGGCGAAACATTGAAAGGAACTATGACTTACACCGATGGGAAACAATATACCTGGACAGGCACCCGTGCCCCTTTGCTAAAACGGACAAGTGAACCTGTTTGGGGGCAACCTATTTCATTATTTAACGGAAAAGATTTGAAAGGATGGAAAGCTATGGGGCCTAATCAATGGATTGTAGAGAACGGAATTTTGAGAAGTTTAAAATCAGGCAGTAACCTGGTAAGCGAGCAAACCTTTACCGATTTCAAATTACATGTTGAGTTTCGTTATGAAAAAGGAAGTAACAGTGGTGTATACCTGCGCGGCAGATACGAAGTACAAATTGAAGATGATAAAGGCAAAGAGCCCTGGAAAAACTATCTGGGTGGCGTATATGGGTTTCTTACCCCCAGTGTTATGGCTGCCAAAGATGCAGGCGAGTGGCAATCGTATGATATTACATTGGTTGGCAGAATGATAACAGTAGTTGCCAACGGAATTACTATTATAAACAATCAGGCCATTCCTGGTATTACGGGTGGTGCCATCGATAACCATGAAAGTGAGCCCGGCCCTATTATGTTTCAGGGCGACCATGGCCCGATTGATTTTAGAAATATTGTAATTACTCCGGCAAAGTAAAACTCAGGTTAAAACTAGTTTTTACATAGCTACCTTGATTGAATAAGCTATTAGATCTGAACGGATATTTACTCCTCATCGAAAGGTATTTCTATGCTTACACGCGTACCACAGGGTCCGTTTATATCCGTCAAGTCTTCAATCGTAAATGTATGCTGCCCAAGGTTCATCAGTTTTAGCCTTTCTTCAGTAATCCGTATACCCATCGAGTTATGGTTTAGCAGATTCTGTTCACGTAACTTCATAGCCACCTGCCGGCCAACACCGTCATCTTCAACTTCGAAACGAATATTATTGTTGATGCGGTTTATTCGTATCTCCAGTTTGCCTTTCCCTTCTTTATTATATAAGCCATGAAGAATAGCATTTTCTACATAAGGCTGTATCAGCAGGGATGGAATCACAACCGAATCGAGCTCAATATCGTTACTAACGGCTAGTGAAAAGCTGAATTTATTTTCGAATCGAATCATTTCTAACTGAATGTAATTTTTCAGCATCTCAATCTCATCTAACAATTTAATTTTATTGTTTATGGAATGGGCTAATATGCTTCTCACTAATTTCGAGAAAGTAGACAAATAATTAATTGCATTTAATCGCTCGTTATTGGCAATAAAGTATTGAATCGAGTTGAGAACATTAAAGATAAAATGTGGACTCATAACAGATCGCAGAGCCATTAACCGTAGTTCTGCAATTTTTTCGCGCGCTTCAATTAACTCTTTGTCCCGTGCTTTTCGATTTGTTACATTTTCGGCATAGATGCTGATCCCAACTACATTATTATGTTCTATAATAGGGCTTAACGAAAACTGGAAATCCTGACCAAATTGTTCGTCCTCAAATGAAATATGTTTACCCTCTAATACTTGTAAATAAAAATTCTCCCATTTTTTAACCAACTTTTTTAGCGGAGGTGTTGGTGCTTTAAACATGGGTTCTCCCAACCTCAATTTCTCTCTGTAATTTCTTTGCATGTGTTCTTCAAACCGTTTATTAAACATCAACAATCTGAATTCACGATCTACCGACCAAATCAATAGTTCAATATTATTAATAGTTGTGCGCAGGTTAGCTTCCTGCAAGGCGAGCTTTTCAGCTATTAGTTTGTCTTCTGTTATGTCTTCAATCTGCGCCACAAAGTAAACCAACTTACCCTCCGAATCTTTTATTACCGATGCATTAATGTTTACCCATACAACAGAACCCGATTTATGAATATACCTTTTTTCTAGCGGATAGTTAGTTCGGGTTTCCGTGCGCAATTGTGCGTAAAAAATTTCGTCATGGATCAGATCATCAGGCCAGGTAATGTCACTTACTGATAAACTAAGGAGTTCCTCATCAGAATAACCAACCATTTTGCATAGCGCTTTGTTTACCCGAAGCCAATGGCCTTCTAATGAAACAAGGGCCATCCCCGCTGCAGAATATTCAAAAGCCCCCCGGAATCTAGCCTCACTTATTCGTAGTTCCTGTAGGTTTGCATTTAGTCGTAGATTAAGTTTGTTAACATCTGCCTCTGCCTGTTGCTGGATTAATGCATTCTTTTGCTGAAGTTCAAGCAATAAGTGCTGGTTTTTTTGCTCATTATCCTCAACCGAGCTTTTTAAAAAATATAAACTAAACCCTACAGCAATCATCGAAATAAATGCCCGGACATTACTAAACTCATAGTACGGATCGGTTGGGTTATTCTGCAGATAAGAAACACCAAAAATGGAGAATATTTGATCAAAGAAAAGAATCGATAGTACCGGTGCAGCAAGCCCTGCCACCAGGTTCCACCTGTCTTTCAGGTTAAAAATTAAAAAAGGAAAACAAAAACCAGCCAACAAAAACAAGCGAAGCCCCACAAAGGAAGAGGGTGCCATCATCTCGCCTCCTTTAAGATCAAATATGGTAATGGCAAAAACAAATGTTGGTACAAGCCAGCTTAAAACTAATCGGCTTATTATAATTAAGCCAAAGCGGTTTAAAAAAAGGGGTATTAGAAAAAATAAGGCTGCTATCAGTAATCGGAAAAATGCGCCCGGATTAAAGCCGTAAAACAGATACAAAGCCCCAATTAAAATAAGCAATGCCAGCGAAGCAATTAAGGATATGTAATTTGTAAGAATAATATTGCGTCTGTCTGCGCGCAACAAGCAATATTCTTTCCCAAAATTGGTAATCCTCCTTATAAAATTCATATAATAAACAAGCTCCTTTTACTCATTTTCAATAAACAGGTGAATGTGAGAATAAATACTCCATTTTAAAAGCGTAGGTATGGGATTATCTTTGCGCAGTTATTACATATATTTATTACGTGTTGCCCGATATGCGTACATCTTCCCTTAGCCCGATTCAGGATGCTGATTTACTCAATTCGTTGATTGAGATTTCCTCGGCAGCTATTTGGATAACTGAACTTACTACTCATAAACGGTATTGGCTTGCATCGGCCAGCAACCGTATTAAGTATAACATTCCGGATACCGACCCCGGAGCCGATTTCTGGCTGGATAATGTGCATCCTGAAGATGTTTTACGGGCAACAAAGAACATAGATCAGGCCATTACAAACATGGCTGTTCATGAACTTACATGTGAGTATCGCTTTCGCGGAACCAATAACTGGTATCACATTAGCGATAAAATATTGATTACAAGAAATCAGGCAGGCGAGGCAATTCGCTTAATGGGTGCCTGGACAGATATTACCGATCGGATAGAAAAAGAAAAAGAAGCCGAAAGTTTACTCGCCAAGATCAGTAAAGACCGAAACCGGTTTAAAATTATATCAGAGTTTTCCAACTCTGTAATGTGGGAAGTAGATCTGGTTACAAACGAAATTCACTGGACATCCGGAACACGTACACTTGAAGACTTCGGCTTAACCAAAAAAGGGTATTCGATGGAAGACTGGAAACAGTCTATACATCCCGAAGATGCAGCGACCTCAGCTGCCCGGTTTGACGAATCGCTGGAAACAGATTCTCCGTATTCAGATGCGTATCGGTTTATTAAACCTAATGGCTTAATTGCACATGTAATCGATCGCGGTATTATTATTCGCGATGAAAATAATGTTCCTATAAAAGCCCTTGGCGGATGGGTTGATATTACTGCCCTGAAGGAGCGGGAACAGGAATTAACACAGGCTTTAGAAAAACAAGACAGGCTTATTAAAGATTTAGCCGCACGCGAAGAAGAGTTGGCAGGATCGGAGGAAGAATTAAGGCAGGTTAATGAACAACTTTATAGTATCAATCAACTTCTTTCCGAGCGTGAAGAATTGATGTCGCGCTCACAACAATTGGCTAAAATAGGCAGTTGGGAATACAATTCTGAAACTAAAATATTTACCTATTCAGACGAAGTCTATAATATATATGGTGTTGATCCTAGCCAGGATCTAACTACTATAGATAAAATGTTGCCGTTTTATGATCCCAATACTCAGCGAATTATCATTGAATTACTCGATCGAACAGAAGAAGAAAAAGAATCATTTGATTTTACAACCAAAATTATCACACCCATTGGAAAAAACCGGTGGGTTCGCATTTGTGGGTGGCCCGTTAAAAACAGCAGCACCGAGGTTTCACGAACAGTCGGATTAGTGTATGATATAACCTACTTTAAGGAAGCAGAAGAATTACTCCGCTCAAGCGAACAAAAATTTGCACGGGCGTTTCATAATAACCCCGACTTAATGATCCTGCTTCAAAAAGAAGATTGGGCTATTATTGATATTAATGAAAAAATAGTTTCTACGTTAGGTTATACCCGCAAAGAATTGTTGGGCGTTTCGATTAGAAGTGTACCGTTTTTTGTACACGTGGCCGATCGCGAACATTTTTTAAGGGAAATGGAACTCAGGAATCAAATTGAGATGGAGGCTGAGTTGTATTGCAAGAACGGTAGCACGAAACACACGCTGCTTACCTTCAGTACAATGGAGCTTAACGATAAACTGCACATCATAGCCTCTATCAAAGACATAAGCGACCGCAAGGCAGCCGAAGAAAAATTCTCAAAGGCATTTGAAATGAGTCCTGACCTGATGCTGATTTTCCGAGAAAGTGATTTTACTCTGGTGGAGTGTAACAGCAAGGTAGAGCCGATATCGGGTTACACCCGAAACGAGGTGTTAGGAAAAAAAACAGACGAAATAAAATTATGGGCTATTGATGAAGATCGGCTATTGCATAACAAAATTTACTTTTCAGGAACAGGTTCGGCAAACCTTGAAACAACTTTCCTGCGTAAAGACGGATCTACTTTTTTTGGCGCAATTTCTTCTACCCGGATTATACTGGCTGGCGAGCAGCACATGCTGGTAATTGTACGTGATATAACACCGAAGAAAATAGGAGAACAAAAATTATTGCAAAGTGAAGCTAACTTGTATGCAACTATTAACAATACCAGCCTTCTCGTATGGTCGGTAGATCTGGAGTACAAGGTGATAAAGGCTAACAAACCCTTTACTGAATACTTGAAAAAACATTATAACGCAGATGTGCGGTTGGGTCATAGAATTACACCACCTGATGAACGGACTGACGAGCATCTTCGAAAAATCTGGACTCCCCGCTACGAACGCGCGTTGCGTGGCGAACAATTTAAACTAACATCGAAACATGACGACCGCCACGTAGAATTTTCTATAAGCCCGATCGTAGATAATAAACGAATAATTGGTATTTCTGTATTTGCTGAAGACATTACTCAACGAATAATACAGGAAGAGGCTCTGAAAGAAGCTTTCAACAAAATAGCCGAACTTAAGCTAACCATGCTACGCTCGGCCATGAATCCCCATTTCATCTTCAATGCCCTCAACTCTATCCAGTTCTTTATAGCCCAAAACGACCGGAAAAATGCAATCAGTTATTTGTCCACGTTTTCAAGGCTTGTGCGCAGTATTCTCGCACATTCTATAAGCAACAAAATTAGCCTGCGCGAAGAAATTGAACAGTTCAAGCATTACATCTCGCTTGAGAAAATCCGGTTCGAAAATAAATTCGATTATTCTATCGCAATAGATGATGGACTGGATCTGGATGGCACCGAAATTCCCTCACTCCTTATTCAGCCATATGTAGAAAATGCCATATTACATGGTTTGTATAATAAAGAGGGTACTGGTCAACTCAACATTCGGGTTATAAAAGAAGGAGATGCCATACTTTTTGAAGTACAAGATGACGGGGTGGGCCGGGAACTTGCGCGAGCCATCCGCGAACGAAATTTTTCCGGCCATAAATCGATGGGCACAGCCCTTACGGAAGAACGGCTAAAACTGATTAACACACAGTTTAAAGTATCGTTTGAAATACACGATTTGCACAATAATAACGGAGATGCCACCGGAACACTGGTAAAAGTGTGGTTAAATCGTTAAAATTGGGTAAATACATTACGTTACAGAGTATCCGTCCTTTAAAAAAACCCACTATTTTTGTGGTTATGCTAAAGTGCATTATTGTTGATGATGAATCCAAAAGCAGAGAGAGCCTACGCATCCTTATTGAGGATTTTTGCGACAATGTAAAAGTTTGTGCGCTTTGTCAAAATGTGGATGAGGGCATTAAGGCCATCAAAGAACATAAGCCAGAGGTTGTGTTTCTCGACATTCAATTGCAACGCGAAACCGGTTTCGACCTGCTTACGCGGATAAAGGACATTAATTTTGAAGTTATTTTTACAACAGCCTATTCAGAATATGCCATAAAGGCCTTTAAGTTTTCGGCTATAGATTACCTGCTGAAACCGATTGATATTGACGAGCTGAAATTGGCTCTGGGGAAGGTAAATAAAAAACTGGACGACAATATTTCGCTCAGGTTTAAGCATCTATTACAGAACCTCAAAACCCCGTCATCTGGCAATTATAAACTTGCCCTGCCCACAACCGAAGGATTTCACTTTGTAAAAGTATCGGAGATTATGTATTGCGAAGCATCAAGCAATTACACCGAAATTATTACCATAGACGGTAAAAAACATGTGGTTAGTAAAACGCTGAAAGAGTATGACGATATGCTTGCCGAGCATGATTTTTACAGAATTCATAATTCTTACTTAATTAACCTGAACGCCATTAAGAAGTACGTGCGGGGTGAAGGCGGTTATGTGGTAATGAACAACGATCGCTCGCTTGATGTATCCAAACGCAAAAAAGAAGGGTTTCTTGAACGAATAAGCTTCAAGGACTGATTAACCCGGGCCACAGAACATTCTTTGCCATAATAGGCTCTGGCAAAATTTTTAATACATCTTTCATCCTTTCCAAAATAGAATATGGCCACTAACCCATATTATTAGAAAAAACTGCTATTGTGGGGGCTTCTCCACCTACTCAAACAACGCCACCACCTACTCATTTGCTGTGGTTATCCGATTACAGGTAGCTAAAATTTGCACCCGAAATCAAACAATAACCATACACAACAAATGAAAAAATTAATCACAATTATTTCGGTTTGCACAGGGCTATGGGCTGGAACAGCTCATGCACAGGACACAAAAATTCGTTTTTTCGGTCAACCTGAATTGTCAAACTACAACACAACTTCAAAAAACTATTTTCAAGGCGTAAACGGCATGGGTCAGTATGTTACTAAAGACACCACCTACAACTCGAAAACAAACTTCAACACGGGGAACTATGTATTGTTTGTAACTTCTCAACTAAACGACCGCATTTCGGTTTTAAGTGAGTTAAGTTTCAATAACAAGGGAAATACTTTTACCTATGAAGTACAACGCCTTATGTTACGCTATTATATCAGCGATTATTTTAGCATTCGCGCTGGTAAAATGTTTACCCCGGTAGGATACTGGAACAACCAGTTTACATTAGGCCTGGTATTGCAGCCAACCATTCAACGCCCTATGGCCATTCGTCCGGTAAGTGAAGGCGGTGTATTACAATATCGCGATGCCGGTATTCAGTTTGAAGGTGAGAACATAACCAAGGCTCGTATTTTTTACAAAGTACTATTGGGCAATGGTATTGGCTACTACGGTTCGAACGATAAAAACGACAATCACATAGCAGTAACGTCACAATTGGGTTTTGAGCCCGTTGATGGTCTTAAAGTATTGGCATCCGGTATGTTCGATCGCATTGAGAAAGGAAAACCAAATCCTAATGGCTCTATTTCTTCGTTGCCCGATAACGGGAACCTGCAATTAATTACACTATCGGCTGCTTACATGAATAGCGAAAAGAAACCAGAATTTATTGCAGAATACCTAAACCAGAAAAGCAAGTTTGATAACATTGGAACCCGCAGCAGCTCTTCTTATTATGTATATGCCGGGTATAAAATAAATAACAAGATTACTCCTTATGCCTTGTATAACAATACAAAAGCTGGTGCAAACACTACTGAAGGAGATCCTTACTTCTCACCTATTCCGGTTAAGATTAACCTGGTTACTGTAGGTGTGCGTTATAAATTCAACTCCAACTTTATTGCCAAGCTCGAGTATGAAAATAACACTGAGAAATTCTACTATCAGGACATTGTAATTGAAGGCTTTGGAAAAACCGATGATGGGTTTACCAACACAATAAGCAGCAACCGTCTGCGCTTCCAGGTAGCCTTTGTATTCTAATTCATACTATTAAGCATTAATTAAAATGAAAAAGATATTATTAACATTGCCGTTGCTTGTTATTTTGCTTACCGCATTTGCTCCGGCTTCTCCCGAAATAGCGATCATCGTAAATAAGGAAAATACATCCGATAAACTATCGGCAGGTGAAGTAAAATTGTACTGGCTTAGAAAGATCAAAAAAAGATGGCCGGATATCAATAAAAATATCAAGCCTGTTGACCGCAAAACTTCATGCTCTGAACAAGAGGTATTCTATGCAAAGGTATTAGGTATGTCTGCCAGCGATATTGAAACTTATTTCACACAAAAGCAGTACGAAAGCGCGGAAAAACCTCAGGATAAGTTCGCTTCAGATGCAGCTATTATAGATTTTGTAGCAGACGAACCAGGCGCCATAGGTTTTGTAAACATCAGTTCGCTTTCTGCAGATGCTAAAGCTAAAGTTAAAGTAGTTCTTACTATTCAATAAAAGTGGGTTTGGGTAAAAGTGAGCAGGGGCCGGATAAAACCGGCACCTCTACTTTTTACAGCCCAAAAAAATCGAAAAGCCATGTTCAGCAAACTTAAAAATTCAATTGTAGGTAAAATCATGATGGGCTATGCTGCCATCATTTTGTTAGCCTTTATTACCACACTGGTAAGTATGTACACTGCCTGGCAAAACCGTAACATTGATAAGCGTGTATCAGAAGCCTATTACCCAATGGTACTCTCATTAAAAGAGACCGAAATGTTAGCTTCTGAATCGTACAAGCTTATCAACAACTGGGTTTACCAACCTAATGTGCAGGAAAAAGAAAAACTAAAACAGATACACGAGAAACAGGTTTCTGCAAAAAAAGAGAATCTGTTAAAGATTACGCAGCAGTTTGAAAACGCAAGTGATGCAACCGAGGCACACTCTATTATCTCAGGAATGGATCTATTAGTGGCTGCGCAAGTACCGGTAATGGAAACCCTTTCGAATGATGAAGCTTATGCAGACGATCTAAAAGTTGATGAAGCCCTTACTGCGCTTGATAAAAAAATTACACCAGCTTATAAGGCGTTAACCGAGCAAATAAATAAAGTATCTGCCCGTCAAAATCAATTGTTAGAGGCGGCCAAACAACAAAAAGAAAATTCAGCCACCATTCTATCTTATTTATATGTAAGTAACATCATCCTCTTTTTGGTTATTGGTATCTATGCATTCTTCTTTTCAAAAAATTCAATTACGAAACCAATTTCCGGTCTTAGCGAGTTAATCTCGACATTATCGAAAGGAAAATTTGTATCGGTTACATTAAAAAAAGGGCGCGATGAAATAGGCCGCATGGCAGAGGCTATTGAAAGTATGTTAACCGGCTTAAAAGCCAAAGTAGAGTTTGCCGAAAACATTGGAAAAGGGAATTACGATAGCAAGTTTGAATTACTGAGCGAAGACGACACGATGGGCGATGCCCTAATTCAAATGCGTAGCAACCTAAAACAGGCTGCAGAAGACGACCGTAAACGCAACTGGGCGACAGAAGGGCTGGCAAAATTTGCTGATATCCTTCGCTCGCGAAACGATAACCTAAGTGAGCTTTCAGACAACATTACCAGCAATCTGGTTAAATACATGAATGCGAACCAGGGTGCCTTGTTTTTGATTAACGATGATAACCAAAATGATTCGTTTATTGAATTGGTTGCTTGTTATGCATATAACCGTAAAAAGTATCTGAATAAACGCATTGAACTAGGTGAAGGCATAACCGGGCAATGTATTCTGGAAAAAGATACTATCTACATGTCTGACGTACCTGACGATTACCTGCGGATTACCTCTGGATTAGGAGAAGCACTACCCCGTAACCTGCTTATTGTTCCCCTTAAGTTAGACGAAAGCATTTTTGGTGTAGTTGAAATAGCATCATTCCAGATTATTGAACCCTATCAAATAGAGTTTGTGGAAAAATTAGGCGAAAGTATTGCTTCAACTATCTCTTCGGTAAAAGTAAACAGCCGCACTAAAAAGCTATTGGAAGAAACCCAGGTGCAGGCCGAACAGATGCGCGCTCAGGAAGAGGAAATGCGCCAGAATATGGAAGAGCTTTCGGCTACACAAGAGGAGATGCAACGCGTACTTCAGGGTGTACAATCCAAAGAAGCATATCTGAACGAAGTACTCAACTCATCGAACGATACGATCTGTACAATTGACAAAGAATTTAAAATTATTAGCTATAACAAAGCATTTGAAACACAAATTGCTGCTTCTGGTTTCCATGTAGAAAAAGGATTTGATATGCTGGCGTTGCTAAACGGAAAAGAACGCGAAAAACTAAAAGCAACTTATTTGCGTGTGTTAGCAGGCGAACACGTTGAATTAACTGATTCTTATGTGTTGAATGGGGTTACCATGCACCTGGCAAGCAGCTACTCGCCATTGCGAAATGAACATGGCGAAATACAAGCTATTGCTTCATTCTCGAAAGACATTACTGACGTGGTGGAAGCGCGTAACAAAGCCGAACGATTGGTTGCTGAAGCCCAGCAGTCAACTGAAGAAATGAAAGCCCAGGAAGAAGAACTTCGTCAAAACATGGAAGAACTTTCTGCAACACAAGAAGAGGTACAACGAATTTTAGATGAAACCCAAAATAAAGAACGCTATTTGAACGAGTTAATCAATGTATCAACCGATGCAATCTTCACCATCGACAAGAATTTTAAACTGCAGAGTTACAACGAATACTTTGCCATGCGGTTGAAAAAATTAGGCATAACAGTATCTGCCGGTTTTAACTTACTGGATATTTTCCAGGGTGAAGAAAAATTGCAAAACAAAGCTAACTATGAAAAAGCCTTTGCCGGGCAAACGTTTGAGCATACTACTGTTTCTACCATTAATCAAACAGAAATGCACTTAACCAGCAGTTATGCACCAATGCGTAATGCTAATGGTGAAATAACAGCAATAGCGTGCTACACTAAAGATGTAACAGCCCTGACATTGGCTCAGAAAGAAGCCGAATCCATTAAGCAAGAATTAGAACAACGCGAGTCAGTATTTACAATTACTACTATCTTGTCTGAGTCGGATCAGGATGGAAACATCATATTCGTAAACAACAAACTTTGCGAAGTATCTGGGTATAGTCGCCAAGAGTTAATTGGTAAGCCCCACAATATCTTCCGTCATGAAGAAATGCCAAAAGAGTTTTTTACAACCTTCTGGCAAACTATAAAGAAGGGAGAAATTTTTAAAGGTCTAATCAAAAACAAAGCAAAAGACGGAACCCATTACTGGGTAGATGCAACCGTTATGCCTGTAAAAAATCAAGCGGGTGAAATTAAAAAATACATAGCCGCCTGTTACCACATTACAGATGATACTATGGCGAGAGCGCTTTATAATCTGCAGGCTAAAAAGTTGAAACTGCCTTTAATGAAGGACACTTTAACACTTGCACAACAAAACTAAAAATTAAAGTGACGCACCTGCCCGACATATCAGAGTTAGTAATTTCTATGGAGGATGTGATAGAAAAATTGAATGCTATCCTTACCGATTCAATTATCCTTCGGGCAGACTTCAGCATCGAATCATTAAGCAGCAGTCTTGAAATTCTTACCGGGTTTGCTCCAAACGAGTTAACCGGTAAGAAATTCGATAGTCTTAGTACCGAAAAGAACCTGAACTCTATATTAAGAGACAGATTAAAACAAGGGTACTTCGAAAATTTATCAACTTGTTTGATAACCAAATCACGTACGCGAATCCGAGTAAGTATTTCAGGCTTCTACCTGGGTCTTATTAGCGAAATAAATGGGTTCGTAATTTTAAAAATCAAACCGGCTGAGGATGTACTTCGTCTTAAAAAAGAGCTTTCCTCACAAAGGCAGGAACTTGATTCCTTCATCTACCGCACTGCTCATGATTTACGTGGGCCATTAGCCACTATTAAAGGCCTGATAAACCTATTGAAGCTACGCAAAGACAATGAAGAAGTAGATGAACTTACCATGCTGATTGAAGTACATGCAAACAAACTAGACGATCGTCTCTTTAAGCTGCTTTATTTAGCTAATGTTAACAGTATGCAAAAAAACACTATAGGTAGTCTTTGTTTTAAGACACTTCATGTCACGCTCCAAAAACTGCTGGACGACAATTGTCAATTGGAAAAATCCATGTTCAACTTCTCTGCTCCGGAAGAGGATCTTTCAGGTGTAAACGAGCAAGTTATTACGCATCTCATCAGCAACGTTTTTCTTTACATTATCAGCTTGCCTGTAGCCAGTATTGCCAATGATGCCGAAGTTGAGATTGATGCCCAGTTTAAGATTAAGAATGGCCAATTAGACATTACTATCACTTCTATAGGTTTCTTGATTGAAGAACATGTTCAAAACATTATTGTACAACCTACCACACTGTATAACGATCTTCTCAGTCATCCGTTCTTATTCAACTATTATGTGGCACTCAAAAATGCAGCACAGCTAAACTCTTCGCTTACCGTTTCATTCACTAATAACATCGAACAGAAACTGCAGGTATCGGTACCGCTTCAAAACAGTGTTACTCAGCCCGATGTATCCCTAAACTGAATTATTTAACTCCCCTAACCAAACTATTGTGATTACAGACCTTGATATTGCAGACCTCAAAAAAGTCACAGAACTGATTCTGCAACAGCACGGCTATGATTTTCGTGACTACGCCCTGTCATCCTTCAAACGCAGAGTACTTCGGATTCTTGAACTTGGTGGACTTACCATTGATTCGCTTCTAAAGAAAATTGCCGATCAACCTGGCTACATCAACGAATTTCTGGACGAACTTACTGTAAACGTAACAGAAATGTTCCGCGATCCGGGATTCTGGAGATTGTTGCATGAAGAAATCATACCAGGCATTTTGCTTAACAACAAACAATTTAAAATCTGGCATGCCGGGTGTTCATCGGGCGAAGAAGTTATTTCCATGAACATTATGCTTAAAGAGATGGGCCTGCAAGATAATGTTTCCATTATCGCTACCGACATTGATACTGCCATACTGGATAAGGCTCGTGCTGCTACCTACGGAATAAAGAATATGGAAGTGAATGAAAAAAATTACATCCGCTTTCAAGGAAAACACTCGCTTAAAAACTACTACCGGGAAGAAAACGGAAAAGCTGTTTTCAATTCTGAGCTATTGCGCAATGTTTCGTTTCGTAAACACGATCTGGTTGTAGGCGAAGCGTTCAACAAGTTTGATCTTATCCTATGCCGAAACGTAATGATCTACTTCAATCAAACCTTGCAAAATCAAGTGCTGAAGAAATTCCATGGCAGCTTGTTTAAGTACGGGTATCTCGCTATTGGCACTAAGGAGTCGCTGATCTGGTGCGAATATGTAAACCGGTTTATCGTGGTAAACCAGGAAGAGAAAGTGTATAAAAAAATAAAAGACTAAGGCAGTTTAGTAATGAGCAGGTATAACTTAAATAACAGTTATAAAGCCATTGTAATTGGCGGATCGGCAGGAAGCTTTCAGGGTATTATTAAAATACTTTCACAACTCTCTGCAGATTTTCCACTTCCTATTATTATGGCATTACACCGCCTTAAGCATGTCCGTCATGGGTTTGTAGAAGCATTGTCGATTAAAAGCAACATCAAAATTTCCGAACCCGAAGACAAGGAATCTATCCGTAAAGGAATGGCCTACCTGGCCCCGGCTAATTACCACCTATCGGTTGAACTGGGAAATTATTTCTCTCTTTCTACTGAAGAAATGGTAAACAACTCACGCCCTGCAATTGATATCACCCTGGGTAGTGCTGCTTATCTGTATCGCACTAAACTTGTTGGTATCCTTCTATCCGGTGCAAACCGCGATGGTGCATTGGGCATGAAACAGATTAAAGACAAAGGCGGCATTACTATTATTCAGGATCCGGCCGAGTGTATGATTGACACCATGCCTAAAGCTGCCCAATCAATTACTACAATCGACCATACGCTGGGTATCGACAGTATCGTAGCCTTTCTAAAAGAACTTCAACAACACTATAAATGAAACCTACTCCTGCACATAATCCGAAAACAAGTCTGTTCATTTCAGCCCTTTTCTTTACCGGTATTGTAACATCGGGGGGGGGCATGTTCTATCTGCACAGCAACCCAACAGCGCACGTATTTTCAATTGTCTATGCAATTGTAGGGGTTACCCTTTTCATGGGCATTGTGGCCATTTCCATTCTTTCCCGATCTAAAACACATACCATTGTCTACTTAGAAAAGAAGCAGGATACGATGGAAACGACCAACCAACACTTCGGTTCGAATAGCAAACTGGATAAGCAAGTTATTGAATCGTTGTTTGAAAAACGGGCAGATGTACAACAAGTACTAAATGAAATATGTAACCAGTTGCAGGCAGGCCAGGCCGCCTTGTACAGCCGTACCGAAAGGGTAATCGAACTAAAGGTTGGCTACGCTCTTCCCACTGAAAATAAAATTAACTATCAGGTTGGTGAGGGTTTGATTGGCCGTGTGGCTGCAGAAGGAAAAACACTCTATATAGATAAGTTACCTGATAATTACACCACCGTTTTTTCGGGCCTGGGTGTAACTTCTCCAGCTTACCTGTGTATCACTCCGGTTAAGAAAGGAGATTTAACCGCTGGTGTTCTGGAAATTGCTTCCTTCTCTCCTATCAGCTATGAAACCTTGTTAGACCTGGAACAAGTAAGTGAAAAGTTGGCCATACTAATCTAACCTGCACCATGAAAACGTCAGTATTCAGAAATATTAAAATCAGTTTAAAAATAACAGCCCTGGTGTTGGTGCTTACATTGGCATCGGTTACAGCCATTGTTGTCTTCCATCTTTACACGGAAACAATCAACGGACAAAACTATATTTTACCCACAATTATTATCAGCTTATTTGCTGCGGCCATGTCCTTATTGTTCGCACAATGGTTTATGCAGCCATTGGAATCCATGCATCAGACACTGAACATGGTGGCAAAGGGTGAGTTGCCAGAAAAATCAGAGCTGCATACATCCGATGAATTCGGCATGATGCAAGTACGCGTAGATGAATTGGTAACCATGTTGAAACAAAGCGCTGGCTTTGCACAGAAAATAGGTGAAGGAAAGTTTGACACTCCTTTTAAAGCCGCAGGTGAAAATGATTCGCTGGGAATCGCATTGTTAAACATGCGTAACAGCCTGGTAGAAACCGATCAGAAAGAAAAAGAACGCAACTGGATTGTTTTGGGATTAGCCGAAGCCGGAGAAATTCTGCGTACACATGATTCATTGGATAAGTTAGGTGATGATATTATTCGCTTTACGATCAATAAGGTAAATGCCATACAGGGTGCATTCTATGTAATAAACAAAGATGAAAACGAAACCCTCATAGAACTATGCAATAGTTTTGCTTTCAACCGAAAAAAATACCTTCAGAAATCTTTCCGTCTTGCCGAAGGGTTGGTAGGGCAGGCCGTAGCCGAGCAGAACATGATCATGCGCACGGAAATTCCTTCCAACTACCTTTCTATAACTTCGGGTATCCTGGGCGACAAAAAACCTTCTTGCATTTTAATAATGCCTTTAATTGCCAATGAAGAAGTCTTTGGCGTAATCGAACTTGCCGGGTTCGAAAAATTTAACGCTTCTCAGATTCGGTTTGTTCAGGAACTAGGTACCATGATGGCCCGTACCATTTTCAACATAAAAGTAAATGAGCGCACGCGCAAATTGCTGGCCGAATCGCAAGCCATGAGTTACGACCTGAAAGAAAAACAGGAAGTACTTAGGCAAAACGCAGAAGAAATGCAGGCAACACAGGAAGAACTTCAACTTTCAAATCTCAAGCTAGAAGAACAGATTGAAGAGGTAAACCACACCCGTAATCGCATGCAATTGCTCCTCGAAAATGCATCGGAAGTGATTACCATTTATGAGGAGACTGGAACCATTCGCTACATCTCGCCATCCGTAGAAACTATTTTGGGATATACTCCTGCGGAAATGCAAGGAGCAACTGACCTGGGGCATGTACATGTTGATGGTCAGCAAATTTACCAAAACCTATTCGCACAACTTAAAGCAAACCCTTCAGAAAAAATTACAGTTCAGTTCGAGTATAAAAACAAAACCGGAAACTACATCTGGTTAGAGGCAACAGGAACCAACTTTATGTCTAACCGGGCTATACACGGCTACATTGTTAACTCGCGTGATATTACTGAACGCAGGCGTGCAGAACAGGAGCAACGCATGCGTAGTAAGATGCAGGCTCTTTCTGAAAATTCAACAGATCTGATTGCTCGCCTTGAAGAAGGGTCTATCAGTTACATCAACCCGGTTATTCAATCGTACACCGGAAAAGAAGCGGTAACCTTTATCAACAAAAAAATTACAGAAGCCCATCTTGATAACAGTGTATTGGAGAACTGGTTGCAAATCGTAGAACAGGTAAATACCACACAGAGCAAAATCTCAACTGAAATGGACTTCCCCAGTGAGTTAGGCAAGCGAGTAATGCAAATAAACGCCATGCCTGAATTTAATGAACAGGAAGTTCTTGAATCCGTATTGGTTGTATCGCACGATATTACAGAACGCAAACTTATCGAGCTGGATATTCAGAATAAGAACAAAAAAATAAACGATTCGATAAACTACGCTAAGCGCATTCAAAATGCAATACTCCCCGATAACTTTGCCATCAGCTCTACATTACCAAATTCATTCATCTTATACAAACCGCGCGATGTAGTAAGTGGCGATTTCCCCTGGTATGTTCAACTGGGTGAAGATATTTTTATTGCCGCTGTGGATTGCACCGGCCATGGTGTGCCTGGAGCTTTGCTTTCGCTGATCGGTTACTTCTTACTGAACGATATTGTGCGTAGCCGGCAGATAACCAACCCAGGCCAGATACTTGACTTACTGGATGAAGGGGTAACGCAAACTTTGAAACAAGATCAAGCCAACTCCGCCACAAAAGATGGAATGGACATTGCGTTATGCCGCATCAATACCAAAAACAAAACCATCGAATACGCTGGTGCACATCGCCCTTTGTACATCATGAAAAATGGTGCATTGGAAGAAGTTAAAGGCAATAAGTTTCCGATTGGGGGTGGCGTGTATAAAAACCAAACCAAGTTTACGACCACTTCTCTTACGCTTAACGCTGGAGACTCAGTGTACTTTAGTTCAGACGGGTATCCCGATCAGTTTGGAGGAACGGACGGACGCAAATTCGGATCTAAACGTATGCGCGAGTTGGTTGAAAAAATACAACATCTTCCAGCTCATCAGGCCATGGAGGTATTTGATATGGAGTGGGAAGAATGGCGCGGTACGCACAAACAAACAGACGATGTGCTATTAATCGGAATAAAATTTTAAAACAACTATCTATTAATTCATTATTCAACAATTAAAACCAACAAACAAATGCGATTTATTTATGACTTACACCAATCCATGATCACGCATAATGTGATTCTGATTTACGAAGGCGATTTCACTCAAGAAACCACCAAATCCATCCTTACAATGGCTGAACGCAACCTCGAATCTTCCGGAGAAGAGTCGGGCATTAAAAAGAGAATTTTTAATGTAATGGTTGAAGCGCTGCAAAACATTGTAAAGCACAGTGATGAAGTGGAACAGCAGGACAAAAGCAAAAGCCACGCAGCCATTTTCCTGATCGGCAACGAACAAAGCCGTTATTCTATTATGTCGGGCAACCCGGTGCGCAAGGAAAATATTCCTACACTTAAAACCGCACTGGAAAGAATTAACAGTTTAGACAAGGACGGCTTAAAAGAATTGTACAAAGAAATTATCAAGAACACTACCCTCTCAGAAAAAGGTGGTGCCGGACTTGGCTTTGTAGATATGGCACGCAAATCAGGTGAAAAACTGGAGTGGGACTTTGTAGATGTAAGTGATGAGCTCTCATTCTTTTGCCTGAAAGTAAACATTGCCAGAATAAAAGAGGCAGTAGCATTAGCATAATCTTAATCTTAAAAACTATTAGTAAAATGGAAATATTAAATATTGAAGGTGCTGAAGATACACCCAAGATTATCTTAGACAGAACAAATGGAATTTTTGAAATTTCTGGAAGGTCGTTACCAGAAGATTCTGCTGAATTTTACAAGCCTGTACTGGAATGGCTAAAGAGCTATTCTGGAAAATCGAATGACTCAACAGATTTCGTTTTTAAGCTAGAGTACTTTAACACAGCCTCTTCTAAACTTATCCTGGATGTTTTGTCCTCACTGGAAAGCATTGGCGGCACCACCATACAGTGGTATCATCACGAAGATGATGAAGACATGCAAGAGGCTGGCCAGGAGTTTTCAGAACTGGTGGAAATACCATTTGAGTTTAAAACCTATTAAAAGCAAACCGGTCATTAACCGGTACTAAATTTTATAACACATAAGCCATGAGCGAGGAAATTCTAAAAGCCTTAACACAACTCTTTGCCATCATCAGCAAACAAGATGATGGTGTAACTGAAGACGAACGCGATTTCGTGATCCGTTTCTTTCAACAAGAACTGGATCACGATTCCGTTAAGGAGTATGTAGAATACTTCGACCAGGTATCAGGATATAGCCAGCAGGAAAACGAAGAGGATACCAAGCGCCTTACTTCTGTAAAAGACTCTGTAAGAACATTAGGAATCTGTCGCAAGATAAATAAAACACTTACACAGAAACAAAAAGTAATTGTGTTAATCCGATTGCTGGAAATGATCAATGCCGAGCATGCGTTATCTGATCAGGCAATGGAGATTATAAATACGGTAGCCACCGTATTTAACATTGGTGAACAGGAATACAACCTTACGGCTGCATTTGTTGCCGGTCGCGAAGCTCATACTGAAGATTTTACTGACATGCGCATGATCTCAGTAGGCACGCATGACGATGCTCACCAAAACACGGCTAACGGCTATTTGCTCTTTATAGTAGTGCGCAGTACCGCTACCTATTTTGTAAAATATGTAGGCTCAGGCACCAACATGCTTAACGGGTTTCACATGCAACCTAATCGGGTCTATCTCTTTTCACATGGCAGCACAGTAAAAATGTCATCAGGCGATGCGGTGTATTATAGCGATCTGGTTTCATACTTCAATAAAGATCTTCAAACCGTTAAGCTTTCGTTTAATGCGAACATTGAAGAATTCAAATTTGCGTCAGGTGCTATTGGTTTGCGTAATGTAGAAATTGTTGAAGGGCCGGGAAATCTTATCGGTATAATGGGGGCCAGTGGTGCGGGAAAAACCACACTACTCAATGTATTGGCTGGCTTAGAAAAACCATCTCGTGGCGAAATCTTAATCAATGGCATAAACATTCACACTGAAAAAGAAAAAATTCAAGGTGTAATTGGTTATGTATCACAAGATGATTTGCTTATTGAAGAGCTTACCGTTTACCAAAATTTGTACTTCAATGCCAAGCTTTGTTTTGCAGATTCTACGGAGGAAGAAATACAGGCACGTGTAAACGGAGTATTAGAAGATCTTGGTCTCGATCAACGGAAACATCTAAGAGTAGGGTCGGCACTGGATAAAACGATTAGTGGTGGTCAACGAAAACGCCTCAACATTGCACTTGAATTAATTCGAGAACCAGCCGTTTTATTCTTAGACGAACCTACATCGGGGTTATCCTCGCGCGATTCTGAAAATGTAATAGACTTACTGAAAGAGCTCTCGATGAAGGGCAAGCTCATCTTTGTGGTGATTCACCAACCTTCGTCAGACATTTACAAGATGTTCGATAAGATGATTATCATGGATACAGGTGGTTATCCGGCTTACTATGGCATTCCGGTTGAAGCTATTAAATATTTTAAGAAAGCAACTCATCAGGTAGATGCGAACCGGGGGCAGTGCGAAGTATGTGCTAACGTAAATCCGGAGCAGATATTTAACATTTTAGAAGCCAAAGTAGTGGACGAATATGGTCAAACTACAACCAAACGAAAAATTACACCTGTACAATGGCATGAAATGTACTCGGAAAAATTCGAGATTAAGGAACTTCCGCACGAGCAGGAGGCTCCGCCTCAATCCTTAAATCTGCCAACCAAAACCAGGCAAACCATTATATATGCCTGGCGCGATTTCACTGCCAAAATCAGCAACAAACAATACCTGCTTATTAACCTGTTAGAAGCACCTGTGCTTGCTTTCATTCTCGCTTTTATAACACGTTACAAGAGCAGTCCATCCGGCTTAGAGTACCAGTTTAGGTACAACGATAACATCCCGGCCTTTATGTTAATGAGTATAGTGGTTGCTCTTTTTATGGGTTTAACTGTAAGTGCAGAAGAAATTATTCGCGATCGAAAAATTTTAAAACGCGAATCATTTCTGAATTTGAGTTGGTCAAGCTACATCCGGTCTAAACTTAGTATTCTGTTTTTTCTTTCCGCTATTCAAATGTTTTTGTTCGTAGTAATCAGCAACGTGATTCTGGAAATACACGGCATGACTTGGATGTTCTGGTTCATCTTATTCTCAACCGCTTGCTTTGCCAATGTGTTAGGATTAAATATCTCATCTGCGTTTAATTCTGCTGTAACGGTTTACATCCTTATCCCCCTGCTGCTTATTCCGCAAATGATATTGAGTGGTTTGTTATTTAAGTTCGACAAACTAAACGAGCTCATTAGCAATAAAGGAAAAGTTCCTATCGTGGCCGATTTGATGGCTTCGCGCTGGGCCTACGAAGCCATGGCCGTTTATCAGTTTACTCAAAATGATTACGAGAAATATTTCTTTACCGAAGAACTCGAACGCTCTCAGGCCGATGTAAAATCTGTTTTTATAGCTGATAAACTTAAAGAAAGCAATACTTTCTTGTTAGCCAACTATCAAAATACCACCGATACGGTTCAGCAATTAGTAGCTCACCACATCAGCATACTGCGCTCTATATTACGAAACGAATCTTCTTATACAGCATCTCTTCCAACCGTTACTACATATAACAAAGTGTACGGAGAGAATCTTGATTCGTTTCTGGACGGATACAAATTTTACTACAAGAACAAATTCAAAGAAAAAGATATACTCATCGAGAAAAAGATGTCGTTCTACGAACAGCAGGGGTGGGATATAACCAGCAACAAAAACAAATACTATAACGAAACATTGGCCGATCTGGTAAGGAACATTTCAACCGAAGATCGTGTACTGGAGTATAACAGCGAATTATTACAACAGGTTGATCCCATTTTTCAGTCACCGGCACCATCGCACTTTGCCGACTATCGGGGTGTATTTTTTGCACCAGAAAAACAGTGGTTCTTTTTACACATTCCAACACCGGTCTTTAATCTTCTGGTTATTTGGGCTATGTCGGCCGCATTATACTATTTGCTGTACAAGGAAAGTTTCCGAAAAGCAATTAATATCTCTGAAACGTTTAGAAAAATAAAAAAATAAATACAATCCGTTATGAAATCAAAAGTGAAATTTATTCTGTTCTTCTTCCTTATAGCATTAAGCCAAACATTGTGGGCAAAACACATCAATGCTATTGATACACTTAATCAGCTAACCACTCGTGTTGACTCGGTTGGACCTGTTGTTAATGCTTCAATTGCTTTTAAACATATTAATCTAAAAAACTACCAGAGCAATATATCCTTGAATAAAGTAACTGTATTTCCCAGAGGCAGTGAGCTTACTGTTGCCGGAGCAGATACGGCCGGTATGCGCGAAATCTACATTAGTCATGATAATGCTTCTGAATCGCTTTATCACGAACCTATTAGACTTATTGCGAGAGGGCGACATACAGCCCGAATACGCGCAATAGACGCCTTAGGAAACGAAACACTTTATAGCTTCGATTACATTATCAACGAATAAAGTGATATAGTCATTGTTTATTCAATAACCGCATTTATCTTTTGCCAGAGGGCATTGTCGAATCCTGATACAGCAAAACTTGGGTTATCAGGATCGGACGCAGTACCCATGCGTATTACAACCATGCTCTTGCCTGGAATTACATATATGCGTTGGTCTTCAGCTCCCATTGCTGCATACATATCGGCCGGAGCAGAAGGAACAAGAGGGCCTGTATGAACAGTTTGACCTCCGGGCACCATATAATTTACTTTACCATTCAACCACCATAAATATCCATATGATGGATTTATACTTTGAGAGGTACTGATGCTCTCGGTAAAAAAAGATTCGTTTACTATTTGTTCATCTTTCCACTTTCCTTTGTTAAGGGCCAGTAATCCAAACCTGGCCATACTGCGCATGCTGCTATGGTAAATCTTGAAGATTACGCCATTGTTCCAAAAACCATCCATTCCTAATTTATCTTTAAGTTTAGTGTTAAAGTATTCTTCAAAACCCTGGTTACTTGCCCCTGCAACCACATCCATCAATTTTTGAAATACATTATGGTACGACCATCTTGTTCCGGCATCGGCCAGGTAAGTTAAATTAGGTTTAATTACTAACTCATTAGCATCATTTATGCCCGATGTCATAGTAAGCAAATGCCGGGATGTAATCAGGTTCTCTTTCTCCAGTGATTCACTTGTCCAACCCTCGCCTAAAAACTGAGACACTTTAGAATTAATATTTAACAACCCCTCTTGTTGGGCAATACCAACTGTAGCTGTTGTTAATGTTTTTCCCGCACTATTCCATTGCCATGAAGAACTGCTTGTATGCCCATCAAAATATTCTTCCATTACAATTCTTCCGTTTACCAGAATCATAAATGATTTGGTGTTCTTCTCAAGAAGGTAATCTTTTAAGGGCTGAATTGCACTTTCGTTCCATTTAAGACTTGCCGTGGTCTTTGTTTCCCAGTTGGTGTCGGTATTGGAAGGAAAGTACATGGTTTCTTCAACCATTGGCTCCGGATCATCTTTACACCCAAATAGAAATACCGAAAACAAAAAGCCAACCCGTACTGCACATGAATACTTCATTGTAATTATGTAAAATTTAAAATGCGTTTTGATGCATTTAGACTACCTCGGGTAGTGAAGGTTTAATCCGTAAGCGCAATTATTCAAACTAAACGCGCAACAACCCTCTGAATCCTCTTGCTGCATAATACGATTCGGCACCGTTGTGATAAATAAATACCCGGCCAAAGCGGTAATCGCCAAATATTGCCCCGCCCAGTTTTCTTATGTCGGCTGGGGTTTTTAACCAACTTGATGTTTTGTTGTCAACCTTTGCGAGTTGTTGAAGTTCATGGTATTGCTTTTCATTCAAAAGCTCTATTCCCATATCAGCAGCCATTTGCACCGCACTGTTGGCAGGTTTGTGCTCCTTACGGGATTCCAATGCTTCATGATCATAACAAATACTTCTGCGCCCCTTTGGAGTTTCCGAAGAACAATCACAAAAAATATATTCCTTCGTCTTGTTGTCGAACGCAATTACATCGGGCTCTCCCCCGGTTTTTTCCATTTCGTTCAACGACCAAAGTTTGTCTGGTTCTTTTTTCAGCCTGGCTTCAACCTTAGCCCACTCAACACCCTTATGCCGCGAAGGGTTTTTATGAAACCGTACATTCAACAACTTAAGTAATTCACCACGCTCTGCGGCAGATAATTTCATTTTACGTGCTTTCATTTTATTATATTGATATTGTAAAGGTAAAATTACACTTCATTGCAATGGGACCGCTCCGCAGACCCGGCTGGAAAAAAATTCCAGGTTTGCAGGTCAGCCTGTCTGACGCAAAAACCCGTTTTATGCCACGTTGTTTTTTTGTTTGTTTCAAATTCTTTCAGGGGCATTCCGACTTTATTTTCCACTCTGTCAGTCCATTAGTTGTCTGTCGTTTTACAATGAGGCACAACGTTTGTGTATAACGCGTTGCGGGTATAGGAGGGCAAATGAATGACGAAGGAATGATTTGCCCGACCTGTCGCAATTGTCAGCCTACACTAAAATATTATTTGAAACCTAAAGCTAAATATTTACACCAAACCCCGCAATGCGTTATACACTTTGTTGGTGGCTGTGCTGCCTTCACGAAACTTCATTTGTCAACTCACTTTTCTGTCCCCTAAACTCATATTGAAGTTTGTGAGATGTCAGAAGACTTAATATCGCAAATGAAGTAAATGTGAAAAAGCCAGCCAGTAAACTTGATTTGTTTGTTGTCAGTATGTCTATGTTTTGAGTTATGTTCTCAATTTGTTTTAACTGCTCTGTTATTATCCCGGAAAATCCAATGTAAGCCATAAAAATTGCTATTACCATTACGTCCGCCATTGACCACTTACCTGTCTTGAAAATCATGAATTGAACAAACTTGTTGGATTCAAATTTCTTGGATTTTAAATATAGAATTGATGAAACCAATTTTGTCACTGGGAACAAAACGCTGAAAGTAAGAACTAAAAGTCCGACAAATATCAGGTCAATTCTACTTTGTGTCATCATGAGTCTGACCACTTCTAAAATGCTTTTACTTTTATAATAAAGAACTTGGTCTTGAAACGTGACTGGCTCACCTAACAAATTGAAATTCATTTCTGCAACTCGTGCATCAATTTCAATCATTGGCAACAATAGTCCTCCCAGTAAGAATACGAAGCAAATAGCTGTCAGAATGAGATAACCCGATTTAGTGATAGTCTTTGAAAACGAAATAAATAGTCCGGTGACAATTGCAAGAGTAATTAGCCCAATTTGATATGGCCTATTTTTACTGTCAAGTTCGTCAACTCTTAATTTAAGCTCACTTAATGCCTCTTCTCTGTCTTTGAACCCGTATTCAGAGATTATTTTGTCGTGCGTTGAGTAGTCTATCTTTGAGAATGTCTTGTCGGCATAGGTATTTAGTTTCTTAATAATGTATCCCCTAATTGCCTTTCGATTTTTGGGGTCGTTCATAAAATCAATTATTTTTTCAGTGAACGATGGAATTTGTCTCTCCATGTCATCAAAAATCCCAAAAACACCAGCACCAATTTCATTTACAAAACCAAATAGTTTTCTTGAGTTCTTTTCATGAAACGCATCTTTTAAATCATTTATTACAATATGAAGTAAGTCTGAAATCCTTCTTCTCATTTCAGGTCTGTCAGCCCCTTCAAGATCAAATTCTTCAATCTTCTTTGTAATAATGTCAGCTAATATCTTTTTCCACTCGTCAACGCTAAAGAGTCCGTATTTAATTTTTGATAATTCAATCAGGTCCTCTTTTATTTTTCTTTTTTCAGTCTCTGTCTCGTAAACAGTCACTGATAGGTACATGATACCTGTCAGAAGTAGAATAGTAATAAGGAGTTCTCTATTTCTCAACTTTGTTCTTGGTCAGATTTGTCCGGCAGCATTGCCCCCCAACAAATAAATATACGAATTTCCTATATCCCCTTATTCTCTCCACCCCGGCCCTCTCACTACCCTGCCTGGCTTAGCTCCTGTATGTTCGCCTTCTTTTAAAACCTGTGTGCCATTTACAAATACATGCATCATTCCTGTACTGTATTGATGCGGTTTTTCGAAGGTAGCATGGTCCTGAATTTTAGCTGCATCAAATATGGCAAGGTCGGCAAAGTTACCGGGTGTTATCGAGCCGCGCTTTTTAATTTTAAGATTAGCGGCTGGCAGTGCTGTAAGTTTATAGATGGCTTCTTCCATTGGTATTACTTTTTCATCGCGCACATATTTGCCCAACAAGCGCGAAAAATTTCCGTACGCACGTGGGTGTGTATTGGATTTCAAAAATACACCTTCTGTGGCTGGCGATTCTGCATCCGAACAAAAACTCATGTAGGGTAATGCAATCTGCCGTTTAATGTTTTCTTCGTTCATCATAAAATAAGCAGTACCCACACGGGTGCTATCAGTTATCACCAGATCCATAGCCGTTTCTTCCGGGCTTTTACCATAAATTTTTGAAACTTCGGCCAGTGTTTTTCCTACAAATTGCTTTAACGAATCGTTAGCAAACCCCAGTAACAACACACGCTCCGGGCTTCCCGCCATCAACAAAAGGTTCTCCCACTTATCAGAAGGTTTACGCATTTCGTCTAATGCCTGCTTGCGTATTTTCGGGTTCTGTAATCGCTTTATCCATTCTTTCATTCCACCCTCCTGCACCCACGGTGGCATAGACGCATCCAAACCGGTAGCTCCGGCTGTATACGTATACATGTCGGTTGTTATTTTTAAACCCGATTTGTTGGCTTGATCAATCATGCTTATAACAGAGTCCAGTTTTCCCCAATTTCCCTCGCCTGCCATTTTAAGATGATAAATTTCGGCTGGTAGTTTTGCATCGCGTGCAATACGAATTGTTTCATTTACTGCATCAAAAATAGTATTGCCTTCACTGCGCATGTGGGTAATGTACATGCCACCATACTCGCCCGCTACTTTACTAAGTTCAATCAACTCTTCGGTTGATGAATAATTGGCTGGCGCATAAATTAAAGACGATCCTACCCCTAACGCGCCATCTTCCATCGCTTGCCTTACCAATTCTTTCATACGATCCATTTCTTCGCTATCCGGTAAACGATTATCGTACCCCAACTCATGAATGCGCACTGTAGTAGCACCGATAAACGAAGCCACATTGGTAGCTATTCCTCTGCGTTGCAGCGATTGCAAATATTCATCCAGTGTAGTCCAGTCTATGTCATACCTCCAATCGGGGTTGCGTTGCATTTCCGCCTGAATGTCCCCTTTCATGGTTTCGTTTAGTGGCCCCATACTCTGGCCTTCTCCAAAAACTTCTAACGTAACACCCTGGCGGATATCGGCCTGAGAGTTTCCATCCATAATGAGCGACTCGGTAGCCCAACTCAACATATTAATAAAGCCCGGTGCTACTACAAGCCCTTCGGCATTAATTTCTGTCTTGCCTTCAGCCTTCGAAAGATCACCGACTACAGCAACCGTATCGGCATTAATGCCTACATCGGTTATTACACCGGGTTTACCCGAACCATCATACACGGTGCCGCCCCGGATTATCACATCAAATTTTTGCTTTTGACAAGCCGATACTAAAAGAACAATCAATAAGGGAAGTAGTTTTTTCATATGAATTAAATTTGCGATGGATGTTAATCGTGTTTAGCGTTAATTGATTTCTAATGCAGGGCCGATACAGCAATTTATCTATACAACCGGGTATTTAAATGTAGACTTTATTTCTATACGCTTGCCCGATTGCTGCGAGGCCCGTGTGGCTTCCATTATTTCAAGTACATGCAAAGCATGCAACGCTGCAATCAGCGGTTCGTTACCCGTAGCTATATTTTCTGAAATTACAGATGCTCCTTCCTGCCATACATATGTACCTGTATCGGTAGCCTCGCGCCTGGTTTTTTCATTATCGTGTGTGGCCACATCAACACCAAACGGTGCCCAGTCGTACCCAATCAATTGCAAATTTCCATGTGTTCCCCAAATAGAAATAGTAGGCTTATCCTGCCCCGATCCTTCGTGCCCGTATGGATCGAAGTAATTAAACCCGCATTGAACATGCGATAAAACTCCATTGCCATGATCCATCAGCACCATGGCATTGTCTTCGGCTACAACTTTTATTTTTCCTTTATTATCAACTGTACGTTCGGGCGTTACAATACTGGTCATGCCCATTACTGCTTTGGCCGGCCCTAATAATCCCGTAAGGGTTGCAATATTATACACACCAAGATCGGGCAAACTGCCTCCGCCTTGTTCGTAGAAAAAGGCAGACCATGTAGGGCCAAGATGTCCGTAGTGCGCATGGGCAGCCGCAACCTTGCCAATTTTACCTTGTTGAATCATGCGCGACATGTGTGCAAACTGCGGACTGTTAACTACTGCTGGCGCGCCCCAGATGCGTACCCCTTGTTGTTTTGATAAATCGAGCAATGCCTTGCCTTCGGCATAGGTGTTGGCCATTGGTTTTTCGCTCCACACGTTTTTCTTTTTCAGCAAAGCTTGCTTGTTAAGGCGTCCGTGTTCTTGCATATCGGTAAGGTTCACCAATAAATCGAACGGCACACCTGTCAGTTGCTGGTTGATATGGGTATAATGATTGCGCACGTTATACTTTTCTGCAGCAGCCTTTGCTCTTTCGGGGATAATGTCGCACACACTTACCAATTCTACATAAGGCGATTTGGAAAGGTGGGGTAAATACATACCCGATACACTACCGCAACCAATAAGACCAATTTTGATTTTTTTGGTTTGAAAAAGTACACCGCCTTTGCTAATAAATGGAGCCAGCATACCGGCTACCATAAGTTTGCTGGTGTGCTCCAGAAATTGTTTACGGGTTATCTTGTTTCTCATGAATGCTGGCAAAAGACAACGTTTAGAATCGTTTACATACGGAAAGTATGCAATCTTGCTGATAAACTGAAATGGAATCTGGTAAATGGTTCAGGGCTTACTCCATCCTGGTCCGCGCACAACTCTTCCGGGCATTGCTCCCGTATGATTTCCGTTATTCAAAACCTGAACCCCATTAACAAATACATGTACCATGCCTTCAGCATATTGATGGGCATCTTCAAAGGTGGCTTTATCAAGTATGGTGTTTGGATTAAAAACCACTACATCAGCATAATTACCAACCGAAAGGTTTCCACGCTTCTTTAGTTTAAGATTAGATGCCGGCAGTGATGTCATTCTGCGAATAGCTTCCTGCATTGTCATAATATTTTCTTCGCGCACATACTTACCTAACAACCGGGCAAAACTGCCGTACGCCCGCGGATGGGTGGGGTTAACATTATAAGGTTCTTCATCTGCAAGTGAGGCAGCATCTGAACAAACACTTATGTAAGGCAGTGCCAACATTCTCTTTACATTCTCTTCCGACATCAAAAAATAAATTGCAGAAACTCCGGATTTATCGGCTACGATCAGATCAAGCATGGTTTCGTCAGCGCTTTTATCATGTAACGTTGCTGCTTCGTTTAAACGTTTACCCCGATACAACTCGTTAAGCGAATCTTTTTTAAAGCCTAACAGCATTACATCTTTTGGATCGGAATTACGAGTAGGAATCCCCTCCTTCAACTCATGCAACACGCGGGCACGCGTTACCGGATTCTTTAATCGCTTACGCATAGCCGGTGCTCCACCCGCTTGTACCCAGGTGGGCAAACGAGCTGTTAGCGAAGTGCCACTGGCATTATACGTGTACATATTGGCTGTAATGTTTAACCCTGCTTTTTGTGCACTATCAATTTTGAATAAGACCGTATCGATCTTATTCCAATTCCAGGTGTTATTAATCTTGAGATGATAAATTTCAGCCGGCACATTTGCTTTGTAGGCAATACGAAATACTTCATTTAATGCCGGCAAAATTTTATCACTTTCGCTGCGCATATGCGTAATGTACATTCCCTGGTATTTTGAAACTACTTTACTCAGTTCAATCAATTCGTCAGTAGAAGCATAGTCGGCCGGAGCATAAATAAGCGAAGAGCCTAATCCCATTGCGCCTTCGCGCATCGCCATATCCACCAGTTGTTTCATTTTTTCTAATTCGTCTGGTTCTGGTGAACGATTTTCATAACCCAACACGTAGTTACGCACCGAAGTTGCGCCTACAAAAGACGCAAAGTTTGAGCTTGCACCTTTCTTCTCAAGCGTAGTAAAATATTCTTCAAGAACACTCTGAAGTGTATCCTTTTCAGTTATCACTTTGCGTGGCCCCGGGTTCCAGCCCTCGCCAAACACCTCAAGCGTTACCCCTTGCTTAATATCACTCATTGAACGGCCATCCTCTAAGAGAGAACCATCGGCCCAGCTTAGCATATTTATAAAACCCGGAGCGATGACCATGCCTTGCACATCTACTTCGCTATCGGCTGTTGCCTGAAACGTACCAATGGCTGCAAGGGTATCGGCCTGTATAGCCACATCTCCTTTATAAGGCGCATTGCCACTACCATCGTAGATTGTACCATTTCTTAAGATGAGTGAATAATGCTTTTTGGGGGTGCAGCCAACCAACAAAATAAGGGCGAGGAAAAAACAACGCATAAGTTTGCTTACACAAAATAACAGAATTTATAAGCTTTATTATAAACTGTTATTACGGTTCTGAAAGATTGAGCAAGTCAAATAATATTAAGCTGGCCAGGCTTCGAAGAACTGCTCGACCCATAGCTCTGCCCATTAAAACAAAAAAAAACCATTAACTAATTATTAGTCAATGGTTTAAATATTATAAGTGTAGACTGGAGGCTACCAGTATCGAACCAGTTTCTGCAAAATTTGATCAGATTTTTGGATTTTAAGGTCTGATAAGTTTCGGTCGGTATAGATAACTACAGTTGGACTATCTGAAAAGCTTACGGACATACACGAGCGTAAAACAGCTACTTGGCCGATTATCATCGTGGCCACATTATTAACCTCACCGGAAATTTTCCTTTGACGGCAGCCCTACTTCATCCTCCGAGTGAGAGGTAAAAGCTTTTTATTGCCTATGTGGTAGGGTTTCAGGCTATCTGCGTGTCACATAGATGACTTAGCACAATAAAAATTCAACCGGTAGCAATCGTTTGTTCACACTCTCTACGGGTTTGGGTAAGGGCATCGACCGGCTACTGACATTTATCAGTTTTTAAGCGGCTGCTAAATTATTATTTTAAGAAGCCGTTCTCAATATCAATTCATTAAAGACTGTTGGCGACATGAATGATTGATGAGCATAACGATACCGATGACCTAATCCTAAACCTGCTCGCAGCAGACGATACCGCTGCGTGCTCACTGCTCTACAAGTGTCACAATAAAGCTGTCTATGACTATGTCAAGGACTTTATTCCTGATCACGATGCAGCCAAAGATATTGTTCAGGAGTTGTTCACAGCAATCTGGATTAAGCGACACTCTTTAAACTTAGTGCTGCCTCTCCGTAAGTATCTCTTCCGTGCTGCACACAATAAGGCTATCAATTACGACCGCGACAGAAGGACACGCCACCGGCTTATGGGTGAGATCGTAAATCGTTCGGGACATGGACGAGTGGCTCCGCCCGCAGATACCGATTTGGAAGCACGTGAACTGGCAGACCAGATCAAAGAAGCACTAGCGCGACTGCCTATGCATGCCCGGAAAACATTTCTGATGAGCCGCAAGCAAGGAATGACCTACAAGGAAATAGCGGATCACTTTCATGTCACTGAAAAAGCGGTCGAGAAAAATATGAGCAAGGCACTGAGTCTGCTGCGGCAGTATTTAGGTATCTACATCAAAATACTCCTGATCGGGCTAATTGAATAATTTTTTGAACAAATCCTGCCCTGATGGTAGGGTATCACGATGACTATGTGTGATAGAGGTAAATAAGCACTTATGCTAAACATGGATTACAATATCCTTATCCATAAATACCTGACCGGTGAAATTTCACTAGAGGACAAGAAACTTCTGGAAGCATGGCTTGCCGAGTCCGAGGAGAATCAACAAACATTTGATGAACTTAAACAGATCTGGGAAAGTGCCGATGACGAAGAAGAAGAAATGACGGACCACACTTTTCAGGAAGAAATGGAAAAGCTGGAAAGTGCCGTTCAGGATTCAGTCAACAAGGACAAGCTGATAAGTAGATACCAACGAACAAGCCGAATCAGAAATCTCGTGTTTGCCGCTGTGCTGGTGGTAGCAGGTGCATTTGCTGCTAAGCTCTCCTTTAAAGAATCTCCCGTGAATTCCCTGAGCTTTTCAAATACCGAAAATAACTTGCTCGTCTTACCAGATAGTTCAACGGTTCTATTGAACCGACATTCGTCCCTTACATTTAAAAGTGCAGAGACCACAAGAGAGGCCATCCTTCATGGCGAGGCCATGTTTGAAGTGAAAGAAGGAACAAGACCGTTCACTGTTTCAACAGACGGAGTAACGGTGACGGTTATCGGCACTTCTTTTATAGTAAAGTCTTATACAGATTCCTTAGTTCAGGTAATCGTTATTTCAGGCAAAGTCAATGTACGATCCAACAATCAAGAGATAACGCTTGCGTCTGGTGAGAAATCCCTAACAACACGTTCAGGTACTTTGACAAAGTCTGTAAATGATGACCCCAACTTCAATTCGTGGTACACACGCAAATTGGAGTTTAAGAATACTGAACTGCAAACGGTGCTCAAACTCGTGGAAGAACTATATCAGGTAAGCTTCCGGGTCAACGAGAAAAAAATCCTGGGCTGTCGCTTTACTGGAAAATTTGATAACACCCGGCTGGAGGATGTATTGAAAACACTTGCCTTTAGTCTGGATATAGAATTCACTTCACAGCTTGGAAACTACTACCAAGTTTCCGGCTCTGGTTGTGTGCCATGAAAACCATTTACCTATGCGGATACTTTTACTGACACTCTCGCTTTCCGGAACATTGACTTTGTATGCACAAGTTGACCTTACAAAAAGAATCTCAATTGATGTCAACCATGTACGGCTGGATAAACTTTTCGAGATGCTGGAAACGCAGCACGGAGTGATCATTTCTTTTGGTATCGATAACCTGCCCTCACATCTTACCATAAGTCTATCTGCAAAGGACAAATCCATTTATGAAATACTACAAATGATCTGCGTACAAGCAGGACTCATTTATCAGATCATCGACAACGCCATTGTATTTAAATATGCTCGGACTACGAACATATCGAGAACAGGACGTGCTTCGGATTCCAGCACCATATCCTTTACACCAGCCAAAGATTCTACCATTCAATCACAAGCGGATAGCGTAGCGCAAGTTATCGTTAGCGCACCAACGACTGCACAGCCCATGGACTCGTTACAAGATTCTTTGCAATCCCCCGATCAAACAAATTATCATAATACCAAAGACACTGCGCATCAAGTTGTCAGCCAATTCAAGCCGGTTGATCTTGCTCCGGTTCCATCGCTATTTTCAACTGCTAAAAAAAGATCAAGGGTTGGCTTGTATGGTGCAGGTGTGTTTTTCAGTTATGCTGTGGATTATAACCGTTTTCACTTCATTGATCGTGACATCGCCTTTCAACAATACGAAGTGGATTGGAATCACAGCGTCAGCGCTGGTGGCTATATTATCGTCTCCTCAAAGCTTTATGTTTCACTGGGCGTTGGGTATGCAACAAAAGATTTTATTTTGAACTACCATTATCGCGTGCTTGACCCCGATGATCCCTTTCCAATACCTGACAAGACCAAAGTAGAAATTCGATACCTGGAAGTACCCCTGACGATTGGTTACGGGATACTCAACAAAAGAAAATACTCGCTATGCATTGCTGCTGGTTTCTATCCGTCTTATTTGGTGGCGAAAAGTGAACGCACCACCTACCTAAACAACGGTGATCCGTCAACAAGTTATTTCGTCAACGCAAATCGTTCTACCATATACAGCGGCACTATTGGCTTTATTGCCCATTATTCGATTGGCAATAGCTGCGGAATCTTTATTGAACCCGGATACCTGTACTTCATCGGTGCCGTCAATAAAAATGCGATGCAAGCAAACTCATCCCTTTACAGGATAAAGACCGGAATTCAATTCTCACTGTTTCGAAAAAAATAACCCCGTTCCTATGAAAACAATTTTACTATTGCTGGTGCTGCAATCTGTTTCGGTCATTCAAAGTATGGCGCTAAGTGTTACGATCAATCAGACCGGCACAGGTGCAAATTCATGTTCGCGTTCACTCACTGCAGTGGTTAGCGGAGGTTCCGGCAGTTACGCCTACACATGGTCCATTGTAACGCCAGCCATTGCCTGGCCTACTACCAATGGTGTTGCCAATGTTAGTCTCGCGTTGAGCCAAACTGCGGACGTGAACGTGTCCGTACAAGACTTGAATACTAATCAGATGACTTCAACTACTGTAACGGTGTACCGTGTGTTAACGGGAAGTTTTGACACATTTATACCTAATCTTATTACACCCAATGGCGATGGCTATAATGACAACTGGATCGTCACCGATTCAGGTAAAAACTATAGCCCGATCAATGCGTACAGTTATACGCTCACCATCAAGAATTCAAGCAACGTTCAGGTCTTTGCTGCCAGTGCAACAGTCACAGCAAATCACTTAGGAGTTATTGGTGGCGACATAAACTGGAACGCGCGGGTGAATGGATCGGGTAGCATTGTCCCAACAGGTGTATACACCTACCAACTCACGCTTGTGAATTGCTCGCAGTCCACAGCTTACAACGGACAACTGAATGTCCTTTATTGATCAAATGATTGCACCCCTACGGTAGGGTGATCGATTCTATTTGTGTAATGGAAGTACAAGAGCACCCGGATTTCTTCTGTGTGCGACTCATTACTGTGATCGATCATGCATGAATGCAGTGTTAAAATATGAACTGGAGAAGTTGGAGCATGTCATTACCAACGAACTACTCGCTGTACGTGAGCAAGGAGTTCATATCACGCCTGATCAATTGGATTCACGCAAAAATATTCTGCGCGATGAGACCGACAGAATTAAAAAGAAGTTTGTTCACGAGATATATGCCTTCGAGGATGAACGTCACCTGGAGCGGCACATTCAGTTACATCAGCAGGAATTGATTCGTCTAATGGATCAGTTGGCAAAGGTCATGGACAGCGCCAATGATGATCAATACTATCACGAACTCCATAGGCTTGCATGTACGGCTGTTGAAGAACTACTGACCTTCATTGAACGGCACTTCACTAAATACTTTGATCAGGACACGAAGGCTCCTGAAAGCTATATCACATTGGCCGGTAGCGACATTGTCAAAACCTACGGAGAGCTTCAGGATCATCTTACTCAGCTAAAGGCTGACGCTCTTCTCATCGATCTCGTGTTATACCCGATGAAGAAATTCATCGAGACCATCCCCACGGGGCAGATCACCTACCGGAAGATTATTTACATGAAGGAAATCCAAAAGGAGATCCAACGCATAATCAACTTCAGGAAAGATGAAAACAGTATTGATGATTCCCTTCGCGCCGAATTGCTTTACCTGAACTATAACACCATTAAATACTTCCGCTACTATACCAATTATGTTGTTGCGCAGTTGGAAACGGTCGATTCATCATCCGGTAGAATTGAACGACTTTCCTATTTTCTAAAGATGGTAAATCAGACTCAGGTGAAACCTGGTGTGGGTTATAACCGGACCATTCATTCCTTAAAAGAGCAATTAGCAGAGTGGATTGCTGAAGAAGTATTCTATCTGGAAAAGATGCATAAGCTCAACGAGAAAAATGCTGCGGGCACAGCACTGGCGGAAGACTTTAAATTGAAAACCGAGATGTCCGTTTCCCAACTCGCATACCTACTGCGGGTGTTTATCGAAACAAGATTCATCAACAACAAGAACGTATCTGACCTGATCCGCTTCTTTTCCCGGTTTTTTCAAACAAAGAGATTAGAAAGCATTTCATATGAAAGTTTTCGCGTACGCTATTACAACACCGAGGATGGAACCAAGCGGAGCGTTCGAAATATGCTCTTGCTAATGATTGATTACATAAACAAGAACTAACATGACACGACAGATTTTCTTATTAATTGTACTGATCATTCTTTTTCATGCCTGTTCAAAAAAAGAAGTGACGCAAGAACAGATCGTTGGGCGATACGTCAAAGAGGTGGAGTTCGAAGTACCACACCTATTCACAGATCGTAAGTTGGGTATGGGCAAGATCCGCGATACCATTTTCATTTTTCGCAAGCAGAACGGATACGAAATCGTCAATAACAAGTGGCGGCAGAATGATTACGATACGCTGGGATGGCAAAATCTGCAACTGGAGGACAATCACCCAATGCCAACCTATAGGGCAACGTTTGACCCTACGGACAGCACCCTCAACCCTGAATTATCCGGTTTATTTTTATCTTTGAAAATTGATCTGGTGAAGAATCGGCTTCAAAAGGGGAAAAGTGAACGCAATGTTTATGTGAAGGTCAATTAAGGGTCAGTATAAGAAAATTCAGGGAGCCCATTTACTTGGATAAGGCAGGATGATCGAAAGATTTCCTGCCTATTTTTTTTGCACCAAGTTCGGCCTTTCCGCTGACTCCTGTTGGCAGACTACGGCATAAACGCTCAACTCCCTTCTCGCACTTCCATTTATTCCGTTTCTTCCCACCACGAGCGCACAAGGATTTCATCTCTTGTGCTGTCATCGTAAAGACCGGAGTAGTCGCGCATAAAAAATGTTCAACTTAAACATGATGCGTTATGACTGACTACATCGAATTAGTAACAACAACACCTGTAGATGAACCGTGTGCACAGGTAGGAATGGAAGACTACATGAATCAGGCACGGCTTGAAGCCCGTACCTACATCGCACAATTGCAACGCGTGTATGGCGCACCTCCGGTTGGAGCTCACTTCAAGATCATCCGTTGTCCTCACGATTTTGGCACGTACCTCGACATCCGGTTTTATTATGATGACGAAGATCAACGGCATGTGGCTTACATGGATAATATCGAACAGGGTTGTGAGCGATGGGATGAAAAAGCCAGACAAACGCTGGGCACACAAAGCTATCAATTACAAGTCCCTTAAACTCAAGTCAAATAAGGGTGGACTCTTAACGAGATGAGCTATCCTTATTTTTTTATTTACCTTAGAACGCATGTTTTTCTATTTAGCCAAAGATTTATGCCTTTCTTCTTTAGAACTGGGTTTTTCTGCTGAAAAAGGCATAATTTCGAGACAAAGGTCTTCAAAAAGTAGAGAAAAACTAATAATTTTAGTATTTAATCTATATTTTCAACTAAATATATTAGTTTTGGTATGATTGATACAAACTGAATGAGGTGCTTAGCCGAAAGGTTAATTTGAATTCTCTTTGAAGGTTACCTAAAAAACCAAGCTCAATCATAATTTAAAATTGATATCGATAAAGGACCAATGTCAAACTTAGAAGGGATATTCGAATCACTTGGTCTTACCAGAGACAACGGCCTTTACATTACCAGCGAGAACAATTGGAAAAGCAACACATCATTTCCTAACCGTGTCAAAAGGCTCCTTGAACGGAAAATTGAACCTGACGCTTTTTTTTGTTTTAGTAACAAACCCCTAATATTGTTCTTCAGCAATCCAGCCGACAAGGAACAACTTCATAAGGCAATCTGGAACTTTAATGAATGCCCGATAGCCATTATTGTCGAAAACGACACAATTGAAATATTCAACGGGTTCCATTTTCTAATTGAAAAAAAGACTCTTGAAAAACTCGGAGGAGAGGAAAAACTAAATGACTTTCGATATTTTGAATTGGTCACAGGAAAAACCTGGGAGCAATATGAAGCAAACCTAGGCTACAAAAATCGTGTAGACTATCATCTGCTCGACAATATAAAGGCCGCGAGAAAAGTACTTATTGAAAACCATGCAGGAGACAGCCAAAATGAAAAACGAGATGCAAGGATTACAAATGCGTTGATCGGCAAATGTATTTTCATTCGGTATTTAATCGACCGGAAGGTCAAGATGAAATTCGATGGCAAGCTTAGGACATGGACGAATGCCGAATTCTGTGACTTGCTAAATTCACCCAAACGGGTCAGGCAGTTTTTTGATTACATCGAAGACAACGAAGATGGCTTTAATGGCGATTTGTTTCCATTATCATCAAGTGAATATGGCCTGGTCACAAAGGAAGACTATCAGGTTCTCCAGAGACTACTAAAGGGTGACGATATTGCTGATGGACAATTCTCTCTCTTCGAACTTTATGATTTTTCGATTATACCAATAGAGTTCATTAGCAATGTATATGAACTTTTTATTGGCCAGGACAATCAGAAAAAAGAAGGGGCATATTACACGCCACTGTTCCTAGTGGACTACATTCTAAAAGAAACTGTTGAAACAAAACTGGATAGGGAAGCAACAAACTTCACGTGCAAGGTATTGGATCCCGCGTGTGGTTCAGGAATTTTTCTGGTCGAAACACTGCGAAAAATTATTGAAAAATACATTGCAGATACTGGTATCGAAATCAAATCGGATAAATTCAAGACCGCGATTAAGAATTTAGCGAAAGAGAACATCTATGGAGTCGATAAAGATCTGAGCGCAGTTCAGGTCGCTGTATTTTCAATCTATCTTACGTTGCTTGACTATTTGGAGCCACCGGGAATTGAGACCTTCAAATTCCCGATGCTTTTTAATACGAATTTTTTTGAGGCGGATTTCTTCGATCAGGACCATTCGTTTAATAGCAACTTACGCAATATTGAATTTGATTTCATACTAGGCAACCCACCTTGGAAGGGAAATGGCATGGACTCAGTGGGGAATCGTTATGTAAAGGAAAGGAAGAAACGAGAAAAGGCACTGAATAAGAAATTTGAAATAGCTATTAATAACAATGAAATAGCCGAAGGTTTTATTCTTCGTGTAAGTGATTTCTGCTCAGTGAAAACGAATGTATCATTTATCGTACGAAGCAGTAGTCTTTATAACCTCGGCTACAATAATGAATTTAGCCCTTTTCGCCAGTATTGGCTTGAGGAATATTTTGTTGACAAAATATTTGAACTTGCGCCCGTACGCCATGAAGTCTTTGAAAAGTCAAATCAGCCTGCAGTTGCACCAGCGGCAGTTCTGTTTTATAGATATGCCAATGGATTGAACACGGATCAGAATAAAGTGGAGCACATTGCGCTAAAAGCAAGCCGATTTTTTACACTATTCAAGATTTTTACCATCAATAGAACAGATTTTAAAATCATTCAGCAGAATCGGCTCAAAGAATTCGACTGGCTTTGGAAGACATTGGTGTATGGATCATACCTGGATTTTAATTTAATAAGAAGATTAAAAAGTGAATTCAAGACTGTAAAGGATAAAATTGCTGACGAAGAAAAATTCGTTGTAGGTACCGGTATCCAGTATAGCAGTGAGCCTGCTTACAACGCCAAGCATTTGAAGGGTCGACCTTTCGTTGACTCATACGGTGTTATGTCTTTCTTCATTGATCCGGAAAGGATATCCACCTTTGACACTCCAAAAGTTCATCGACTGAGAGATGAACGACTATTCAAAGCGCCAATGTTGCTGTTTAGGGAAGGTATTGACATGGATGATCTGGTTGCGAGAAGTGCAGTTTCAACGAAAGATGTTTTATTTAAAGGGTCAATCTCTTCAATTAAAGCAATTAAAAACGCTGACCTCAAAGTGTTAAAGAACATTTCAGCTGTTTTCAATACGTCACTTTTTTCTTACTATGCTATCCAATTATTTACCACCATAGGAATAGAAAGAGAAAGGGTTACGAACTATAACAAATTCAGCCTTCCCTATTTAGATATTGATGTAAAGGACAATGTTGATAGAATTGAGAGCGCTCATAAGAAAATACACAAAGAAGAAAAAAAGGCCCTTCAAAACGGGATTGAAATAAGCAATCAAAAAAAATTGATCCAGGACGAAGTGAAAGCTATTAACCAAGCCATCTTTGAAAAGATAAAACTTAGTCCCGTTGAGTTATCTCTTGTTAATTACTCACTTGAAATTAGTCGTCATTTTATAATCGGGGATGCTGATCAAAGGTCGAAACTATTTGAACCCATAAAAATTCGTGACGAATACCTTGAGAAGTATGTACGCATTTACATTTCTCGTTTCAAGGCAAATCTCGAAACGAAAGGACAAAAGTTCATCGCCAACATATGGTATACCAAGCAAGTAATAGGCATTCTTTTCAAGCTACTGCCGCGTGAAGAGGCTGCGAACAGCAGGATTATTTGGGAAGACAAACAGGATTTCAACTATGACATTTTGAAAACCGTTGCCACAATCAGTTCACAGAAAATTACCGACAGACTTTTTGTACAAAAAGATATCCGGGGATTTGAGAAAGACTCGTTTTACATCTTCAAGCCAAATGAAAGGAGATTGTGGCATGAAGCGATAGCCTATCTTGATGTAAATGAATTTGCGGATGCCATCTTAAAATCTGCTGCAAAGGAATGATGTTTACAGAACTAGAAGCTTCGGGCTTTTCGCACAAAGGCACTTTCTACATTGGAGAATTTGAAACTCTGCTTTCAAAGGTCGTTAGCTGCTATAACCTGATGTTATCGGCCAGTCATATACTCGCGAACGATGAAAATGAGATCCGGGATATATTGTTAATCAGCTACCTGAAGGATACAAAGGTAAGGCAGTCATTGCAGCTTGAAGACTTCCTGTTTGACCGCGAAGTCCCTGAAGATACTACCATCGGTCGCACCGACATCAAAATTCAAACCCTCAATACTTTTAAGGATACTAGTGCATACTACATTCTTGAATGTAAGCGATTAGATTCTACAAATACGGAAGGCACCACCGGCCTAAATGCAAAGTATATTGAAAAGGGAATTTGCCGATTCACAACGAACTATTATTCATCCTCTTATAGGGTGAATGGTATGATTGGGTTTATAGTTGATAAAGTCCACATCCACGAAAACATCGGAAAAATAAACACGCTGCTCGACTCCTTCAAACAAGCCAATTCGGTCATAAAGTTGTCGAGAGCAAACTTTATCAATGGGTTTGAGTATCACTATCAATCGAAGCATCTGAATACTGATCAAAAGGAAATTGTGCTATTCCATCTAATGCTGGATGTTTTGAGCAAAATGGCGAAGTGAAACTAGTAGGAAATCAAGTAGGAAGGTAGCCATTAGTTGGCTACCTGTCCTCTTACACCACCGTACGTACCGGTCTGGTATACGGCGGTTTGTTAGAATAATAATGAACATGTTTCCGTTTGCCAAGTGGAGTAGTAATTATAGAAGCCGACATAGCCCGCCTTACGCCAATATTTATTGTTCAGCGTTCGCAGCAGTATTGGACTGTGGGATATCCGACAAGGTTTCTTACTGGTGTTGCCCCACATATAAGCCTTTGATCGCTCGATACCTAAGTTCATCAGGTTGACAACCTTTGTTCTTATTCGCTTCCATTTTCGCCATGTCATTATCCGAAGGCGGCTCCGAACCATCTCATCAAGCTTTTGCATGTTACTCTTAGCATTGGCTATTTTAAAGTAGTTTACCCAACCACGTATTATCGCATCCAATTTTAAAATCTTGGACTTTTCACTGGTTGGATCGCTCGATCTTGTTTTGAATTTGCACTTCGCTTTTATACGATTCAGTGATTTCTCGCTTATCCGTATTTCGTATTTCCCTTTTGTTTTGTAAAAAGAAAATCCTAATAACTGACTCCCCTGGGGACGACTGATCTTGGTTTTCTCCCGATTCACTTTCAGTTTCAATTCGCATTCTATGTATTTTATGATACTATCCATTGCTCTTTTCGCAGATTTCTCACTCCTTACATAGATGCTACAATCATCGGCATAGCGCACAAACTTGTGACCACGCTCATTCAGTTCCTTATCCAACTCATGTAACATGATATTTGATAGCAACGGGCTTAACGGACTGCCTTGAGGTGTGCCTTCTATGCGTTGGCTCACTAAACCATCCTCCATTATCCCACTTTTTAAATAAGCATTGATCAACAACAACGTACGTTTATCCTTTACCTTATGGCTTAGCAAATGCATCAATTTCTGATGATTCACTTTGTCAAAGAACTTCTCCAAATCCAGTTCGATTATCCAGCTATATCCCTCGTTCAAATAACCCTGTGCAGTCTGCACTGCCTGATGGGCATTCTTCCCAGGTCTGAATCCGTAACTGTGTTTATCGAATTCTTCTTCATACATCGGGCTTAGCGTCAGATGTATGGCTTGTTGAATCATCCGGTCCACAACGGTCGGGATACCCAACATTCTTACTCCTCCCGTGTTCTTGGGTATTTCTACCTTCCGTATCGGGCTTGGTTCGTAGCTGCCTTCCAATAGTCTGTTCACCAAAATCCTGCGGTTGGCATTAACGAAAGGGCGAAGTTCATCGCTCTGCATATCGTCTACGCCGCCCGAACCTTGATTGCGTTCTACCGCGCTCAAAGCGCGTTCAATGTTTCGGCTGTTCAGAATCTTTTCCAGCATTTACTTTAACTTCACAGTGTTTGGGGGTTGTCCATCATCTCTTCTTATCGCGGCTAAGCTCCTCTTACATTTTACTTTCGGCTTCCGGCTTATCCTCATGTAAGTAGTTCTCTGACGTGTTTCGGCTTTCTGTTTTTTTTTTCGCTTGATAAGTTCTTTAATGTTCTTTCCCGATTCTAACATTCCGTCCTTCGCCTGTTCGTGAGTCCTCCTACTTTTTTTTTTGGCTCGTTTCCCAGCTTACTATGACTTCTGCTGACTTCTTGCAAATAACACGTAAGTACAAGATCTCTCAGGGTAAGTTTAGCTTGCTTTCTCCTCATGTGGCCTCTGCATCTACATTATTACCTTCTGTATAGTGTAGGGCTTTTGTTTCTTATGCAACATCGCCCAGGTAAAGTATGCCTCTTATGCAGTTTCTGTCCGTAAGCCCGAGGATTTGCCTTAAGCTTCCTTCAGATTCGCAGTCGCCTGCGACACCATTGCTCTTAGCTAATGATACGCACTATAACGCTCATTTGGGACTTCCACCCTATAGCCAGTAAACATGCCTGACGCACATAAAAAAAGCGTTCTGAAATCAGAACGCTTTGGCAAAATGCTTAAACAGAAAATTTAATCAGCAAACGCTGCAATGGCAAGTACTCCAAGTAGTAGAATACCCCAACCCATCTGATCACTTTTCAACACTCCCTTTTGAACATAGTTAGCGAAGTGCTCACAATTGAAATTGATTAAGTCGTAAGGTTGCCCCACCATCTTTAACGCCCTTTCAACAGCATGCCTACGCTGAACATTGTTACCGGCAAATTGGTCGATACGGGTAACCTGCGGGTTCTCTTGGAAGAATTGATCTACAGTGATCACGCGCACATACAAACCAACGGCATTCTCAGCAATCAAATGTACTCCGAGGTGATTTTGCCCCAGATAGATCACATGATGTTGAATTACCTGCATCCAACTTTTCGGCACGACAATTTTATCGCCCGGCTTAAGGTTGTAGAAATTAACATATTTCATAACCTTAACCTTTTGGTGGAAAATCGTCATTACCATAACTGTTTCGCTCCCGTATCTGTCCATCCCTTCCGTGGATGAAAAGTTCGGAACCCTGATTCTTGGCAATCTCTTTTGCAATTTCGATTGCTTCCTTCTGTGTTGGGACAATGGTTGTTGCCCGGTCACTACCACCGCGTTTGACGGCCCATTCACCATCGCGCGGCACTACATGTTGACTTTTACCTTTTGACATTTGTATTAAAGGTTAAAGTTTCGCCTCGGACATTTTTTCGGATTACGAGACTATTTAGCCGGGCGTGTTATTGGGCTTTGCTATTTCCGTTCAAGTAAGATGGCTTTGTATTGACAAAAACAATCTTAGTTTTGCGGCAGTTTTACTACAAAACGGAATATCGCCTCAGCAAAACTGAGGCTACACAACCAATCGATATTCCTGTCAAATGCCGGAAGTTGGCGCTTTCGGCATTTTTTATTTTCATCCCTTCTATCATTGTATGGCTTGCAATTCAAATGCGTACTTCTGATAGCTGATCAATTCATGTCCGGGTTCATTCTCTATCCAAGCTTTTTCTTTGTGACTGATGCCAACTATTTGCTTCGTATTACAATTGGCAAATTTCTTAACTACATCCTCAAGTGTTTTTAGCTCTACTTTGGAAAAAGCTTCTTCCTCAAACTTCTTTATGGCTGAAATCGCTTCACCATAGTTTCCGTCATTGAATTCGATAAGATCAACATTGGCAAATTCATCATCCTTCAGTTTTACATAGAGCTTATCATACTCTGCCGGTACGGGACCGAATGGAATCGCCCGGTAGGCAATTCCACTAATGGAATAACCGGAACGCCTGTAGTTCAGAAAATCACTATAGAACAGAAGCTTATTCAGTTTGGTCTTCCAAAGATCATTGACATGCTCTGAGAAATACGCAATGATCAGGGCAATGCGCTCCAATGAAGGTTTCCGATAGCCCGTATATTCTGTTGGTTTGGAGTGACTGAAAATTTGCTCAGTGAATAAATGTTCCCACACATTGTCTCTGTTTTTTTCAATCAACTCATCAACTCGCTCCGAGAATCTTTTATACTCTCGATCTGTTAAAACTGCCCTGCTATCATCCAGGAATTTCTTGAATTCCTCCGGGTCCTTTGCAGCTTGAATCAACCGACCACTGGCGACCGTTGGAATATCACCAGCCTCGTACTGACGGTAGCTGTTCACTCCAAACCCCAGTATCGCCGACATCTTTGTGGCCGACAATCCGTACTGCTCGCGTATTTCCTTAATCTCATCGGGGAAGGGAACTCCGTATTTTTCACGGTACTGGTTGTATAATTGGTTTACGTTAATCTGATCCAGTTCATCCGTGGTAAATTCTTCCCCGGTGTCAGTGCACTTATAATAAAACTGAATCACCCCGAAAACATCTTTCCTGAATTCAAGTTCCTTTTTTTCATACTGGAGAGTTGCCTCTCCGTCTGTGAATGGACTTTTCATAATCATTTTTTATATGGGTACTCAATTGCCCTCTCGGCAAGATGAAACGATATGCAGATTACCGGCTTGTTCATCATTCCAATGGTGATCTTGATGTACACTTCCTTTTGTTTTAGTAATCTGCCAAATTCCCAAAAGTCTGGTCCGTTATCGACATCCTTTGTGGGCCCCCGGAAATAATCTTCGACTTTTAATTCTTTAAGAAATTCTTTTCTGCTCACTTTAGTTATTTCCAAATCAATTAGCGCCTGAAGGTTCTTATCCCGGTTAAGGAAAACCACATCGAAGACCTCCATCTTGGCCCTGAACGTGTTCAAAAAAGCTTCTACTTCTGATTTGGTCGCCATCAAAAAATTGATTTAGCATGACCAAATTTACAAATAAACAGTAATTGCAACTAATTAGTTTAATATATTTGCATTAATGCAACTAACTTAAACGAATTAGTTGAATAATTAACAAATTGATTGTCAGTTAATTACAAGTTTGCTCCGTCTGTAAAGCTGCAATTCAAATAAAATTTAACAGTATGGGAAAAGCGATCGGAAATAGCTTAAAGGATGTTGTGATTGCCTTAAGAAATGTAAGCGCCAGGTTGTTTCTATCGCATCCTATTTTCGCAATTTTTTTTTTCGGCTTTATCTGGCTAATGCTCTACTATTTCAGTCAGAGCGAAACGAAGATGACCTTTGCCCTCTGCGTACTAATAAGTTTTGTCTCCATTATTATTTATAGTCAGACAAAAAACTATGGGGAAACTCTCTTAACCTTCATGCTCGGTGTGGTGACAGTATTCACCATCCAATGGACGACATATTCTTCGGTTCTTTTTATTTCCTTTTACATCGGGTTCAATACGGTGATTTTCATGCTTTCGAGTATTTCGATTTCTTCAAAGATGGAGACGGAATTAACCGCGGCAGCCTCGTTTATAGATTTAAGAAATCATAAGAGCATTTATAAAACACTACAGGTTGTCGCAAATACGGGAACGGAATTTAATAATATCGGACCACTGAACAGGGCAAAGGCCGTAAAGTTCATGGCATTTATGAAAATGCAACCTAGCGAAATGACGGACGGCCTGAAAAATATCGAATACATAAAAGTAATCTATCAACTGGAAATTGAAAGAGCATGTGAAATATTCAGAATACTCTATTTCATAACACAACGAACAAATGCTTCAATCAATGTGACCAGCTTCCTGGATGAAATTGTTTGGAGACGAATTCCTTTGACGCCAACTGAATTCTTTAACATAATCGGAAGGACAAAGGGAACAATGATACGAGAAAATCTAAGTGTTCAGAATTACTTAACTGCCATGGAAAAGTTGGTGATGGAGGGGTATGAAGAAGAAGAGATCATTTCTTACCTGAACAATATGAAAAACAAGTAAAATGGAACAGCCATTGGTGTACCTGGACTGGAATGTTTTCAATAAAATTGAAAAGAAGGAGAACCTTGACCCGCAAGAAAAATCTACCTACTCGTTGATTGAGGATTTAATCCTTCAGGATAAAATTTTCACGCCATATTCAAACGCCCACATTAACGACCTTCTTCGCGGTTACCAGAAGAGCAAAGAGTATGTTCCAAAGCATCTCGACACTCTAAAAAGATTATCTGGAAATTTGTGCATCACACAATATTGGGGGCACAACAAAGTCACCTGGCATTATCGCGATGTGAATGAATTCTTTGATTCTGCTCTTGATGATTTGTCTTTTACACACAAACGATTTACTGAACTCATTGATTGGGATGGGCCGGAATCCGTGTTAATGGATATTCAATACTCACTTCTCAAAATGAAGCCACTTCCCGATAACTTCGGAGAAATATTTAAAGCACATCCGATTTTCGGAGTAATGTTCCCGAAATCGAGAACCGAGCGAAACATGCTTGCATTGTGTCAGGATATTTTCGATTTTTCTCAGAACGCGATGAAGGATTACACGATTTACAAGTCCTTACGTAGTTACCTGAATCAATCGAGACCCAAGCTCAAGGCTCACAGTGATACATTCAGAAAAGTAGACAGGGCGATGGCCGAGACACCTAAGCAATTGAATTTTGATGAAGCTTGGGAGAAATTTGTTCCGAAAAATAAAACGAGCGACAATCCAGCTTTCCAGAAGATTACTGACGTTTATTACAAAACTGACCTAAGTGGTTATAAATCGGATGAAAGAATGGCTAATATGATTGATGATTCAATACACGTCTATTATGGCTCGCAGTGTGATTACTTTGTCACTATTGACGATAGGTGTTTCAGCAAGACTTCAAAAATTTATTCCACGCTGAATGTACCCACAGTCGTGTGTAAGCCTGAAGACTTATTTAGGTCGAAGAGGAAGGAATAGTGGCAATTACCATTACCAGGGTAAAATGCTATTCAACGGCTGCCACGTAGTACCATTATGATACTCGGTTACATTCATAAAATTTACCTCCTTTGGAAAGGCTCCCTTAATCCCTGATAGGTATGTGTGAATTGTATCATACGCATTTACCAATGACGTGTAATGAAAAGTCACATCGTCTTTATTAGGATGATATGTTCCAGTTGTAATTCCACCATTGACTTCACTGCACTTTATAGTTCTGCACGATGACGCTGATATTATTGGCAACCCTGCTGCATTATGTCTCTTTAAGAGATTTTCTTCTAGCACTAGCTCATAATATCCTATGTTGCCAGTCGCTGCATTAACCAAAAAGGTCATTCGCAAATGTTTTTTATTTTCCAGCATGCATTTGTAATTCGTAGCACAGTCTATTCCGATTAACTGACTCTTAAGATTAGGTAAAGCATTTTGAATTATTTGAAGTTCACGTTTATAAATTGGTGACTTGATTTCGTGATGAGAGAGCGGATGGAGCAAGGCTGAAATAACACCAGCTACAGCATCGATAAATTCAACGGTATTCCCTGTCTTCTGAAAGAAATTCTTTGTGACACCAACAAGCTTATTGAGCTTATGGTCTGGGATTTGAGTGTTTTCGGCATCAGCACGTTCGTACGGAGGGACACGGTCCAGAATTATTTCTTCGAGCGCCTTTCTGAAATAATTTGACGCGGCAGGATAGTCCGGCTTATCACGATCATTGAGAAATTTCACTGCCTTTTCATAGTGACTTTCCCCCGCCACTACTATCGGCTTATCAAATACTTGGGCACCTACTGTTCCATGACCAACGTAAAATTCTGCTGTTTTCCACTTGTTTGGGATTTCAGTTGAAAACTTCCTTTTGGCCAATTCAAAAAAATGCCTATCGTAAGTGGAAACAATAATTTGATAGTCCTTAAACTCTTCTTTGAGGATGCTAAGAATTGGCAATCGGTTGCTAGTGTCTAACCCCACAAATACATCATCCAAGAAGAGAATTTTGTAGTCAATTAGTTCTGGATTTGTTTTCAATGCTGCCAAATAAATGCAAATCGCAAAAGCCGACAGTCTAGCTTCATTCAAAAAATCATTGTAATCGGCTGGCACTTGTAACCCATTTTGAATAACAGACAACCTTAAATCTGCTATTGTGTTCCATTCCCATTTACCGTTCCCATAGTCAAAATTCAAGGGTTGCAGCTCAAATCGAATTTGAATATTCAGTTCGCCAAAATAATTCGTCAGTAGTGTGTTATTCAAGTAACGAAAAATATTTCTAAGTGTTTGTCTTAAGTCTGCTTCGTATGTAGGTAATTCGGCAATGGCATTACGGTGTGTCCAGTCACGACTTGTATAAGAGTTCACAGTAAGGTTATCCTGCAGTTGTTTCCACTTTTCACCATATCGATAGCTTCTGGATGGATTATACTGTTTAGATAAAATGTTAAGAACTATTAGTTTGAAGAGATTCGGTTTTGGCTCAGAGTTGTAGTAAATATCCAGTAGGCTTCTGTAATCGAGAAAGCCTTTTACTAACTCAGCATTCATCACATAATTGACATTATGAGTGGATGCAGCACTGCCAAAATCTAGCGTTTGTCCAGTACCAATAATTGGCAGATGTGTTACCGGATCCGCATCAAGAAAGGTTATTTTGATAGCCCCAAGATCTGCCACAGGGCGATGACGATTTTTTACAAATGTAAAAGTCAGGTTGCGAGAGCTCGTGAGATAATTATTCAGTGCTTTGAATAGTGAACTTTTGCCACTACCATTTTCTCCATAGACTAGTAGATTTTCGCCTTCTAACAACTCAAGTGCGTAGCCGTTGTAGAAAGCGCGGTAGTTTTCGATTTCGATTTTGGTGATCCGTTTCACTGCTTGCCTTCAACGATTTGAACTTCAAGTACATTATTCAATTTCAATAATGCCGCGTCTACTGGGTGATTGGGTGAAGTCAATTTTACATAGACGTCCTTAACTACTCTAAAGCATTCCGGTTCAAGCTTTAGATTGACTGTTGGTAAATCAACCAAGTGCTTCAAAACTTCACATTCAGCAGATTTGATAAGATCGTGAAAATACAGGTCATAAACCGCAGCATCAATTATTCTCTCGAAATATGAAGTCATACTATCGACATAGGATTCTTTAATTTCCCTTCGCTTTAAAACTTGAACGTAGTCAACAAGAGTAATAAATCTTTTCTGTAAACTGCTTTCAGCAATCTTAATGGGAATCATTCTAACCTGTTCGGGATTAATATTCACATTATCGAACTGGGATTTATACCAGTAGTTGATTAACGTGCTATTGAATAGCGCCAATACATATTTCAAGGAGTAGGCAGGGTCCTTTTGTATGATGTTGTTAAAATTGTCACGGTTATAAAATCGTTCTTCATCGAAAGCACCTATTAACTTTCTGGACAGCGATTTATTTCTTAGCCGTATAAACAGAATCTTTGGCTCTGTAAAATATTTCTCTTCTCGTGCGCGCCATAGCCATTTTCCATAGTTGAGAAAATTCCCTCCCCAGTTTACCTTAAACGGCTCCAAGCTACTTTCTGTATCTAGAAGTTTTACCCAATTACCAGTCCCCTTAGGCTTGTCGCTTATGTGCAAATTCTTCGCACTCTCTTGCCTAGTTTGATAGACAATAATCCCTTGTCCTACATAGGCAATCTGATCTATAGTAACAGTTTCACTGGTTATTTTATTTGAGATTTCCGTGTTAGATCTAATTATAAATCTTTTAGCGACAGTTTGCTGCCATGTATCTTGATCTATGAGTTCTACACCCACGCCATGCTTAAACTCAAGGAGAGTTTTTGGATGAAGAACCTTAGTCAATCCTGTGGCATTTCTTCTGTGTACAAAAATCAAAGTTTCAGCAGCGTTATTTTTCCAAACATTAAATCTAAAATTTGAAATTGCCATTATCTGCCCTGATTGAAGAATAGTATCACGAAGCCCTTCAGCTCTTTTTGATTCAATAAAGTTTGTCGGTATAATAAATGCCGTGATACCTTTGCTCGATGTAAATGATGTTAGGGCCCGAAATAGAAAATACTCATATGATTCAGGTTGCCCTTTTATGATTGGATATTTTTCAATAAGGTAATTCTTATCTTCACGTGTCAACCTTGCACCATATGGTGGGTTACCGATAACGATATCAAATCCTCTGACAGCATCATTACCAACTAGACTCGGATTAAGAATTTCCGGGAAATCTAACTGCCAATCAAAATGCTCAAAGGGTTCATCTTTATCTTTTTTCAACTTCTCCAGTTTCGCAAGGTGCTTCTGGAATGATTCAATTTGCACAATGATCTCATCATTCTTAGCTCGATCTCGTGTGGTTAGTCCCAGTCCACTGTCTAGTACCAGCGGATGTTTGCTTTCGTAAACCTTTTTATTGAGCGACAACTGTTTGATTAGCAATTCCAGCTTAACCCTACGGATCTCGCTTTGCAAGTTCTTTTTGTTTTTTGTGGAGGGTTTAAAGAAGTCCCTTTGCTTCTGGGCAATTTCTTTAAGCAGTTGTTGAATTCCTTCTATTTCTGCTTTACTGCTAGCGGTGTGCTGCTTTCGTTCCCAATCAATTTCAATTATCTCTCCCTCGAACCTGCTCACCAGGCTATCACCCACCACAATTTTGTAGTCCAGATTGGGCAATGCTCTTGGCTTATCCTCATCAACCACTAAACTCAACCAAAAGCGCAACCGTGCTATGTCAACTGCCCCTTTTTCAATGTCAACGCCATAGATGCTATTTTGAATAATATTCTCTTTGACCTCTGCCGGCTTCCATTCCCGGTTGAGCGCAAACGCAACTACCTCTTTAATGCTGTGAATTTCTTGCAATAACCCCATAGGAAACGCACCAGAACCAATCGCAGGGTCGCAGATTTTTACAGAGTCCAACAGCGTATCAATTTCACCCAGGTGTAGTCTTAACGAGTTTTCAATTTCTTTGTCTTTCACCAAAAGTCTGAGAGGAGTTCTTTCTTCTTTAACATCCAACTTCAGGTGTGTAGCCAGGTATTCAATGAGGCTTTCCTCGCACATATAATGCACGATTTCTTTAGGAGTATAAAACGTTCCTTTATCCTTGTTATCCTCAAGCAGGTTTTCAAAGATGTGCCCCATCATTTCAGGATCAACGGCTACTGTATGGTCATCGGGGCCGTCTTCATAAACGGTAAAGTTGAAGGAATCAAGAAAATCGAAGAAACCACGGCTGTTGACCGGATTCTTCTTATCCAAAATGACATCGTAAAATTCCTGGTTGTGAAATAGCTTTGCCGGAATGGTCAACAGGGCATCATCAAATTCTTCCTGATCAAACAACCCACCATTCAGAAAGGGAACCTTTACTTTTTCTCCATCAGGCATCTTAAAATCGTCATTGGGTCTTTCTTTATTCAGTGTATCAAAGAATAATACCGTGAGCGAGTTGCTGTAAAAAGAATCATTGCCACCGGATTGAAGGAAAAGCTGTTTGATAAAGTCAGGCAAGCCATCTTTATAATTTGTATCCTTCGCGCCTAACCATCCTTTTTTCTGAACAAAGTAAAGGAACACAATGCGTCCCAGAAGTTTCTTTACGAAATCGCGAATAGGTTTAAATGCCTTGTCTCTTTCTTCATCACGGGCGTCCTTTGTAATAGAAATCTTAAATACGGATTTTCTGAAGTTTGATTCCTGCAAGTATTTACAGAACCTTTCATAATGCCTGGTGTATTCTTCAAAGAACTCATCACTTAGTTTCTCAACTTCAAAGGCTTCTCTGACCTTTTGGAACGTAATATTTGTCTCAATGCTAAGTTTCTCTAAACGCTGTGCTGGCGTCCGGCAGGTTTCGGAAGGACCTAAGAGGTATGTATAGCGCTTAGCATGCGTTACTTTTTCCTTAATGCCCTCGTCCGTTAACTCACTATCCTTAGCAACCAACGTAAGACGCCAAACTCGAATACCTTTTTTCAAATTCCTAACTTTGTCCAACTCCGTTGGAATAAAATTTATAATCGCCATTTGCCCGGCAGTAAGCAGTTTTCGAACATAGTGCTGAATAGCCACTCTACTATGTTCAATTCGTACACTAGGTTGTAATACTACTTCATAACAGGTAATCTCAGTGCCATCTTCCAGATTAATGTTTCCATATATAAAAACAGAATGGATGACAGCCTTCTCTGTTTGATTGGGTTGTATTGTAACGGGAATAGGATTAGTATTCAATGTAAATCCTGATCCAAAAACTTGGCTCAATACATCTTTACCAAAAAGGATGGTATCGTATGGTTTCTGTAAAGCAGCTTGCAGTTGTATTGTGTTAGCCATGAATCAGACAAAACTTTGAGTTAATACGATTTTGGGATTTATGATGCCTTGGGTAGTCTTTTTCTCTGGATTTTCCACATTTGAAGACAGGTCGTAACCATCAAGCAGTTCGACAAAAAGTTGTTCAATAAAGCGTGTTGGTTCCTTAAAGAGATTTACGTTAGTAACAAAAAAATCATTTATAGATTGAGGCAATCCCTTTGATCCATAAGTTCCTTTTTTGATTAAGTCCAGCGCACGTTGCAATGCCTTTCTCTTTTGTTCTGTTGGCGCTAACTTAAGAATAGCGTTTATATTCGATATTGCTTTATTTTCAGCATTGCTAAGATTTTTACGGGAAATATTCTGAACGTTCTCCTGATTCTTTTCAGACTTAAAATACTCAAGGCCTTTACTGGTTTGTTCGTAGTGCATCGCATGAAGAGGAACGGCTTTTTCATTCTCATCTGCCTTGTACACTTTCACGGCCTGAAGGAAGTTTAGTTCCAGAATATTGCTATCCGGGGTTACTAAGCAAAAAATACCAGGGTGATTGTCGCTCTTAAGGTAAGCAAGTGAAGTATTCTTTAATGGATAATTTATTTCGCCAGTTTCAGAATGCACCAATGTGAGTTGCTGATCATTCAATGGTCGCCTTCCACAACGGGCTTTGTTTGGAATCTTAGCAATCTCACCAAAGCGCTTGGGGTTTTTCTTCTTAAAATCACGCAATTCATTCAAGTAATTAAGAATTTCACTTTCCTCTTTTTGAATCTTATTTCCGAAAAGTGCTCCGTCACCTTTTTCCTCCAATAGAGAAAATATGCGATTATCTTCTCCGAAGGCTGTATGAAATGACTGAAGCTTTCTTAGCGCATTATTTACAAGGTTTATTTGCTCATCACCATGAGCGGATGGATAGAAGTTATAGACAAAAATCTGGTCAGCCTTTGAACCAATCCTATTAACGCGCCCTATTCGTTGCATCAGGCGCGTGGCATTCCACGGCACATCGTAGTTTACTATAAGATTGCTGCGATGTAAATTGATGCCCTCGGCAAGTACTTCCGTAGTGATGATTACATCATAGTCGTGCTTCCATTTATCCATTTCGAGATTGGCATCAAAATTATCGCGCAGCGTATTCTCAACTTGCTTACGATTTTCAGCGCTAACGGATAGAATACGGTGGCTAAAGTTTTTTGCAATTCGTTCCGAAAGCTCTTCCGCTGTCTCTTTAGATTCTGAGAAGATCACTAATTTTCCGCCAGGATTATGGGCTTTGCTTTTGAAGAATTCATTTTGGAATTTTTCAACGAAAGCATCCAGTTTGGGGTCTTTGGAAACGCTCTTCCATCGCATTACCAACTCATCAACTTTTTGTTTATCCGATTTCAGATGCTTGATAAACTTCTTGTCAAATGCATTTTGATTGAACTCTTTGTTGTTGCCGCCTTTGTCATTTATTCGTGACTCTATCTCATCATAACTTAAGCCTTCTTCCAATAATTTATTTATATCAAGATCCGGTGCTACAAAAATTCGATCTGCTTCGTACATCTCGATCATATTGTCGATTGCCTTTTGAAAGCGCATGATGGATTGTTTAAAGGCGTAAAAACTACTTTCAAGTCTTTTGACCAAAAGCGTTTTCATAATGGCACTCAGCTTGCCCGAAATAGATTTTACGTTTCCGTACTGCTTTCGATCTTCCTCATTCGCCAGGAACTCTATTGCTCTATAGCGATAGTAACCTAATCCATCAGCCTCATTTCCCAATTCATCTAAACCAGTAATCAACGAGACGGTTTCAAAGAATAGAGATGCAACCTTGTCATCAAGCTCATAAAACAGTGAAATTGGATCATCTACCTTCGGAAAAATGATTCCCTGGTTCTGCATATCCTCAAGGTATTCCTTGTTCTTCTCTATGTCGGTTCTCGTTCTGCGGATAACTAACGGTTCTACTACATCATCTCTAAGCTTTTGAAACAATGATTTAAGCTTCCTTATGTTGAGTACTTTTTCGTTGGCTAACTTTTTATATTGTTCATTTAATGGCTTGAAATATTCCTGAAGGTTTCTGCCTACTATGTTCTCGAGCGTACTATTTCGTCTATCCTGAAACAGGTATAACTGATTCTCAATATCCTCAGGCCGATTGTTCAAAGGCGTAGCGGAGATAAGAATAATTTTTTTACGCGTATCACCGTTCTCCGATGGTCTGCTTCTGGGCTTTTTACATATCTCCTGCAGGCCCAGATACATTTCTGTATAATCGTTTCGAAATTTATGTGACTCATCCACCACTATCAGATCAAATTTATCTGCATTTGAATATGTGTAATTTTCTTCATCCAGTACCTTGTGCAGACTTCCTATAGTGATAAACTCAAAGTGATTTCTAATTTGAAAATCTTCCGATGTTCTGCGCCAATTTGGTTCCAAAGCTGGTGGTAGCACCACTAATATTTTTGAATGCGTGCCATTCTCGTAAATAAACTTCTTGATGACCATGCATGCAATGATGGTTTTTCCAAGACCCACAACATCAGCAAGGATAAATCCATTATGCTTCATCATAATAGCGTATCCTTGGTTAGCCGCATCCGACTGATATTTCAGGCGCATGAACTTGTCAGGGAGTAACAGATCGATATTATAGGGATCATATTCTACACGCTTCCCAAAGTATTCGATCAACATCTTGATATATAGTTCGAAAGGTGTGAAGTCGTCACGGAGATATGTATTTTTTTTGATAGCTCCAGCTTCAGCGTGTAAAATCGGAACGGATTCATCCCACAGCTTCTCAAACTCATCAGTTGCAAACTTTACATCCTGATAGTCACGAAGCGAAACATTGAATTCGTAGTTTGCTTCAGGATGAGCGCCAAGACCCGAATCAGTCAAATTCGAAGAGCCTGTGATCACCTCACAGGGGGCATACTCATTAAAAGGTACTGGCCGAAAAATATAAACCTTAGCGTGAATCTTTTTCTTGGGATGTGCGCGAAGTTCGATCTTACCCGAAATCAGATCATCAAGAAACTGAATGATTCCTTTTTCAGTTGTCTCGTCATAGTCAGCATTCTGAATATCATTGATGACATCTGTAAGGAAGTCTGCTTTGGTTTCACTAGAGTTATGAATGTAAAGTTGCCCTTTTTCGTGATACGTTTTAATTAATTGATCAACATTGATACCTACCAAAATTCTTATACGGGGAATTTTATCTAGGAAAGCACGTACTTTAAAGTATCCTGATGTTCTGAAATAGCCGACAAGCGCATCAAAATGACGAATGCTTTCAATGTTCTTGAATACACCGTCAAACTTCTTTAGCAGACTATTGCCATCCTGATTTGTAAAAAATTTAGTTGACATTAAAAAAATCGATCACGTTAATTATGGACCACGTCTTTAAATATAAAATAGCGCACTTACTCCTTCGCCAACTTTAAATCCCCACACACATACTTTAGCAATTCGCAAGGATCAGCTTCAATCGCCAACGCGATAAGGTATAGTTCGCTTGCCCGCAGCTTTGCACGTTGGCTTGTCGATAGCTCACTCAGCCGTGGGTTACTTAATCCGGTCTTTCTGGCGATTTCAGACCGATTTACCGACTTTTTTGCCAGATACTCTCCAAGTTTGGTCATTTTCTATTTTACATTTTCTTAAACAATATATAGTAATTCAAATAGAATTTTAAGGAAAACAGAAAACTCGCTTGATTTTATAAGTATTTCTTACGAGATTTATAGAAATACTTAAAACATTCGAGTAATGATTGAGTTAAGCGCAGATCAAAATCACATACGAATCTGTATTCCGGTTTCTGATGTAAAGGACATCAACAGATATCACAAGAGTCTCATAAATGTGTTAGACCGAGTTGAAATTGACGACTGTAATCCCGAGTTCAGGGAAAACTTAATCACTGTTTATGAATTGCTGTCGCACTTGGTCCCTAGTAAGGAATTTTTCACCGCGGAAAAGGAAGCTAAAAGTCAGGTTGAGCCATACGAAAATATCAGGAAGATGATGTAGCAAAAAAGCATGACCCACGCTCAACTCATATTCATTCACTGCAAACGGCCTCCAAGCTAATCCACCTGCGCAAATGCTTCGGTGGACTCGAAGTTTAGGTTAATAATAGATGGAGTCCATCAGCCGGGTTGACATCACAGCATTCTCTTCAGTGCTGGTGAGTCACCCGGTTCTATTGTTTCAATTTTTTAAATCTTAATCTCTATCGAGCATGAAACGAAAAATATGCTTGCTGGCACTGCTTTGTCTTTTTGGTAGAGCGGTAGCACAAAACAAAAACTCCGGCCTGGTCATTGGTGACCGTGTGCCGGAAGTGGTACTCACCGGAGTGATCAATCATTCCTCGGATCAGATCAGGTTGTCGGAGTACAAAAGCAAATTACTGATCATTGATTTTTGGGCAACGTGGTGTTCGCCCTGCATTGCCATGTTTCCGAAGACAGATTCGTTGCAGAAGAAATTTGCGGATAAGGTGGTATTTCTTCCGGTGACGTATCAATCGAAAGAAGAAGTCACCAAACTTTTCTCAAAGGCTTCACGGCTGAAGAACATTCGCTTGCCCATGGTGACGGGCGACAAAACGCTTCACGAACTCTTTCCGCACAAGGAACTTCCGCACTATGTATGGATTGGTGGTGATGGTGTGGTAAAGGCGGTCACCGGACATCATGAAGTGAATGAGGCCACCATAAAAAAGATGTTAACGGAACCTTCGCAGTCACTTGCCGAAAAGAAGGACGCGATGAAACCGTACAATCCGGAAGTGCCGTTGCTGTTTCAACCTCTTGATATAGAAAAAGAACACGTGCTCTTCCAGTCTATGCTCACCCGGTACGTAGAAGGTGTGCAGAGTCGCTTTGATGTGATTCGCGATGAACAAGGTTCGGTCACGCGCATCACGATGGCAAATGCATGGATACAATTACTGTTCGCACTGGCGTGGAGTGATGAAACTCGTTACTTCAGTCGTAACCGGATTGTGCTGGAAGTGAAAGATCCTTCCGGAGTGATCTCGAACCAAGAAGGTGCTCTATTCAAAGCGTGGCTTCGTGATCATGCCTGGTGTTATGAAGTGATTGTGCCGTCACACTTGTCGGCAAATGTTTTTGAAATTATGCGAAGTGATATGACGCGATTGTTTCCGCAGTACATCGCTTCCGTAGAGAAACGTGCTATGCCTTGCCTTGTATTGGTGAGGACGTCAAACAATGACAAACTGAAATCCAGTACGGCTTCTTCTGTTAGTAATGCCGATGCATTTAGTCTTTCCATCACCAACAGCAGTATTCAGCTGCTTGTCTCGCAGCTTAACCATTACCTCCAGCACCTGAACAAACCGGTTGTCGATGATACCGGGTACAAAGGCAATGTGGATATAAATCTCGATGCCAAGCTGAGTAGCGTTGACGATCTACGCAAAGCATTGAAGGCGTATGATCTCGACCTGATCGAGAAGAAGCACGACACCGAAGTGCTTGTTATCCGCGATGCGAATTAAACACTGACTCATTAACCTAAAACCAATAACCTATGAAAAATCAATTACTCATTTTACTGATTTTGTATTGCAGTCATGATGCGCTGTGTCAGTCGCAGATTGGAGGGCGCATCACATCGGCAACGGATAGCCAACCACTGCCCGGTGTAAATGTGATTGTGAAAGGCACTACTATCGGAACCACCACAGATGCCGATGGTCGGTACAGCATTCAGGCACGTGAAAAAGATGCTCTGATATTTTCGTTCATCGGATACGCGTCACAGGAAGTCATTGTTGGGAACATGACTGAGATCAACATCGCGATGATGGAAGACATTGCCACACTGGACGAAGTAATGGTTGTATCCACGGGCTACCAGGAGATTCCGAAAGAACGCGCTACGGGTTCCTTCGCTCAGGTGGACAATGAACTTGTCAACAGGCGCATCAGTACAGATGTGTTGAGCCGTCTGGAGGATGTGACCAGCGGTTTGATCTTTAACCGGAATGTGGAAGGCAATACCAATGATATCAGTGTTCGAGGAAGGAGTACCATTTTCGGCAACGCCAGTCCGCTGATCGTGATTGATAACTTTCCTTATGATGGCGATATCAACAACATCAACCCGAACGATGTTGAGTCGGTGACGGTGTTGAAAGACGCAGCGGCTGCTTCCATTTGGGGAGCCCGCGCAGGAAATGGTGTGATCGTGATCACCACCAAAAAAGGAAAGCGCAATCAGGCTCCGCGCATATCTGTTAACTCCAATATCACCATCGAACAGAAACCGGATGTGTTTTACGCACCACGCATGACAACGAGTGACTTCATTGAAGTGGAGAGAATGCTCTTTAACAAAGGGTACTATGAGAGTGCTGAAGTATCAGACGGTCATGAGCCCCTTACTCCGGTTGTGGAGTTACTGATTGCGCACCGTGATGGACTGATAGAGACTGATGAAATGGAGCAACAACTCTCGTTACTGAACCAAAACGATGTACGCAGGGATTACGAGAAATATCTCTATCGAAACGCCATTAATCAACAATACTCCATCAGCATTCAGGGCGGATCAGATTCACATCGCTACAACGTATCAACTGGCTTTGACAGGAATATGGAGAACTTGACGAATAATGACTTCAGTCGCTTTACACTGAATGCAAATAATACGTGGTCGTTCTTTAGCGATAAACTGGAAGTGAGTGCAGGTTTGTACTACGCACAATCAAAACGAAACAGGAACAATGATGGCTTCACCAACCTGCGATTTAATTCTACCTCACCCATGTATCCGTATGCGAGATTAAAAGATGATGAAGGGAACAACGCCACGCTGATCAAAGACTATCGGCTGGGTTTTGTAGAACAGGCTCAGGCGGATGGATTGATCAACTGGAAATATTCTCCCCTTGATGAAATCAACATCCGTGACAATACTTCGCAGGTACAGGACTACCGGATCAATACACGTTTGCAATACAAGATTAACAAAAGCCTGAACGCTGAAATACTCTATCAGTATTGGAACAGTACTACAGCAACTCGTGACAATCAGGGAATAGAATTATATTCTACGAGGGATCAGATCAACAAGTTCACGCAGGTGAATGTGGATGGAAACTTAACTCATCCCGTTCCGATGGGCGGAATACTGGATACGTATGATCAACGTTCATCGAGCTATAACTTTCGTGGCCAACTCAATTTGAATCATGGATGGGATAACCATGGTGTATCGGCATTGGCAGGATATGAAGTAAAAGAATTGAACTCGGATGCGAACTACTATCGGTACTATGGTTACAACGATGACCTGGCCACGACACAGCGGGTAGATTACACTTCGTTCTTTCCGGCATACAATAATCCGGGGCAATACATTTCCATTTACAACCGTGATGGAATAAGTTCGATGACTGACCGGTTTATTTCGTATTTCGCCAATGCGGCTTACACATTTAAAAATAGGTACACACTTTCAGCCAGTGCAAGAAAAGATCAATCCAATCTTTTTGGTGTGAAAGCAAATCAGCGCGGAGTACCGTTATGGTCAACCGGATTGGCATGGACGATAAGCGATGAAGGGTTTTATAAATGGTCGTGGCTGCCTTACCTGAAAGTGCGTACCACGTTCGGGCATAATGGTAATATTGATAAATCGGTAACGGCTTACACGACAGCGGTGAGTCTGGGATATAACGCACTGACCGGATTACCCTATAGCACGATCATTAATCCACCTAATCCCGAACTGCAATGGGAACGTGTGAAGATTTGGAATGCAGGTATTGACTTTGAAACAAAAGACAGAATACTGAGCGGAAGCATCGAGTATTACACCAAGTGGGGAATTGACCTTATCGGATCAATGCCGTATCCGCCATCAACAGGAGTTACGGTATTCCGGGGTAACAATGCCGATACAAAAGGACATGGTGTTGATCTCGTACTCAATGCAGCGATCATCAACCGTGCGTTTAAATGGAATGCGAATGTTCTCTATAGTCATTTGACGGAGAAAGTGACTTCATACAAAATAGAAGCTCCCGCAGTTAAATATGTGTATGACGGAAGCGGAAGTGCGCTGATCTCGTATCCGCTTGAAGGAAAACCACTTTTCGGCATCTACAGTTTCGATTGGGCAGGACTTGATCCGGAAACGGGTAACCCACAAGGTTATGTTGATGGCGCTGTCAGTAGCGACTACGCAACCATCATAAGCAATGCAACAACCAAGTCAATTGTTTATCATGGATCGGCACGGCCTACTTCGTTTGGCTCATTACGCAATACATTCTCGTGGAAGAATCTTTCTTTGTCTGTGAATGTGAGTTACAGGCTTGGCTATTATTTCAAACGAAGTTCGTTGAGGTATAGCAATATTCTGAAAGGACAAGTTGATCATGGTGATTATGCACAACGGTGGCAGAATCCCGGTGACGAGCAATCAACATCCGTTCCTTCGGTGCCGGAGTTCATCGACCAAAACCGCGATGATTTTTATCTGAACTCTTCCGCACTGGTGGAGAAAGGTGATCATATCCGTTTACAAGATATCAACCTTACCTACACACTGGATAGAAATCAGTTCTCACGTTTGCCGTTTAGCAAAGTTCATCTGTATGTCTATGCCAATAACCTAGGCATACTTTGGAAAGCTGCAGATAGTGACCTCGACCCCGACTATCCGACCATGAAGCCGGTACGAAGCATTGCTGCGGGATTTAAAATTGATTTCTGACCTAAACATCTACAACAATGAAACGACACATTTATACCCAATTGATTTTATCCTGCCTGATCGTGGTGGGATGCAGTGAAGATTTCCTGGAGAAGAAGCCGGACAAATCGCTTGTAGTTCCTACTACACTGGAAGACTTGCAAGCCCTGCTTGACAATGCTGACCGTGTCATGAACATCGTTCCTGCTATCGGTATGGTAGCTTCAGATGATGCCTTTACTACGGACAACGCCTGGCAGGGACTATTCACGGCAACAGAGCGAAACAGTTATATCTGGAAGGATAACATTTATGAAGGTGAAGCGTGTGCGGATTGGAATATTCCGTATCAGCAAGTGTTCTATGCAAATGTTGTGTTGGAAGGATTGGAGAAAATCGAGCCTACATCTGCCAATGAGGTACAAAGAAAAAGTATCAAGGGAAGTGCATTGTTTTTTCGCGCACATGCTTTTCATCAGCTACTTGAACTTTTTTCAGTGCCTGGTGGTGAAGGTTCTGTTTTAGGAATTCCCGTCCGGTTAACGGCAGATGTAAATGCAGAGGTGACTCGCGCTTCACGAGCGGAAACATTTAACCAGATCATCAACGACCTAACGGATGCATTGCCATTGCTTCCGGTGAATTCATCATACAAGACACGACCTACTACAGTGGCAGCGAAGGCATTGCTGGCGCGAGTGTATTTGAATATGGAAGAGTACGAAAGTGCAGAAAGTTGGGCGAGTGAATCGTTGAGTGAGAATAATTACTTATTGGATTACAATTCATTGAACGCAGCGGCAACACGCCCTGTGCCACGAATGAACGAAGAGATTTTGTTGCATGGCCAGATGATCACCTATGGATATACAGTGTTCTCGACAACGTATGTGGATACGCTATTGTATGCGTCATATGAGAATGATGATTTACGAAAGCAGGTTTTCTTCAGACTTCGAAGTCCGAACCGATATACGTTCAAGGCAAACTACACCGGAACATCTACGCTGTTCGGTGGGATTGCCAATGATGAAGTATATCTGATCCGTGCGGAGTGCAGGGCAAGGCTTGGGGATATTGCCGGGGCACTGGATGATTTGAACGCATTACTTGAAAAACGATGGAAGACTGGAGCCTTTGTTCCTGTAAGTGACACGGATCCGGAGATTCTTCTTGCACGTATCCTGGAAGAGAGAAGAAAAGAATTACTCTTTCGCGCCACGCGATGGAGTGATCTGAAAAGATTGAATCAGGATGAACGTTTTGAAGTTACTTTACACCGGACGCTGAATGGAGAGGAACACAGTTTACCTCCCAATGATGTACGCTACGCGTTCCCGATTCCCGATCAGGAAATTCAAACAAGTGGCATTGAACAAAATCCACGTTGATGTTTTGCTTATGACCCTCAAACGAAATGTAATGGTAGTGGATGACGATGATCTTGTTCACTTGATCAGTAAACGGATACTTTCTGCGTATGCGTGTGTGAGTGATGTTTACAGTGCCTACAATGGTAAGGAAGCGCTGGATATACTTCATCAGGGCTGTGAAGGTGCGATGAATCTTCCGGCAGTGGTATTGCTTGATTTGCACATGCCGATCATGAATGGTTTCCAGTTCTTCACAGAGGTGAAGGAAATGGAATGCCTTAAAGACAGCAAACTCGTAACGATCATGTTTTCATCAACGCTCGATCCGGCTGACATTGAACAGGCTCAGTCACTCGGTATCGATTACTTTTTTTCTAAGCCGATTTTGCTGGAGAAAATAGAGTCAGTTTTTAGAAAGGAGTTTACTTCTTAGGTAAAAGGCATGGATGATGTGAATCATCCATGCTCTTTTTACGGAACTGGATGTCGGCTTAGTCCGCGTCATACGTTCCGGGAACCAACGTGCCAGGTATCATCTGGTTTTGCTGGTTGAACCTTGCCACACATTCGTCAGAGCTACTAACACAGGTGTACGACTGCGTTTCGCTAATAGGCTGCCAGGCTCCATTGATCTTGGCCTTCAGTGTTCCCACGGGCGGAGCATCAAAGGCTTGTGTAACGAACGCAGCACCAATCGCAAAGAGGAAGGCCATTGCAGGCAGAAATTTTCCAAAGAACTTTTTCATATTACAGGATACTTTTTTAACAACTCAAAAAGCATCAAACCGTCTATCGGGTTTTCGAAAGTGCCTACTCTGTTTCAGGTTTTCAGCGTTCCCCTGCGCCAGGTGATCAGCCCGGCATCTGCGCAAATATTTTTCAGGTCATCATCAGTCTTCGCTTTCGCTCGATAAGGAATCCTGTAAAAGCAATGAGGGTAAAGAAGATGTTGAAGATCAGATGTGTCTGCCAGGACATCGCACTGAGTACGCCACCGCATGAACATGGAATGTAAGCGAATGCATTTCCGAGTATCATGCTTACATATAAGGTGAAGGCAAGCATCAGCAAGAATGCAAGCACGAACCCATAAAGGCGAATTGGCTTTATGATGAGAAAAATGGAAGTGATTATTTCTGAGACAGGAACTAACCACACGAGATTCTGCTTCAGCGTTTCCGGCAAAGGCTGATTCAGCATTTGTTTGCGGAATGTATCCGCTTCCAGGATTTTGCTGAGTGCTGTATAGGCTAAAAGAATAACGAGCAGAGTCGTGGTCAAATCCACGAGATGTTTTCGGATCATGATAAAGAGTTTAGGTGCTGGATTACTCTCTCTTTACCTCTATAACAGTTGGAGGGGAATGTACCCTACTGTTAAAAACGAAAATTTGAGCTCGTTTTAATCAAGCAAGTTCTTCCACAATGAAAATAACATCAAAAGTAAATGGAAAATCTTTGCCGTGCCCCCTGAAGCTAGTTCCTTCGACAAGGAACACGTCACCGATTTCAACCGCGACTTCCACGATACGTCCCTTTTGTTCAACTCCAAAATCAACCACTACACCCTTTTGCATGAAAAATTTGTCATGCTCTGGCTTAAGACCAAGCTTATGAAGTTCTGCTAGATCGGTTGAATACCAAAACGGTTTATCTTCGTACCCTTTCCAGGCAAAGCACACGCGCGCGCCAATGCCGACTGATTCGTCTATTAATTTCATATTGCAAAGATCCTCATAATTGCTCCGATTCCCTAACAAACTGATTTGCGTTTGCTCTTAATTAATTTAACCCACAGTCTAACACGATATGAATTCATTGAGGGAACCTATCCAGTATGGACATTATAAATGACGTGATAAATTGTTTTGTCCTGACTAAATGTGTGGATTGACTTATAGTATTTGAAGCCAGTCTCCATATAGGGTAGTTCATCCCAAGAGATGATCTTGGTCTCTGGGATACTAACCATATCTTTGTATTCTTGAACGATGTTTTTGCTCTTGAGATTATTAATTAAGAAGATGTACCCTTCATTGTTGAATTCGGTTAAATAACCTGTAAGTTGTTCGACTATCGTTTTTTTATCACTATTCCACCAACCTTTAAACTCTATAATCTTGGTTCCGATGGATGGATCTTCAATTTTTAGATCAATCCTGCCATTACCTTTCACCGGTTCTGCAGAAACAGAGGCATATTTTGACTCGAACCATGGAACAAACCAGTTTCTGAACTCATGCTCATTCTTAATTTTTCCATCTTTAATGGTACGTACACAATTCGCATTCACATCTTGTTTTTGAAGTGAGTAAAGTCCACGAATAAAGAAATAAAGGAACTCTTCATCGCTCTTTCTTTGCTGTGGCTCGAAGAGTGACTCAAATGCATGATGATTTTCTAGGATTATGTACCAAGCCCTGTAAAAATATCCCATTTCCAAACCGGCTTGTCCCCAAGCCGAAAATACGTGCCTACCACCACCGATGGTTTCCGGATAGCCACCTGGAATGGTGGTGTGACTCATAGCATAGTCAAAGATGGTTTTACAAAAGTCTGATCTCTCTGTAAACAATGAAGATTTCGTTCTGACTACGTCCGTTTCAAATCTATCGAAACCAATAATGAATTGTTTACCATATTCCTTTAAAGCTGTCTGAATATCTTCATCAGAAACTCGGTACGTCTTCTGATAGTACCCATCACGTATTTGATAGTCCAACAATTCATAGTAGTGCTTCAAATGGTAAGCTCCGTAAACACGATATTGAAATGGATTATTGTATCGATGTAATTTGCCTACATAACCTTGTGTGATTTCAGAAATGTCTCGAGGTTGGTAAGTTAACCCATAGTAATAGTTTAAAATGGTATCGGAGATGGTTCCGTTAATTAACTCGGCTATATACTTCTGTTCCATTTAAAATTCTTTTTGTCACTTGATAAATCCCTGTTTCCCCTCAGCTCATAAATTGCTCAACATCAATTCCGATAACCATTCTTTCAAACGCTATGACGCTCTTTGGTGATAGCTTAGCTGATATCTATAGTATACCGATTCTTTTTGAAATAGGTGGATTGCGTTATCTGCGTTGGCTTGAAACCGTATTGCTTCACAAGCCTGTCTTTGTGTGTTTTGAATTCCGGATACTCCATGCCTGGATCAAAACGAACAGAGGAAATGAAATCTTTGGGGTTCAAAGAAAGACGACATAAGTGCTTTTCACTTTTGCTACTACTTATTTTCTCAGGGATTGCGAACAGCCTTATTTCATTTTCGAATGAATAGCATTTTCTTTTTAACAAAAGTGTTTCCAAGTGCTTCTTGTCGGGAGTTGTGATGCGCAAGGCCTCGCGAATCTGCCTGCTCTTCACGAGTTGATCGAGTTCATATTTCCATTTATAGTCGATCACGCCATAGAAATACTGGCCTTTATTGAGTTTGGAAAGTTGATTCAGCCGGTCAAGTCTGGTTGTGATTCGTACACCCATGTGCCGCTTCACAATCCCCTTGTCATCGGCCTTCGTGGTGTATATTTTCCATATCCCGTACGAATCACCTTCGTAGCTCCAGCACTGTGAGAATATCTTTTCTTTCGCTGGATTCTGAAAAGATTTCCCATCCTTAATGACCCTGGCATTGAAGATGAGATTTTCAAGCGGATCTTCCCATTTGTCCGGGTTGACAAATACCAGCTTTTTGTTGTCAAGAAGTTTATAAAAGCGGTCAAGAAGTTCGATACGATAGATGTATGGCTTTTCGATTAAGCTTGAAGGAAGGTCGCCTATTCGTTTCATTGATAAAATTTCGGTTTAGGGTTCGGTTCGTTTCCGCTTAGAATGAGGCTCAATTGTCCACCAATTCACTCAGTCCATGCTCTTCCAAGATACCCAAAAACTCCTTCAACATCCGGTACCCCGACTGCGGTTTATAAGGAAGCTCATGCAACGGCATGTCTAAAATGTTTTGCAACGTTTTGAATCCGTTAGCTTTCGCCATCGCCTTGAACTCCTTGCTTACGTCAAGATTTTTGATGGCTTTTTGAAGGATGGGATGAGTGATTTCCTGTGTCATAAGTTGAGAGATTTTTGGATTGCTAAAGTGAAAAACCGACAGGAATTTCCGCCATTGCAAAAGTAGTCATCCCCGTTTTTAGAAAATCTTAAAATTATTTCATATTGATTATGAGATACTTAGCAGGTGTCCTGGGACAGTTGTGACTGTTTTAACAACGGGTTACAACCGTGATTTGAGCCATCGATTTACAAAGCAGAACAAATCATGGCAACCAATATTATCACCCCGGAGGACTTGCAGGCTTTCAAAGTAGAGCTACTCGAAGCCATTGAAAAGTTGCTGTCACAACGACAGGCAGGTCCGGTGCAACGCTGGCTCAAATCTCCACAGGTCCGGAAGCTCCTGAACCTGTCTCCAGGAACATTACAGAACCTGCGCATTAATGGTACGCTGCCCTTCTCCAAAATCGGAGGCGTCATCTTCTACGATCACGAAGACATCGAGCGAATCCTTCAGGAAAGGAAACGCAATACGGAATCTGATCTTACAAAAAATCAACTACGAAGATCATGATAGCAGAAAGCAAAAGTTTGTTGGAATATGAAAAGCTGCACGTTACACCCTGCGGCTTTCCGCAGGGAGCAAGATGTACAAATGTTAACACATTTGGCATCTTGCCTCATCGCGTGCCCGCTCTTCGGGAGCGAAGCCTCGGAACTCGGCTTCTGTGGTTTGTCTAAATGTTTCAAGAATGAGCCAGCGAAAATATAACACGGAAGAGCCGCTTAATCACCTGATCGGTGTACGGGTATCGGAAGCATTCTACAATAAGTTGGAAGGTCTTCGCAAGAATTCCAACTGCCACACACTCGGAGAATTTGCACGGATGATTTTACAGAAAGAAGAGATCATCTGGTACCATAAGGATGCATCCTCGGATACCGTCACTGTCGAACTGACAGCGATCCGCAAAGAACTCAAGGCCATTGGAACAAACGTCAACCAGGTGACACGGTACTTCAATGGAACCACTATTCCGAATCAAAAAATATTTGATGCCTTGAAAATACTCGATGAGTATAAAAAGGTCACTTCGCAGGTGGATAAACTGTTAACACTGCTGGATAATATTCTGAAATAAAATGGTAGCCAGGGTGATCAGCGGAAAAGATATACGAGGAGCATTGAATTACAATGAACAGAAAGTGATGGAAGGAACAGCCACATGCATACAGGCAAATCTTTTTAAGAAGGAGGCAGACCGTCTGAACTTACATGAGAAGCTGGATCGCTTCACGGAGTTGAACGAACGCAATCGCAGAACGAAAACGAATACGCTCCACATCTCGCTGAATTTTGACGTGGGTGAAAAGCTTGGTGTTGATGACGTGAATAAGATCGCGTCTTCTTATATGACCAAAATCGGTTTTGGCGATCAGCCCTATCTGGTGTATGAGCATCGTGATGCTGCCCATCCGCATGTTCATATTGTGTCAACACTCATACAGGAAAATGGCAAGCGGATACCCATCCATTATCTCGGAAAAAATCAATCTGAAAAAGCGAGGAAGGAAATTGAGATCGAGTTTGGATTGGTGCAGGCTGAGAGCAAAGACAAACAACAGAAGGAATCGCTCATTCCTGTCGATGTTAAGAAAGCCGTCTATGGCAAATCAGAAACGAAACGGAGTATCTCCAATATCGTGCGGATGGTGACCCGGTCATATAAGTACACATCGTTACCTGAACTCAATGCTGTGTTACATCTATACAATGTTCACGCTGACCGTGGCACGGAGAAATCAAAGATGTTTTCAAAAGGGGGTCTGATGTATAGCTTGATTGATGAAAAACAAAAACGTGTTGGCATACCGGTGAAGGCAAGTTCCATACACGGAAAACCTACACTGGCATTTCTGGAGAAACAGTTCAAGCTCAATGCGGCACTGAGACACCCTTTGAAAGAATTTGTGAAAAAGAGGATTGACTCCATCCTCCGTCATCATTCGGTTAGCTCAAAGCAATTATTTGTTGATGCTCTTTCAAAGAAAGATGTCGCTGTGCTTTTCAGAACGAATGCAGAGGGAAGAACATACGGAGTTACGTTCGTAGATAACAAACTGCGCGTGGTCTTCAATGGCAGTGACTTGGGTAAGCAGTATGGCGCTGCCGCTATACTTGAAAAACTATCGATCAATGCTGACACCGTCAAACCGTTTCGTCCGGGCTTCACAAAACTATCACTACCCAACGAAGAGAAGGGCGAGAAAGTTAATACAACAATGGCTAATGTCATTTCGGATATGGTCACAGCGAATGAATTGGATTTCAGTTCACCGGAAGCAGCACTGAAACTTCCACGAAGGAAAAAAAGAAGAAGAGGCTATCGGATGTAAAACAACATAATTATGCAAACCGGAGAAAACGACCAGGCACTACGCAAGATCATTGACCTGACCAGGATATGCAGCATGGTGCTGTTGATGATGCACTTTTATCATTTCTGTCATCAGGCATTGAATGAGTGGGGTTATACGCACTCGTTCATTGACCGGATCATGATCAATGCAGGGAGCACCGGGTTGTTTGCTTCCATCTGGACCTCCAAACTTTTAGCCTTGCTCTTACTGATCGTGTCCCTTGTTGGAGCGCGTGGGAAGAAGGACGAAAAGATCAGTCTATCTTATGCGCTTGTTCTGATTGGTTCCGGGCTAACGATCTTCCTCTTTGCTCATATTCTATTCTACCTGAAAATGAAGGCCAATATTTTATGTAGTATATACATAGTATTGGTTCTGACTAATTACATCCTCATTCTCACCGGGGGCACCTGGCTTAGCCGGTTGATCAAGCTCCAATTACGAAATGATATTTTCAACAAGCTCAATGAATCCTTTCCACAGGAAGAAAGATTATTGGAGAATGAGTATTCAATCAACCTGCCTGCTCAATACACATTAAAGAATAAACTCAGGAGAAGCTGGATCAATTTCATTAATCCATTCAGGGCTTTACTCGTCATTGGCACACCGGGAGCCGGTAAGTCGTACTTCGTTATTCGCCACATCATCACACAGCACATTCGTAAAGGTTTCAGTATGTTCATCTATGATTTTAAGTTCGATGATCTGTCCATCATTGCTTACAATACACTGCAGAAGTTTGGACACCACTACGCGGTTACACCAAAGTTCTATGTCATTGACTTTGATAAGATATACCATCGGTGCAATCCACTTGATCCAATAACGATGGAAGACATTACGGATGCCAGTGAGTCATCACGTACCATCATGCTGGGACTCAACCGCGACTGGATCAAAAAGCAGGGAGACTTCTTTGTAGAATCACCAATCAATTTTGTTACGGCCATTATCTGGTTCCTGCGCAAGTATGAGAATGGAAAGTACTGCACGCTTCCGCATGTCATTGAACTCATGCAACTGGAATATAAGATTCTCTTTCCGCTGTTGCGAACAGAACCGGAGATTGATGTGCTCATTAATCCATTTGAATCAGCCTATAAACATTCTGCATGGGAACAATTGGAAGGACAAATTGCCTCAGCCAAGATCGGGATGGCGCGGCTCTCGTCTCCACAGCTGTACTATGTGCTGTCAGGCAATGACTTCACACTTGATATCAACAATCCGGATGCACCCAAAGTGGTGTGCATGGGGAACAATCCGCAAAAGCAGCAGATTTTTGGGGCGGTACTTTCTTTATATATCTCGCGTGTAATCAAGCTCGTGAACAAGAAAGGTAAGATGAAAAGCAGCCTGATCTTCGATGAGTTTCCGACAGTCTACTTCAATAACATCGATAGCCTCATTGCCACGGCACGCTCTAACAAAGTTGCAACCACGCTAGCCGTTCAGGATTACTCACAGCTCAAAAAGGATTATGGGCGCGATCAGGCCGAAGTCATTATGAACATCGTGGGCAATGTGATTTCCGGACAAGTAGTTGGAGATACCGCGAAGTTTTTGTCCGAGCGGTTTGGCAAGATTGTGCAGGAACGTGAAAGTGTTTCCATCAATCGTACCGATACTTCAGTGAGCAGGTCTACACAATTGGAGGCCGCTATTCCACCTTCGAAGATTGCTTCACTTTCTTCCGGTGAATTTGTGGGAATGGTAGCTGATGATCCCGAACAGAAGATTGCACTCAAGGTATTTCATGGCGAGATACTCAACGATCACGCAGCGCTGAAGGAAGAAGAGAAAAATTATCAGCCTATTCCTGCCGTTCGAACTGCCAGTCATGACGAAATACAAAATTGTTATCAACGAATTAAAGAAGACATCCGCTACATCATTGAAGATCGCCTGCCGGATGCCGCATAAACATTAAACAGATATGAGTATGGATATGATTACATTTTCCGAAGGCTTACAAAAGCGCATGAAAGAGGTAGACGCCTCAGGGTCGGATGACCTGGTCACGATGGGAAAAGCACTATCGACTATGCGCGAAATAATATCGGAGCTGAAGCAATTCACGGTGAGTTACAAATTTGCGAATGACCAGGAAGAGATTCTGTTTTTTAAAGAGATAAAACCCGTGCTGCTGAGTCAGTATTACTATTACAAGAGGAAATTCGAGATACTCTTGTTTGATTCTTTTCGTGACAGGAAGAGCCGGATGGAAAACTACTTCAGAATCATGCGCAAGCTCCAGCAGTTTGCATACAAGCACGAGGCTTTCTATGAATACTGTATGTCAGGATCATCTTATCTGGACATTCAATATTTCACACGACATACCGCCCGCTATATGCCGGTTGGAACGGATGAGACATTCTCAACGGTGTATGATGTAAAGCTGGCGAAAATACTATCGCATACGCTGGTGAAGGATTTTATATTAGACGCAATCCGAAAAGTAGAAAGTTCAACAAGGGATTCATCATCGCATCCGCTACAATGGACAAGTCAAAAGGTGGCGTTGGTAGAGTTGATCTATGCGCTTCAGGCAACAGGTGTGTTCAACTATGGTAAAGCTGATCTCAAGCAGATTGTAAATGCATTTGAGGAGATGTTTTCTGTTGAACTTGGGAATTACGCACGGGTGTTTTCGGAGATCAGAATCAGAAAAAAAGCCCCGACAACCTTTATTGATCTTTTGAAGGAGCGACTCCAGATTACCTTGTCGAATGGCACCTAAACTAACGAAGCCTGAAGTATGTTAGTTGACAGCTAATTTCAAAAAGTCAAATGGAGTCTGTATGCGGGTTCTTATCAATTGGTGAATACCTCAACCCAAATTCTTTCTGCGACCTGGTGACTAAGCATCAATTCAGTTTTTGTCTTATTTATCAATACAACGGAGCTGTCATAAACCTCTCTTCTTTTCACAACTACTTTTTCTCCAATTTGCAGTCCTTTGACATTGAGATGATCTAAAAAAGATTTTTTATCATCAGTCACGGCAACAATTTTTACGGTAGCACCTTCTTCTACTTGACTAAGTGGAATACGTTTATCATTTATGATCTTTCCGTTTACATCTGGAATTGGTTCTCCGTGCGGATCAAATTTTGGATTGTCCAGCATTTCATCAATTCGATCATAAAACCGTTTTGAATCGACATGCTCCAATTGTTCAGCAATATCATGCACCTCTTCCCAACCTAATTCCATCACCTTTACCAAAAACAATTCGGCAAGCCTGTGTCTTCTTATGATTGACAATGCTTCCTTTTTACCTTTCTCTGTAATGTGTATGCCCTTGTAAGGAGCATACGATACCCATTTTTTTAAAGCCAGTTTTTTCATCATGCTATTGACTGTGGGTGGCTTTACGTCCAGCTTTTTTGCAAGCTCCGATACAATCACCTCGCCAGTAGCTTGCGATAAGGAGTAGATCGATTTAATGTAGTTTTCTTCTGTTAAAGAGCCCATAGCAGCAATTTGCTTAAAATTAACAACTGTGAATAAAATTATTGAAATTAATTTGTTAGATATGTCTAACAAATTAATTGTGTTTATCTTAATACTCAATAGTGAAAACAGTTACAATTGGATTGGCGTATGGAATGATGCTTTTATTGATGGCGGCCTGTGAGCAATTTGAGCCATCAGCACCAGATAATTCCTCGATTCTTGATGGGTCTGTCGATGGCCTTACAGAAGCGGAAAACCTTCAATTCTTTCGAGGTGATATAGCATTTAACGATGAGATATTTACATCCGCTAATGGTTTGGGGCCTTTGTTCGTGGCAACATCCTGCGGTAGCTGTCATGCTGGTGATGGCAAAGGCCATCCATTCACAACACTCACCCGCTTTGGTCAGGCGAACGAAATTGGAAATCAATTTTTAAAGATGGGCGGCCCACAGTTACAGCAAAGAGCTGTTCCCGGATTTGCACCTGAGCAAATTCCACAAGGTGCCACCTTTTCAAAATTTACACCACCAGCCAATACCGGGCTTGGTTTTCTGGATGCTGTTAGTGATGCTGATATTTTATCCTGGGCAGACCCAGATGATTTGAATGGAGATGGAATTAGTGGTGTACCTAATTGGGTGCAACTTAAAAGCTATGTTGTGCCACGTGAAGAAAGCATTTCGCAAAACGAAAAATACATTGCCCGGTTTGGAAAGAAAGCTGCGACCTATAATTTGTTACAACAAACAGCACAAGCTTACAATCAGGACATAGGAATCACTTCCACCTTTGAATTGATCGATACCCATTCGGGAGTTGAGTTCGATCCTGAAATCACTACCCAAACAATTCAGGATGTTGTCTTTTATTTAAAAACACTCAAGGCGCCAGTACCACGCAATGAAACTGCTGTACTTGATGGTAAGCTATTGTTTTCAACCATTGGCTGTAATAAATGCCATCGCGAACAAATGAAGACAATGAACTCCTCTGTTCTGTCTATTTCCAACAAAACGTTTTACCCCTATACCGATTTGCTTTTACACGATATGGGTAGTGGCTTAGATGATGGATACACTGAAGGTTCTGCTAAGACTTCTGAGTGGCGTACACCTCCACTCTGGGGCTTAGGACTTTCCAAAAATTCACAAGGAGGGAAATACTTTTTACTGCATGATGGAAGAGCAGCAACTATAAAAGAAGCCATTCTACTTCATGGTGGTGAAGGCACTCAAAGCAAAGAAGGCTTTATTTCACTATCAGAAGAGGACAAGAATAAACTGATCAGGTTTCTGGAGAGCTTGTAAATAATATGGAAAGAAAAGAATTTCTAAAACGGAGTTGTATCCTTTGCCTGGGTGGCGGGATATTGCCCATCGTACTATCTGGTTGTCAAACGACTCATTACGTGAGTGGGTCAGTTGAATTAAACGGTATTGCTGTATTGAAATCGGAATTTGTTTATCTTAAAAAAGATCAACCCGTTACGCGCCAGTATATACTTGTTCAGAATGAGAAATTAGAATTCCCAATCTATCTATATCGGTTTTCAGAAAATGAATACAGTGCGTTGTGGATGAAGTGTTCGCATCAAGGGGCAGAGTTACAAGCTTCTGGTGATCACCTTCAATGCCCAAGCCACGGAAATGAGTTCAATAACAAAGGCATAGTCAATCATGGACCGGCAGAACGAAATCTTCGCTCTTTTCCAGTTTCGATACTCTCTGACAAAATCCTGATAGACCTGCGGCAGTCATGAAAAACACTTTAACTATAGCATTACTACTCTTCACCTTCGTCAGTAATCTGGCGTATGGTCAGATTGATTCAACCCTGATCAGAAGAACTCCAAAAGATACTTCCAAAATTCTAATGAACATGGACGCGGTGTACAACCGTCCTTTTTTATCAGTTGGTAAAGTACCTGTCGCATTAGGTGGATACGTAGAAGCAAACTGGCAACATCTGGGAACAGATGGTGTTACGGAAGGTCATCAATTCCAAATGAGAAGACTTACGTTATTCATAGCCTCTGGCATTTCCAGAAGAATAAAATTTCTATCGGAGATAGAATTTGAAGATGGTACAAAAGAAATCAACATTGAGTTTGCTTCCGTTGATTTTGAGTTTCATCCCTTACTTAACCTGCGGGGTGGCATTGTGATGAACCCTATCGGGGCGTTCAATCAAAACCACGATGGTCCCAAATGGGAATTTATTGACAGACCTTTCTCAGCTACCCAAATGCTTCCCGCTACTTGGAGCAATGTTGGCTTTGGTATTTACGGTAAGAAGTACAACAAAAATTGGGTGTATGCTTACGAATTATATTTGACTAATGGCTTTGATGATCAGATAATAGCCAACTCAGAAAATAAAACATTTCTTCCGGCCAGTAAATTGAATAGAGATCGTTTTGAAGAAAGCTTTAATGGAGTGCCTTTGATCACGGCCAAAGTAGCAATCCGAAATAAAAAAATCGGGGAATTAGGTGTTTCGTACATGGGTGGTGTGTACAATAAATTTCAAGAGGATGGTTTAGTACTCGACAAAAGAAGAAGAGTAGATGTATGGGCGCTGGATTTTAACACCGTTATTCCGGGGATTAAAACGTATGTCACAACAGAGTGGGCTTTTGTAAATGTGGATGTGCCCGACACCTACACACAGCAATACGGTCAAAGGCAAGCTGGAGGATTTATGGATATTGTTCAACCAATAATAACGAAAAGTGTTTTTGGTTTTGAAAAGTCTGTTATCAATGCAGTTTGCAGGTTTGAATATGTCGATTGGAATATTGGCACGTTCAATGAAACTGGGGGAATTATAAGCGAAAGTTTTACTTCCATTGTGCCTGGCATGAGTTGGCGACCAACTGCACAAACCGTAATCCGTCTTAACTATCGTTACAATTGGACAACCGATTTATTAGGCAATCCACCGTCTAAAACGGCTGGCTTTCAATTTGGATTTTCGAGCTATTTTTAATGGTTATAGGACGATGCAACCCTATTGCATGGTTTTTTTGCCTATTTTTGAGACTGTGAAGGTAATACGTTTTCTTTTCGCTATGTACATTCTTGCGCTGTCGGTCTATCCGTGCAGCGATAAAGATACGTGTGTGGATGAGCGTAAGGAAGGTTCAGTAGTGATAAATGTGGATGATCACAATCATACCAGCAGTGAAATGGATCGTTGTACTCCGTTCTGTTTTTGTTCCTGCTGTGCAGCGCATATTCAACTCAATTACTTTTCGGATGTTTCGTTAGTTAACTTAGTTCACAATACAAAACTAGCAACGCCTTACTTTGAAAACCCTTTACTTCATAATTCAAAGGCAATTTGGCAGCCGCCTAAACTTGCTTAACTCTTCTCTAATAGAGTGACACCCCTGTCATTCTGATAATCTGATTTTTACATTTTAAAGTTTTTGCGCTATGCGCAAGGAAAAACATCGTTCATCATTCCGAACGGCAATGGACATTTTTGGATATGTCATGGCCGTAATTGTCGGGCTTGGACTAATTGGTTTAATCCGGCATATCATACTACATCATTTCTAAATGCAATTATGTTAGACAAGATCATTCAATACTCAATAAAACATAAACTGGTGGTAGGGTTACTCACACTGGCATTGGCCGCGTGGGGTACTTACTCGCTCACGCAGTTGCCTATTGATGCCGTTCCTGATATAACGAACAATCAGGCGCAGGTTATCACACTAAGTCCCTCACTGGCTGCACAGGAAGTGGAGCGACTTATTAGTTTTCCGGTAGAGCAAACAATGGCCACTATACCGGAGGTAAAAGAAATACGAAGCATTTCGCGCTTTGGTCTCTCTGTAGTCACTATCGTCTTTCACGATGACATTGACGTGTATTGGTCAAGGCAGCAGGTGAATGAACGCCTGTCCGAAGCACGAAACCAGATACCCGGTGGAATCGGAAATCCGGAGATGGCCCCCATTACTACCGGCCTCGGAGAAATCTATCAGTACCTCATTCGTCCTGAAAAAGGATTTGAAGAAAAATACGATGCTGCCGAACTGCGAACCATTCAGGATTGGATTGTGCGCAGGCAATTGCTCGGCACACCGGGCGTGGCAGACGTTAGTAGCTTTGGTGGGTTTCTGAAACAATATGAAGTTGCCTTAGATCCTGATAAGCTAAGAAGTTACAACCTGAGTATCGCTGATGTTTTTACGGCTCTCGAAAGAAACAATCAAAACACAGGCGGAGCTTATATAGACAAAAAGCCGAACGCCTGGTTCATTCGTAGCGAAGGTTTAATCAGTTCCATTGAAGACATTGGAAAGATTGTGGTGACGAATACATCCGCAGGTATTCCCATCCTGATTCGCAATGTGGCGGAGGTGCGCTTTGGTGCTGCCAACCGGTACGGTGCCATGACTTATAACAATGAGGGTGAAGTTGTAGGCGCACTTGTGCTGATGTTGAAAGGAGAAAACTCCAACGCTGTTGTTGCACGGGTAAAGGAGCGTATGGAGCAAATAAAAAAGACCTTGCCTGAAGGTGTTGTCATTGAACCGTTTCTGGATCGCAGTGCGCTTGTGGATCGGGCCATTGGAACAGTAGAGAAAAACCTGTTAGAAGGTGCGTTGATTGTCATTGTAGTGTTGGTACTTTTTCTTGGTAACCTGAGAGCAGGATTGATTGTTGCCTCGGTCATTCCTCTCGCCATGCTGTTTGCTGTTTCGCTTATGCACGTGTTTGGGGTTTCGGGAAACCTGATGAGCCTCGGTGCCATCGACTTTGGTTTGATCGTGGACGGTGCTGTCATTATAGTAGAGGCTACCATGCACCACCTTGGTCTGCGAAGTATTACACGCAGAATGACTCAGGAGGAAATGGATATTGAAGTGTATGAGTCTGCATCGAAGATCAGAAACTCGGCAGCATTTGGCGAAATCATCATCCTGATTGTTTACCTGCCTATACTCGCGCTAGTGGGCATTGAAGGGAAAATGTTCAAGCCAATGGCACAGACGGTGAGCTTTGCCATTCTTGGCGCTTTCATTTTTTCATTAACCTACGTGCCCATGATGTCGGCTCTCTTCCTGAGTAAGAACCCGCAACACAAACGTAATTTCTCTGACAAGATGATGGACTTCTTTCAACGCGTGTATCAACCTATCATCGGTGGCGCATTGAAAAGAAAAATGCTGGTGGTTGTGGTAGCCGTTGTTCTGTTCGTTGGAAGTTTATTTCTGTTTGCAAATATGGGTGGTGAATTTATTCCCACACTGGAGGAGGGCGACTTTGCTGTGGAAACCCGTGTACTTACCGGAAGCAGTCTTACGCATACCGTTGATGCGGCTTTAAAAGCCGGAGAAATTTTGATGCGCGAATTTCCGGACGAAGTGAAGGAGGTAGTAGGCAAAATTGGTGCAGGTGAAATCCCCACCGACCCAATGCCAATCGAAGCATGTGATTTGATGGTGATTTTGAAAGACAAGGGCGAATGGAAAAAGGCTGATAACCGCGAAGAGCTTGCCGAAAAAATGGGCGAAGCACTGGAGGCAATACCGGGTGTGACTTTTGGATTTCAACAACCCATACAAATGCGTTTTAATGAATTGATCTCCGGGGTACGACAGGATGTGGCCGTAAAAATATTTGGGGAAGACCTCGATGTGCTAACGGGATTATCAAAACAAGTAGCAGGCATTGCTTCTGGCATTGAAGGTGCGCGGGATTTGTACGTGGAAGAAGTTACCGGCTTGCCTCAAATAGGTGTGCATATCGACCGCGATGAAGTAGCCCGTTTTGGTTTAGACATTGAAACCATTAACCAGGCAATCAGCACTGCCTTTGCCGGACAGAGTGCAGGTGTTGTATATGAAGGTGAAAAACGTTTTGATCTCGTAGTACGGTTAACAAAAGAAAATCGTCAGGGGATTGAAGACGTACAAAATCTTTTTATCACAACACCAACCGGAAATCAGGTGCCGCTTGATCAGGTTGCTAAAGTCGAATTCAAACTTGGCCCGAATCAGATACAACGCGAAGATGCCAAACGAAGGATCATCGTAGGTTTCAACGTGCGTGGTCGCGATGTGGCTAGCATCGTAGAAGAGCTTCAGCAAAAAATAGAAAAGCAAATTGATTTCCCTCCGGGATACTATCCTACGTATGGAGGGCAATTTGAAAATCTGAAAGAAGCACAGGCACGACTCTCAATTGCCGTACCGGTTGCCTTACTTCTGATTTTAATGTTGTTGTTTTTCACGTTCGGTTCGTTTAAGCAATCCATTCTGATATTCATGGCTATACCCATGGCCGCCATTGGCGGTGTATTCGCTTTGCTCTTGCGCGGAATGCCTTTCAGCATTTCAGCAGGTATAGGTTTCATCGCTCTGTTTGGAGTAGCCGTGCTCAATGGTATTGTGTTGATTGCCGAATTCAATCGCTTAAAGAAAGCAGGGCTTACGGATTTGTATGAGATCGTAAGAAAGGGAACTCAAATTCGTCTTCGCCCAGTGTTAATGACCGCTGCTGTTGCATCGCTTGGCTTTTTGCCAATGGCGTTGGCTACCAGTGCAGGTGCTGAAGTGCAGAAGCCATTAGCTACTGTTGTGATTGGTGGGTTGATCAGTTCAACTGTACTAACATTAATCGTACTCCCTTGCCTTTATATCTATTTCGAAAAAATTAGTATTCCTATGAAAACAATCAGATTGATTTTACTTCCTGCTTTGATTTCTGTAGGTATTGCCGCGCAGGCGCAAGAAGGAATCAAAGAGGTGAAACTGTATTCAACACACGAGGACTTTGTTGCTGACAAGCCATCTAAAGTTATTCGTGTAAAGGATGGCAAAGATGCGATGAAAGAAACGCCCAATGCAAAACTGACGATCAACGGAATTGATGAAACGCTCACGATCCGGTACGGGTCACTTGGCGGATACAGCATCGGCTCAGATCGTTACAGGGCTTTCGGAGAGAAAGGTTTTTTCAAATCATACGGCTACTACAAAGTGCTGGACGACTCGTGTTTGGTTACCTACTCAAAACGTGTTTACCACTATAAAACCGGGCGGGGTTTAAATTACTACTACAGCAAGGATTTGAATTCACCCATCCACCACCTTTGGATGAAACCTATTCGGGAAGATTTTACTGACAAGCCCAAGTTTGTTCACAATGTAAAAACGGTTTTCAAATCATACTATCCGTCACTCTACGAAAGCGATAGGTCATCCGGGATGGTGCTGTTCAATAAACTTTACTGCGATTCTAATCTATAAGCTATGACCAAATATTTTTTAGTAACACTATTCCTGCTCATTTCCTTTTTAGGAAGGTCGCAGCAATTACTCACACTGGAACAAGCTATTGAAACAGCCTTGAAGAATAATAGCAGTGTTCAGGCCGAGACCTATAACGTAGAGTCACAACGGGCGTTGAAGAAAACAGGTTTTGATCTTCCAAAGACCAACGTGTCGTTGTTATATGGTCAATACAACAGCTATTCGAAAAATGATAATAACCTGACGATCACACAAACGATCCCCTTCACTGCCTTTGGCAGCCAGGGTGCATTGAACCGATCTCTTGTTGCATCAAGTGAATTGAGGAAGGCCGCGACCGAAAACGAATTAGTTTTCCAGGTGAAGCAGGTCTATTATCAATTGGCATTTCTGAGAGCAAGACACAAACTCCTTCAGCAACAAGACAGCATCTACGAAGGCTTTCTGAAAGCTGCATCCCTCCGATATAAAACGGGCGAAACGAATTTGTTGGAACAGACTACTGCCGAATCGCAGCGAAACGAAGTAAGGAATATGCTTGCAAAGAATCTGGCTGATCAGGTGGTAGTTCGCACACAATTGAAAACGCTTATCAATAGCGATGAGCTGCCCGACATTACAGATTTGGAATTGAGCAAAGTTTCATTTGCCAACACACCGGATAGCGCAGCTGTTCAAGCCAATCCATCCGCTGCTTATTTGCGTCAACAGGTGCAGGTGGCAAAAGATGAGAAGAAAGTGGAATCGGCCAAAGCAGCTCCTGAAATTCTTCTGGGCTTCTTTACCCAAACATTGATCGGTGCCCAAGACATGGAATCCGGAACCATAGCCACTTCGGGTGATCGCTTCACGGGATTTCAGGTTGGCTTGGCTATTCCGTTATGGTTTGTTCCTCATCAGGGAAGAGTGAAGGCTGCCGAATACAATCGTCAATCGGCAGAGAGTAACTATCAGTACTACCATAAAACGCTTCAAGGGCAATACCAACAGGCCAATCAGGAATATAGCAAAAACAAAAACAGTCTGGATTACTACACTACCTCGGCATTGCCCAATGCAGAACTTATTCTAAAGCAGTCGCAAACTGCTTTTAGAAACGGAGAAATTGGTTATGCTGAATATTTATTAGGTGTTCAAAAGGCAATAGCTATTAAAGAAGGACATCTCGAGACGCTGAACGATTACAACCAGTCCATTATTTACATTGAATTTTTGTCGGGCAATAAATAACAGAACAAAATGAAAATTACACATAGATTATTTACTCTCTTACTACTGTTTACGGTAGCAGCCTTCATATTTTCATGTGGCAATGCCAGCACTGAAGCGGCAGCAGAAGAGCATCACGATGAAGAGGAGAATACAGTAGAACTTACCGCTGAGCAGATAAAGACTGCAGGTATTGAATTAGGTAAAGTCGAGCAAAAACAAATCAGCGGAACCATAAAGGTTAACGGTGTGCTGGATGTTCCACCTCAACAGCTAGTAAGCGTATCGGCACCTTTAGGTGGATTCCTTAAAGGCACCGTGTTGCTTCAGGGGTCAAGAGTTACCAAAGGTCAAGTGATTGCCGTAATCGAAAATCCGGAATACATTCAACTGCAACAAGATTACCTGGAGGCTAAAAATCAATTTGATTTTGCCTCCACTGATTTCGAGCGCCAGCAGGAACTGGCCAAAGAAAATGTGAATGCACAAAAAACATTGCAGCAGGCGAAAACAACCTATCAAAGTTGGTTGGCGAAGAAGAATGGCTTGCTTGCCAAGCTGAAGCTAATCAATGTTGACATGAGCTCACTGGAGGCAGGCACGATCTCCAGTACATCAAACATTTATTCAACTATAAATGGATTCGTAACGGAAGTAAATGTCAACATCGGAAAGTTTGTTAATCCCAGCGACATACTCTTTGAAATTGTGGACACCGAACACCTTCATGCTGAGTTGATTATTTTTGAAAAGGACGTTCGTAAAATTAAGATCGGGCAAAAAGTACGATTCACGCTGGCCAATGAAACCAAAGAACGGATGGCAACCGTGTACCTGATTGGAAGAGAGATCAGCGCGGATAGAACCATTCGTATTCACTGTCACATCGACAAAGAAGATAAAGACTTGTTGCCGGGTATGTACCTGAAGGCTATCTTAGAAACGGGAGGCGCATCCGTAACGGCATTACCCGATGAAGCCATTATTGATTTTGAGGGAAAGAAATATGTCTTCATTAAAACTGAAAAAGGACACGGACATGAAGAGGAAGGTCATGAACATGAAGAAGGAAATCACAAGGATGAAGAATCAAAAGAGAATGCTGAGCACAAAGAAGAAGGGCAGCACTTTATGATGCAGGAGATAACCGTTGGCAATAGTGAATTAGGGTACACGGAAGTAACTTTATCAGAAGGATGGAACAACGAAAATGAGGTTGCAATAAAAGGTGCCTATGACATCCTCTCGAAAATGAAAAATAGCGAGGAAGAGGGCGGACACGCACATTAACTTGTTGCACAACAAAAAGGTTTAGACTATGCGAACAGGACTCATCTGCAACATTTTTGTAATTCTATATTCTACTTCGGTAAGTGCTCAATTCACATTTATTGCAGATCAAGAAATCCAAATAGAAAAGCAAACAGCAGAACCTTTTCGCTTAGCCTGGACCGGTGGACTAAATTCTGTTCAAGTCAACACGATGGATTTGAATTCTGACAACAAAGAGGATTTAGTTCTCTTTGACCGTATGGCCAATACGGTTATGACTTTTTTGAGTGATGGTGGCCAGTACAGGTATTCACCAGAATATGAAAGCTTATTTCCCTCAGAAGTTACCAACTGGATATTGCTACGCGATTATAACTGCGATGGATTGAAGGATATTTTCACGGGAGATTCCTTTGGAATAAAGGTCTACAAAAACACAACAGAAACCGGTTCGCTAGTTTCCTGGAGTCTGGAGCAGTCGCCCTTGCTAACAAAGGGCTTTTCAGGTAAAATAAATCTCCAGCTTCAATACGATGATCTGCCAGCCATTGTAGATGCTGACGGAGACGGAGACTTAGATATATTCAACGTTCGTTTTACCGGCAATTCAACAGTTGAGTATCATCAAAACTTTAGTATGGAGCGTACTGGAAACTGTAATGAACTAGACTTTGAAAGAATTACTACAGCATGGGGAGATTTTACACAATGCAAGTGTGATTTGTTTGCATTTCAAGGAGACGAATGTGGTCTAGCAGGTGGAAGGATTAATGCTGGTGCGAGGGTACAGCATGCAGGGGGAAAAGCATTGCTTGCGTTGGATTTAGATGATGACAATGATTATGACTTGATCCTATCCGAGGCGGAATGTTCTAACCTATACCTGCTGAAGAATGATGGTAACAATACTTTTCCATTGATTGATTCAGTAACATTTTTTCCTGTTTCAAAAGCAGTTAACATCAATATATTCCCTGCCGCATTTTTTGAAGACGTTGATTTTGATGGAGTGAAAGATCTAATAGCTTCCCCTAATAGTTACAAAAGAGAATTTGTTAGTCAGGATTTCAAGTCTTCAACTTGGTTTTACAAAAATGTTGGGTCTGATGTACTGCCCATATTCGAATTTATGAAGCGGACATTTCTTCAGGACGAAATGATTGACGTTGGTGACAATGCAGTTCCGGCTTTTGCCGATGAAGATGGCGATGATGACCTGGATATGTTTATCGGATATATCACCGATACACTTGCCAGAGCCGGAATTTACTTTTTCGAAAATATCGGAACACCAAGCAATTCCAGATTCCGACTTATTACAGACGACTATCTCAGCTTGAGGTCGCAAAACCTTTACAACATCAAGCCGCAGTTTGCAGATATAAATAATGATAGCCAGACAGACCTGACCTTTACCGGTACAAACGAAAGCGGCATAACTTCCATTTATTATTTGATAAATGAAACCTCAAGAGGGTTGAAATTCAGAACCCAAGAAATAAATGAAATTAATGTCCAGATTAGTTTTAGTGAAAATTATCACTTTACCCATATCAACCATGATGGTCAAATAGACCTGCTTATCGGTCGGTCAGTAGGATCGGTTGAGTTTTGGGCAAATATGGGTGCATCAACTCCTCGATTTTACCAGGAGAATGAATCCTACCTCGGCATTAATCGCAGTGTCCAACGCCAAAGTTTGGCTATTTGCGCTGCTGATCTAAATAATGATGGAAAGGATGATCTTATACTCGCAGATCAGTCAGGCAAAATGGGAGTAATAAATGATTTTCACGAAGCCAGAGATGCTTCGCTCGAAATGAATAATATAATTTTCAATACCTTAACTGAGGATTATCAATCAACGCGTTTGGGTCGCACCTGGCCTACAGCAGCTCTATTGTTCAACTCGAAAAGACCGGCAATCGTTGCGGGCACCATCCGTGGCGGTATTCGGATTTTTAGAAATGAAGATAAGGAGCTTACGTTTGACGAATTGGTTCTTAACGTCTACCCAAATCCTGTTGAAAACAATGTGGTAAACATTGAGACGAATCTTTCAGCGCAATTACAAATCATTTCTATGCAAGGCCAAGAGATTGGTGAGATTGTAGTATTGCAGCCCGGACGGAATATCGTTGACATTCCCTCAGTGGCAAAAGGACTATACATTTTTAGATTCGTGATCAATGGTAAAACGACATTCAAAAAGATTGTCGTCAAATGATACCCGATTTGTGAGTTTGAAAAGGTCTATGGTTAGGCTAAAATATTTTTTCTTGAAATAATGATTTAACCAAATGAAACTCTACTGGAACATGCCTGACGGTTTAAAGATTCATTACCGCAAGGAACTGGAACTTTATAAAACCGAGCTTGACAAAGGAAACCTTCAGGTAGCCTGGCGACACCTTGAACGTGCGCACATTCTTGGGCAGCCCTGGCCACGCGAGCACTCGTACGTGCATTGGATCATGTTGAAGTTTGGTATATCAATCAAAGACACGAAAGAAATCTTAGGTCAAATACCAAGATTGATCATTGGTGGAGTGAAGTCATTTGTGGGAAATATTCCGGTAGGCAATACAGGCGGAGCAAACGTACCTCCACTACGGCCAATGGAAATACCAACCGACCTTGCTGAAATACTGAAACCTTATAGAGATAACCATGATTAACACAGACCCAAATCATAAACATAGTTACGATGAGCACGGACACATGACCTGCTGTTCGCTGGAAGAAAAGATTAATGCCAAAACCTCGAACGCAACCGATGAGCACACCGAATCGGACGGCCACGATCACTCCACCAATGAGCAGAGCACGTTTCAAATGTTCCTACCATCTATTGTGAGCCTGGCATTGCTGCTCATCGCGATTGCTTTCGATAATTATTGGCATCCTCCATTCTTCACGGGCTGGATTCGATTAGCCTTGTATCTTCTCGCTTATCTGCCCGTTGGCCTTCCGGTAATAAAGGAAGCATGGAAAGCAATTACAAAAAAAGAATTCTTCACTGAATTTTTACTGATGAGCATCGCTACCATTGGTGCATTTTCCATTGGCGAATATCCCGAGGGCGTGGCCGTAATGTTATTCTATGCAGTCGGTGAAGTCTTTCAAACATTAGCGGTAAAGCGAGCCAAAGGAAATATCAAAGCATTGCTCGACCAACGCCCTGACGAAGTGAATGTTATAGAAGGTAGCAATGTCCGCACTGTTAAAGCTGAATTGGCAGCTATCGGAAATGTCATTCAGTTAAAACCGGGTGAAAAGTTAGCGTTGGATGGAGTGTTACTTTCCAATACAGCCTCCTTCAATACGGCAGCACTCACAGGCGAAAGTAAACCGGACACAAAACAAAAAGATGAAACCGTATTGGCGGGAATGATTAACCTCAATACCGTTTCGTTGGTGAAAGTCACAACAGCTTATACCGATAGCAAGCTTTCAAAGATTCTGGATTTGGTTCAGAATGCTACGGCACAAAAAGCAAAAACAGAATTGTTCATACGCATCTTCGCCAGGTATTATACACCGGTGGTAGTTCTGCTTGCTGTGCTGATTTGTGTAGCGCCCTATTTTTTCGTGACCGATTATCAGTTCCGCGACTGGCTTTATCGTTCGCTGGTGTTCCTGGTAATTTCATGCCCCTGTGCCTTGGTGATTTCCATACCGCTCGGCTACTTTGGAGGCATCGGTGCGGCTTCGCGCAACGGCATCCTGTTCAAAGGCAGCAACTATCTGGATATTCTTGCATCGATTAAAAACGTGGTGATGGACAAAACAGGCACGCTCACCGAAGGAGTTTTCAAAGTGCAGGAAGTAAAGATGCAGGCAGGCATTAATGAAAAAGAAATTCTGGAGTTGGTTAACGCACTTGAAAGCAAAAGCACACACCCCGTGGCCACCGCCATCCATCAATACGTGGGCGCAGTAAATCCCAAAACCGAACTAACAGGTGTCGAGGAAATAGCCGGACATGGGTTAAAAGCAGTAGTCAACGGAAAGGAATTGTTAGTGGGCAATTTCAAACTCATGAGCAAGTTTGATATTAAGCACGATGTAGATGTAAGCCGTATCGTTTACACCGTCATCGCCATTGCCTACGATAAGAAATTTGCAGGCTACATGACCATTGCCGACCAGATAAAAGAAGACGCCAAAACAGCTATCGGGCAACTTCACCGCCTGGGTGTAAAAACCACTATGCTCAGTGGTGACAAAAGTTCTGTCGTAAGTTTTGTTGCAAAAGAACTGAACATTGACAATGCCTTTGGCGACCTGTTGCCCGAAGACAAAGTAAACAAAGTGAAGGAAATAAAGGCTCGTGGCGAAAGCGTTGCCTTTACAGGCGATGGTGTGAACGATGCACCCGTAGTGGCGTTAAGCGATGCAGGTATTGCAATGGGTGGTCTTGGCAGCGATGCTACTATTGAAACGGCAGATGTAGTGATACAAGACGATAAGCCATCAAAAATTCCGATGGCTATCAATATTGGAAAGACTACGAAGCGAATAGTGTGGCAGAACATTGCACTTGCATTTGGCGTAAAAGCAATCGTTCTCGCTCTTGGTGCCGGTGGATTGGCTACCATGTGGGAGGCCGTCTTTGCCGATGTTGGTGTTGCGTTGCTGGCAATTCTGAATGCGGTGAGAATTCAGCGAATGCGGTTTTGAATTTTGCCATACATCAGGAACCAAGGTCTTTCGTGGTTATATGTCTGGCAAACTCCAGACATCATTAAGGATATAGTATTTTTTGTTTCAGCCGCTTTCTTTGAAATTGTCGGGTGCTACAGCTTTTGGTTGTATTTCCGCATGGGTAGATCTCCCTACTGGATTGTATCAGGTATAATTTCACTTATTCTTTTTGCATTCCTGCTTACTAAAGTTCAGACAGAATTTGCCGGAAGAAGCTATGCTGTTTATGGCGGAATGTATATAGCAGCATCGCTCTTGTGGCTTTACTTTGTAGAACGACAAAACCCCGATCACTGGGATGTAATCGGGGCGGCTGTTTGTATTACTGGCGCTATGATAATCCTGTTTATGCCGCGATGAGGCACTAGGACGATTCAAAAATCAATTTCATTTTTGATGAAATCTTTTGTGCCCACTGGCCCAGACAATTCAAGCCAGGTGAATTTTGCATCACTCGATGCGGTTAGCGTAAAAACAAAGAAGTCACAACACATCCTTTCTGTTTTGATGAAGCTGTTGAGCAAGTCCAGCATTTTATCCGAACCATCAAACTTATATTTGAATCCATTATCAGTTTCACCTTTTTCCAACACTTGATTTTTTAGTTCTGCGATTACTGTCTTCTTACGTTGCTGCAATTCTGGTGTAGTAAGTTTACAAGTCAGCTTGGCTTGTTCATTTAACGTTTTCATATCCTTTGTTTTTTCTTGTGCACTCGAACCAAGGTGTAAGCCAAAGACCATTGCACCTAGAATTACCATTCGATTCATCTTCATTTTGTTTTTAGTTGAGCTTCTGTATTCTCCGGTTTGCAATCACAATCAATCGAACAGGCTGGTGGAGCTTGTCGTTTCTTGTATTGCCAAATGGCAAAAGAGGCGGCAGACAGGATAAGAAGTACAATCGCAATCTTCTCGGCATAAAGGGCTATGGTAGCCAAAATTCCCGCCCCGCCCACAATACCAATAATTGGCAATGCACAACAGAGCGCACACAGTCCGATACCCAATAAACCCATGTTTTTAGCCAGTTTTCCGGGCTCTTTTGCAGTAGTTTTCATGTTCTTTCTTTGTATTTTTCGTTTATACTTTCAATTATACGACATGGACTATAGTCCACGGTCAAGGGAAATTTTCAAAAACTTTTAAATATGTTGATTGGAGAACTTTCAAAGCGTACTGGCTTTTCGCACGATACCATTCGATTCTATGAGAAGAAGGGTCTTATTGATGTTAATAAGAAGGAAAGACGGGATAATAACTATAAAGAATATCCAGAGCATGTTTACGAACGACTTATGCTAATCAAAACGGTTAAAGCATTAGGCTTTACGCTCAACGAAATTGATGAGTTTATAGAAGCCTGGGGTGAAGAATCTGCCTCATGCAGTAACCTCACCACTCATTTAACTGATAAGATCAATCGGGTAGATGACCAGATAAAACTTCTTCAGGAAATCAGATCAAAACTCACCGGATCGCTTAACAAATGTTTATCTGATAATTGCGAGTTTGAAAAAATGATTCCAAGTTGTATAGGCAAGTACTAACGGTAACTAACCTGTAAATGACCTTTTTTATTAGACCATTTCAGGTTATGTTTGCACGGATGAACAGGCGAATTGCCATATTTTTCTTGTTTTTTCTGGCTTATGGGGCATTATTGGCTCATAACCTTGTTCCGCACGCCCATAAGCAGGAGGCTACTGAGCATCATGCTGGCCACCACCATCATGATCATGAAGAACAGGATGAAGAAGGAGCATTCAGCTTGTTGTTGGCAGAGGTTGTTCATCTACCTGGTTCGGCTGACTCATTTGTTAGTCACACCACAAGTTCATTCTTCAAGGTTTCAACTCCTGTATTTTTAGTACCGGTTTCGGGATTGCAAATTCCATCCACCATTGTTTCCTCACCGAAACATCCACCGTCTTTCCGGGAAGAAAGAGTACTTAGTTTTTCAGTTACCAACGCTTCGCTGCGGGCACCTCCGGTAGCCTGATCAGACAATCCTTTTTGTCTTACTGATTTTTCAATCGCCTGTTTCAGGTGATGTCTCATTATTTTATTCTCTATCATATTAATCATTTAACCATGAAAAAGTTATTCATTTTATTTTTTGCAGTATCTCTATTTACAATCTCTTGCGGTAAGAAAGCAGAAGAAGGCACACACGTGCATGAAGATGGCAGCGTACACGATGACCATGCCGTTGACACAACCAAGCAGGAAGACTTTAAAGTTGTGGGTGATTCGACAGCAACTGATTCCACCGAACACGCACAACAGCACGAAGCAGGTGAAGAACATAAGCATTAATCCGATGAATAAAATCGGATATGTAATCATGATAACTCTCGCAGTCCTGATGGGCTGCGGGGGTAATCCTTCCACCAATACTCCTGCGAACGGACTTACCTCACTGTCATACACACTCTATACAGACAAAACAGAATTGTTTGTTGAGTTCAATCCGTTGATAGTGGGAACCACCTCCAAGTTCGCAGCACACCTCACCAAGCTGGGTGAAAATTTCACTGCGCTCACGGAAGGAACAGTAACAGTTAGCCTCATCACGGGCGACAAGGGTGTCCGTCATACCGAAGAGGCACCTGCATCACCGGGAATTTACCGGCTTGCGTTGAAGCCATCTTCAGCAGGGAAAGGCAGTTTAGTATTCGACATTAAAACAAAAGACTATACTGATAAAATAGTAGTGGACAATGTTACTGTATTTACTACTGCTGAAGCAGCGATGGCAGAAGCACAGCCAGAGCCATCTTCTAACACACTATCGTACCTGAAAGAACAAGCATGGAAAGTGGAATTTGCCAATGCACCCGTTTATGCTCAGCCGTTTCATGAAGTCATCAAAGCGTCCGGTGAAATTTTATCAGCACCCGGTGATGAAATTATTGTCACAGCCAATGCCAATGGTTCGGTTAGTTTTGCTGACAACAATTTTACGGTAGGTTCTCTAATAAGTAATGGTCAGCCTTTGTTTGTACTCGCTGGTTCATCTAACGTGGTTGACAATACGGAAAGCAGATACAAGGAAGCTAAAGTGAATTACGAAAAAGCAAAGCTTGACTATGAACGAGCTTCCTCATTAATAAAAGAGAAGATAGTTTCTGAGAAGGACTTCCTTGCTACTAAAGCAGCGTACGAAAATGCTGAGATTACCTATAACACCTTGGCTAAAAATTATTCTCCTCGCGGTCAGCGCATCAATGCTCCTTTAAGAGGATACTTGAAAAACGTTCTGGTAAGTGAAGGACAGTATGTAACGGCTGGTCAGCCATTGGCAACCATATCGCAAAATCAAAAACTAAGATTAAAGGCAGAAGTATCGCAACGGTATTACTCAAAACTTGCTTTCGTGAAGTCAGCCAATTTTAAAACGGTTTATGATGGTAAGGTGTATGATACGCAAACACTCAATGGCAAACTTGTTTCTTATGGTAAGAATGTAAACCAGGAAGAACATTTAATTCCGATAGTGTTTGAAATTGACAATCGCGGAGAGATTATCCCCGGCTCGTTGGTAGAAATTTTTATGCGATCGAATACCATCGCGGATGCTTTAGTGATTCCAGTTTCTGCCTTGGTAGAAGAGCAAGGTACTTTCTATGTCTATGTTCAAACAGCCGGAGAGAGTTTTGAAAAGCGAGAACTAAAGCTTGGTGGTAGTGACGGGCAACAGGTGCAAGTACTTTCCGGTATCTCTAACGGTGAACGTGTGGTTACTAAAGGATCATACCAGGTGAAATTAGCAACGATGTCAGGAGCAGTACCTGCACATGGTCACGAACATTAATATTCAGAATTCATGCTCAATAGAATTATAGATTTTTCGCTGGGTAATCACTTGTTGGTGATGATTACGTCAGCCCTTCTGATTGGCTGGGGTACCTACACGGCAACGCGCATGGAGGTGGATGTTTTCCCCGACCTCACGGCTCCCACAGTAGTTGTACTCACCGAAGCGCATGGTATGGCGCCTGAAGAAGTAGAACGTCTTGTTACGTTTCAATTAGAGACCGCTGTTAATGGTGCAACGGATGTGCGTAGGGTGCGTTCCTCCTCATCAGCAGGTATCTCCATTGTATGGGTTGAATTTGAATGGGGCACTGACATTTATCAAGCGCGACAAATAGTAAACGAAAAATTAATTGCAGTTGCTTCCAAGTTGCCTCAAGGTGTAGGCAACCCCACCCTTGCACCCAACTCTTCCATCATGGGTGAAATCATGCTTATCAGCGTAACAGCGGATAGCACCAGCATAATGGATTTGCGCACACTTTCAGATTGGTCAATTCGACCCCTCTTATTAGCAACGGGAGGTGTTTCGCAGGTGGTCGTGATTGGTGGTGAATACAAACAGTATCAGATATTGGCATCGCCTCAAAAGATGAAATACCATGATGTTACCCTGAGCGAATTACTCAAGGCTGCACAGGAAGCAAATAATAATGCGGCAGGTGGTTTCATGAATGAATACAACAATGAGTATATCGTAAGTGGTATAGGGCGCACCACCGACATAGCAGAGTTAGGCAAAACAGTTGTTAAAACTGTAAATAGTTCGATTATAAAAATTGAAGATGTGGCCGAAGTAAAAATCGGAGCCTCTTTAAAGATTGGAGATGGATCATTGAAAGGCAACCCGGCAGTAATTCTTACTGTAATGAAACAGCCGAACACGAACACACTTGAATTGACGGAAAAAATTGATGCCACATTGGCTGACCTCTCCACCAATTTGCCGGACGATATAAAAATAAATACGAAAATTTTCAGGCAGGCCGATTTCATTAATGCCTCTGTCTGGAATATTCAAAAGACACTAATAGAGGGTTCGATCTTCGTTGTGATTGTCCTCTTTCTTTTTCTAATGAACTGGCGTGCAACGGCTATTTCATTAATCGCCATTCCTATTTCGTTACTGACTGCTATCCTTACATTGAAGTGGCTTGGGTTCAGCATCAATACCATGAGCCTTGGCGGGATGGCTATTGCCATTGGCGATCTGGTAGATGATGCCATCATTGATGTGGAGAATGTATTCAGACGTTTAAAAGAAAATGCCCAACGACCGGAAGCAGAAAAGCAAAGCAAACTGAAAGTGATTTATGATGCTTCGGTAGAAATTCGTTCATCCGTTATTCATGCAACGTTCATCATCATAGTAGCCTTTATTCCCCTGTTCTTTCTTTCCGGAATGGAAGGAAGATTATTAGCACCTCTTGGTATCGCCTTTATCGTTTCGTTGTTTGCTTCTTTAGTAGTAGCCATTACTCTTACGCCTGTATTGTGCAGTTATCTGTTAACCGGAGATCGCATGTTGTTGGGTCAGCATAAGGAAAGTTGGTTGGTTCGCAACCTCAATTACTATTATAAAATTGCCATTCTAAAAGCCATGCAATTCAAAAGAATTGTGCTTGGTGTAGCGGTGGCACTGTTTATCGGTGCTGTCATTATTATGAGCGGCCTGGGCAGAAGCTTTCTTCCCGAATTTAATGAAGGTTCGTTGGTAGTAAGTGCCGTGAGTTTACCGGGCATATCATTGGAGGAGAGTAATAAGATCGGAACCCGTATAGAAAAAGCACTTTTAAGAGTTCCGGAAATAAAAATAACCACACGTAGAACCGGCCGGGCAGAATTGGATGAACATGCTCAGGGTGTAAACGCATCAGAAATTGATGCTCCGTTCACACTCACTGATCGGAGTCGTGCAGCGTTCATGCAGGATGTAAGAGATAAATTGGCAATGGTTTCCGGAGCGAACATCACCATCGGTCAACCCATTGGTCATCGTATCGATCACATGCTTTCTGGCACAAGGGCTAACATTGCTATAAAGATTTTTGGAAATGACCTAAATAGGTTATTCACCCTCGCCAATGCCGTTAAAACTTCTATTGATGGTACAGAAGGCTTAGTTGATTTGAGTGTTGAACAGCAAATAGAAATTCCACAAGTACAAATCAAAGCCAACAGAGAAATGCTTGCAAAGTATGGAATTACCATTGGTGAGTTTGCCGAGTTTGTGGATGTAGCTTTTGCAGGAGAGAAAGTATCTGAAATCTACGAAGGCAATAAACGTTTCGATTTGATTCTAAAGTTCAACGATGACAATCGCGGTAAAATTGAAAACATCCGAAATACATTCATCGACACGCATGATGGAAGGAAAATACCGCTTCATTATGTAGCAGATGTTTTTTCGACATCCGGGCCCAACACCATTAACCGCGAGAATGTGCAACGCAAAATTGTTGTATCCGCTAATGTGGTAGGACGTGATCAGAAAAGTACGGTAGAAGAAATCAGAGCGAAGATTCAAAAGTCGGTGGCTTTGCCGGAAGGCTATCGCATTGAATACGGAGGGCAATTTGAAGCGGAAGCAGAAGCTTCTAAAACACTATTTTTTACTTCGATACTTTCTGTACTGGTCATTTTCCTCTTGCTATTTCAGGAATTTAAAGACGTTAAAGTATCAACGATTATATTACTGAATCTTCCGTTGGCACTAATCGGTGGTGTTGCCAGCATTTGGTTAACATCCGGTATCATTAGCATTCCCGCTATCATCGGTTTTATTACACTGTTTGGTATCGCTACCCGAAATGGAATTTTGCTCATATCGCATTACAACACCTTGCAACAACAAGGAATAGGTCTGTATGAATCCATCATTCAGGGATCGAAAGACAGATTAAGTCCCATTTTAATGACAGCCCTTACTGCGGGACTTGCCCTGATTCCGCTGGCCATCGCTGGCGATCTTCCCGGAAACGAAATTCAAAGCCCGATGGCGAAAGTCATTCTTGGTGGATTACTTAGTTCTACACTGCTTAATATTTTCATAGTACCTATCGTGTACTACATCACTCAAAACAGGAAATCATGACACGATTCACCATGGCGTTTCTTCTATTGACAGTTTGCATTCATGGATTTGCTCAGTCCACTATCGACAATGTTTTACGGGAGATTGAAAAGAATAACAAATCACTTCAATCCGAAAAGCAATATTGGGAGGCAGAGAAACTGTCTTATCGCACCGGACTCAACCCGGAAAACCCGAAGGCTGAGTATGATTACATGATTGGCTCGCCAGCCGGTGCCGGAAATCAAACAGATATGAGCATCAGCCAGGCTTTTGATTTCCCCACGTCCTATGGTAAGCGTAGGAATGTTTCGAAAGAGCAGGTTCAACAGGCGGAATACAAGTTTCAGGTTACACGCCAGGAAATTTTGTTAGAAGCCAAACTAATTTGTCTTGAACTGGTACACCGAAACAAATTGTCTGAACAACTTTCGCAGCGATTACAAAATGCCTCTAGGCTCGTGGAGGCAACTAACCAGAAGGCGGCACAAGGCGAAACCAATGTGCTCGATCTGAATAAAATCAAATTGCTCAGGCTGGAAATCAAGAATGATCTGGAGCGGAATGAAATGGCGGTGGTAAATCTGAAGCAGAAGCTTACGGAGCTAAATGGAAATGTTATAACTGACATGAACGTATTGACGTACCCTGTGCTACAAACATTGCCTGCATTTGAAACACTCGACAGTTTGATTGAAGCAAATGACCCCATTATAAAAGTGTATCAGCAGGATGTGAACATTGGTACAGAACAAGTGGCTCTTTCAAAGTCAATCAAGTTGCCAAAGCTGGAAGCAGGTTACCATTATCAAGCCATTCTAGGTCAGCGTTATCAGGGGTTTCACGTAGGCACCTCCATTCCGCTATGGGAAAACAAAAACAAGGTGAAGGCGCAACAAGCCCGGTTATCCTATAATGAAATACAGGTACAAGAGCATCGCATCCAGCATCAGTCGCAGAACAAACGTGTATATGAAAGTCATTTGCATTGGCAGAATACAGTGAGTGAGTATCAGGAATTGTTGACGGCATCTAACAATGAAGTATTGTTGACTAAGTCATTTGAAGCAGGGCAAATCTCTCTGATTGAATATCTGATGGAAGTGCGCTACCTCTACGATGCCGTTGAGCGATTTCTTGCAGCCGAAAATGAACTGTATAATTCGGTTGCTGTTCTTTACAAATTTGAATTGTAAAATTATTGTGGTTTAGCGGGTTATCCGCCACTTAAATAAATTTGTATTAGTAGTATTAATGAAATTGAAAGAACTAAATGCCTCTGATGGTATTCTTCAACAGTCAATTGTCTTGGGTAACGTGTTGGCGTCTTCTGGGCAAAATCATGTGGTAAGGAAATGAGTGACTTCAAAACTGTTCCTTGGTTAACTTTAATGATACAATCGCAATCACATAAGGCACAGAAACACTAGGTAGCGACCCTTTGCCTAAACGTTACCGTTTGAATAGAAGAATTCAAATAATTTGAATTATCAAAAGCAAAAGGAGACACGATAAAACTTGAATTTGTGAGAATTTATAGGCCAAAGCCCCTTCCCAATAGAAAATCTTCTAAAATATTTCAAAATGTGGTTATAGATTGCCAATTATGAAGCTACTCCTAATTGAGGACGGAAAACAACTTGCCGAAAGCATTGCAGAATACCTAGCAACGGAGGGCTATCATTGTGAAATTGCTTCCAATTTGGAGGATGCCCTCGCAAAAGTCACATTACACGATTACGACTGCGTATTACTGGACATTACTCTGCCCGATGGAAACGGATTGACAGTCCTGGAGCGTTTAAAAAAGGATGGGAAGATGGAGGGCGTCATTATCATTTCTGCAAAAGATTCTCTCGATGATCGGATTAAGGGGCTAAAACTTGGTGCGGATGATTATTTGCCAAAACCATTTCACTTATCGGAATTAGGTGCCCGAGTTGAAGCCGTAATCCGCAGAAACAAATTTCAAGGATCAAGCAAAATCACATTTAAAGAATTGACCATTGATGCTCAGGCTCAGCTCGTAAGTGTGAATGACAATACACTCCAATTGACTCGAAAAGAGTATAACCTATTATTGTTTCTTGTAGCTAACAAAGGAAGGATCATTTCAAAAACCTCGATTGCTGAACATCTGAGTGGTGATATGGCCGATATGCTGGATAATCACACCTTTGTATATGCGCATATAAAGAATTTAAAAAAGAAGCTGAGTGATAGCGGATGTGGTGACTATGTAAAAACAATCTACGGGTTTGGCTATCAATGGGAAGCATGAGAAAGAAATTATTGGATAAGACTCTGCGGGTTTACATCCTGTTTTCGTTGATGGTGTTAGTAGTCAGTGCTCCATTATTTTATTTCCTTGCTGATAAACTGTTTATCGATGATGCCGATGAAGCATTACTTCTAAGAAAGAATGAATTTATATCAAACAATCTTCATTCACTGATGCCCGCTGATATTCCCGTCTGGAACAAATTCAATCGCGATATCAAAATAGAAGAAATTCGAGCGGGCGGAATTCGTGACTCAATTTTTTATAGGTTCTATCTGGACACGCTCGCTAATGAAAATGAACCGTATCGGGTTTTACAATCGCCAGTAAAGATTGGGACTAAGTCCTACGTTTTCATGGCTCGAATAAACCTGGTAGAATCTGAGGATATGATAAAGGGAATTGCATTACTTTTTATCGCTATTCTCGCCACGTTATTGATTGGATTATATTTCATTACCAAACGTCTTTCAAAAAGACTATGGAAACCGTTTTATTCAACACTGGAACAGGTCGAACAATTCGAGCTTGATAAAAATACAAAGAGTGATTTCCCTTCCACCGATATTGAAGAGTTTGGGCGTCTTAACCAATCCGTTATCAAATTGCTTGAACGAAATGTAATGATCTATAAAAGTCAAAAAGAGTTTATTGAAAATGCATCGCATGAATTACAAACACCACTCGCAGCGTTTCAGGTAAAATTGGATACCCTTGCCCAACAGTTGCCTTTTACGAGCGAATTAGGGAAAACATTATCCGACCTGAATGATTCAGTATCAAGGCTAAACAGAATAAATAGAAATTTACTTTTGCTGTCTCGTATTGAGAACAACCAATATACAACGTTAGAAGAAATCAGAATCGATGAAATCTTGAAAAAGCAAATTGACTTCTTCACGGAGCAAGCAGAAGAAAATAATATTAGTATACACTTGAAATATGCTGAACCCTGCATAAAAAGGGCTAATCCTACGCTTCTGGAAATTGGTGTTAGTAATCTTCTATTGAATGCAGTCAGACACAATCAGAATAATGGTCAAATCGTGATAAGCCTGTATCAGCACACACTGAGTATATCAAACACTGGTGCTGCCGCTGTACTTCAAGAAGAAAAATTATTTCAACGATTCTCACAGTCGGGAATAACGGGGGGAAGCGGTCTGGGTCTTTCAATTGTAAAAAAAATTAGCGATTTACATGGGTGGCAATTAGCTTATAAATTCGAAGGAGAAATGCATATTTTTCTGTTATCCTTCTGAAAATTCTAAAATTCTTCTAAATCGTAGTCCATTTTGCTTTCTAAATCACAACATTTATGAAAGCCAATCTGATACTATTCCTGGCATCAGTTTTAGTGCCTGCCAATCGTCCAAATCATAAGCACCAGCCGCCATTCAAAAAATGGCATCCAGACTCCGCTATTCTTCAATGGAATGACGAGTATCCTGTACGAAGGAGCGGAATAAATTTCAGGTAATGAAATAAGGCATCAACATGTTCTGACTAATCCAAAATACCTTCCACTTAAATTCCAAATTATGAAAAACATCGTCACAAAGGTTGTTCTCTTTACCGTGCTAACAACACTCAATCTTTATGCACAAACATCAGGTTATCATTTAATAAGAAAGACAGTGATCGGTGGCGAGGGTGGTTGGGATTACCTGTATGCCGATAGTCAAAATCGGAGACTGTACATTTCTCATGGTGATCAGGTAGAGGTTTTGGATTTAGACTCTCATCGATCTATTGGAGTTATACCAAATACAAAAGGTGTGCATGGTATCTATACCGCACCAGAATTAGGCCGTGGCTTTATTACCAATGGCAAGGCAAACACGGTAACTATCTTTGATCTTAAGACCTTGAAATCAATTCAGGATGTACCTGCTGGTGTAAACCCCGATGCTCTACTATACGATAGGTTTTCCGGCAGGGTATTTATTTTCAACAATGACAGCAAGGATATTACTGTTATTGAAGCCGCCTCAGGTAAGATCATCGCTACCTTCAGTGTTGGTGGAAATCCAGAGGCCGGTGTCTCTGATGACGAAGGAATAATCTTTGTGAATGTAGAGGACACCAATGAAGTCGTATCCTTCGATGCGAAAACTCTTGCCATTAAAAACCGATGGAAATTAGCACCCGGTGAAGAACCAAATGGCTTAGTGTTGGATAAAAAAAGTCACCGCATATTCAGTGCTTGTCGCAAAAGTCAAACAATGATCATGCTTGACTCACATAATGGAAATATTATTGCGCAAGTTCCTATAGGCAAGGGAGTAGACGGTGTGATTTTTGATCCGCAGGAAAAACTCATCATCACTTCCAATGGAGAAGGAACTTTGACGGTGATCCACGAAGATTCTCCATCACAAATCAGCGTGGTTGAAACAATAACTACAGAGCCTGGAGCAAGAACGATGAGCTTTGATTCGAAGACTCATCATGTATTTCTTTCAGCGGGGCAATATGGTGAGTCGCCTCCAGCAACTCCTGAAAATCCACGTCCCTGGAGAAGCATTGTGCCCGGCACGTTTATGATCATTGAGTATGGGAAATAACACGTGTCTGCAAATACTATTTTATAAAAACCGATATACTTTTGCATGAGATTAACCGCGAAATTCTGTTTAGGACTTACTCTGTTCTTCACCCATATTCTACAAGCTCAGGATATTGATTACTATCTGGAAAAGGCCAAAGTAAACAGCCCTCTGATTGTTGATAATAAGAATCAAAGCAAGGCGAATCAACTGGAGGTCGAAAGACTGAAAGCGCAATACACAAAAGCCCAACTTAGTTTAACCGCCAATTACCTCATTGCGCCCATCATTAACAGAGATAATGGCTCAAAGCTAGATGTTAACTCCAATGGTGCACAAAAGTATACTGGCTACGATCTGGCCTCCTCAAATGGTGGGCAATACCAGGCACTGATCAACTATACACAACCGCTCTTCAACACACAACGTTACCAGACCTTTGCAGAACAATCCCTTGTGGCTTCCCAAGTGAACGATAACAATGTAAAGTTATCCGAGCATGATGTTGAAAAGGCAGTGGCTGATCAATACATACTTTGTTTGCTTGATAAACAGCAATGGCAATTCACGGATAGTCTTTTGCAACTGCTCACCGAGCAGCAATCAATTGTGAAGAAGCTGACGCAAAATGGATTGATGAAACAATCTGATCTGAGTCTTTTAACCATCGAACTACAAACGCAGTACAATGCTCGTATCACTTTCCTCACTACTTACAAAAGAGACTTACTGGACTTGAACGTTTTGAGCGGCATCGCAGATACTACTTTTGTAATGCTGCCAGATGTTAGCATGGAAATTAATCAGGACACATCCTTCTCCCATTTCCTGAACAAATACAGACTGGATAGTTTAAACCTCACCGCCCAAAGGAAAATATTTGAACTGAAGTATAAGCCTTTTGTGAATGCTTATGCTAATGGAGGGTTAAACGCTGTATATGCCCCCACTATTCTCAATCGTTTTGGCGTGAGTGCCGGAGTAAGTCTGACCTGGAATATTTTTGATGGCCACCAACGGAGTATCAACATACAAAAGACCAATACGCTGCTTCAAAGTGTAAGTGCATACAAGCAATTTTTCAACACACAGAACAACGTTCGCAAGAATAGGATTTTAAATGAATTGAAAGGTATTGACCAGCGATTGCAAATCCTTCAACAACAGCTAAGCGAATACAATACATTGATGGCCTTTTATAAAAAGGAATTAATGCAGGGGCAGCTTCCGGTAATTAATTATATCAACGTAATGAAAACACAGACGGCTGCCAGGCGTGATTTCCTTTTGCTTCAAACAAACCGCCTTCTGCTCATTAATTTATACAACTATTGGAACTGGTAATCATGCATATAATGAATAAAGTATTTACAATTTTCTCCATCGCTTCATTTTTTGTTCTTACATCCTGCGGAAGCACTGACAACAAGGAAGAAAAAAAGACACAGCTCCCAAGAACCCCGGTGGAAGTAACCGCTGTTCATCAGGGATCGATCAGCAACCACCTCACACTGTTTGGCACTACCGTTTATCTAAAACGGAATGTTGTGAGTTCGCCCATTCCTGCATTTATTACCGATGTATATGTAAAGCTAGGTGACAAGGTAAATAAAGGGGATATACTCTATGATCTTGAAACAAAAGAAAGAAGAGCCTTGGGACAACAACAAATCTCTTCCGACACCACGCTCGCATCCTTTGGTAAAATAAAAGTACGCGCATCCTTCTCAGGCATCATCAGCACACTCGACAAGCAACAGCTTGGAGATTATGTACTGGAAGGGTCTCAGCTTTGCACCATTGCAGAGAGTAATAATCTATCCATACAGATCAGCGTGCCTTTTGAATACACAGCCTTTGCCAAAACCGGCAAGCCATGTTTGCTTCGCCTACCGGATGGCCGCGTAGTTCCGGCAACGATCACCACGCCACTCACTACGATGAATGCGCTTTCGCAAACCCAAACTATTCTGGCAAAGCCTAATGCTACTCTTTTTCTGCCGGAAAATCTGATTGTAAAAGTGATCCTCACCACACGCGAGCAAAAGAGTACAACGCTTCTTCCAAGAGCAGCGGTGCTGACGGACGAGATGGTGCAGGAGTATTGGGTGATGAAAATGATCAATGACAGTACTGCTATTAAAATTCCAGTAACGACCGGTGAAAAATCAACTGCGGAAATCGAAATTTTATCACCTGAATTTCAATCTACTGATAAGATTTTGTCAAATGGCAATTACGGGTTGCCGGACACAGCACGTGTTGTCATTATAAAGTAAGACAGCATGATGGAGTTTTTTCAATATATGGACACGCGGCTTTTGTTGTACATCAACGAAGGTCATACGCCAGCACTTGATTCAGTAATGTGGTGGATCAGCAATAAATATATCTGGATTCCACTGTACGCAATGTTGGCGTTTGTAACCGTAAAGAAACTGGGCAGGCAATCCATTCCTCTACTTCTGCTTGTTGCTGTTCTTATTTTAATAAGCGATCAGCTAGCCTCGGGGATTTTAAAAACCACGGTGCAAAGGTTACGGCCAAGTCATGATCCGATTGTTCAGCACATGCTTCACTATATTAATAATTATCGTGGGGGTTTATATGGCTTTGTTTCCTCTCATTCCATGAATGCATTCGCGTTAAGCTTTTATTTTCTTTTTACCATAGGAAGAAAAATACGATGGATATCTTTTGTTTTATTTCCCTGGGCAGTTTTGGTGGCCTACAGTCGTGTGTATCTGGGTGTTCATTATCCTTCCGATGTTATTGTTTCAATCTTATTAAGCTGTCCGATAGCGTATGGCGTGAGTCGTCTTAATAAACAGATAACTCAGAAATATTTTATCAATGTAAAATCCGAATCACTATAGTATGAACCAGAAAAGCTATCATCAACTTTTTACAAAACCGATCCTCTTTGTTGGGTTATTGCTTTTACTGGCCGGTGTATTTTCCTACACGCAGATGCAGACCAATCTTTTCCCGGAGGTATTGTTTCCGCGCATCTCCATTATTGTAGATGCAGGACAATTGCCTATCGATCGCATGATGGTGACGGTAACAAAACCATTGGAGAGTGCTGCTAAAAAAGTAAAAGGTGTAACCGTTGTTAAGAGTGCCACCAGCCGGGGAAGCAGTACCATCGAAGTATTTTTTGATTGGGGATTGGATATTTACAGCCTCAAGACACAACTGGAAAGTCGTATCAATGAAATCAAAAACTTTCTCCCTCCTGGTGTAAACATTTCTGCGGAAGCGATGAACCAGTCCCTCTTTCCGGTATATGGTTATACGCTGGAGAGCAGCCATCATAATCTTGTGGCATTGCGTGATCAGGCCAACCTTGTTGTCCGTCCACAATTCTCGCAGATTGATGGAATCTCCAATGTTGTGCTGCGCGGAGGTAAGGCCAAAGAGTTTGTTATTATTCCCGATGCCATCAAGATGTCTTCATTGGGAATAACACCCAATACGCTGATTGCTGTTTTCAATAACAACAACTATGTGCTATCCAACGGTTATGTATCCGATTACAGAAGACTCTACTTGTCGCTCACAGATACCCGCGTTATGGATACGGAGGAACTTGAGAATATCATTATCAAGAATGATGGTAACCGTGTAGTACGATTAGCAGACATTGCCAAAATAGAAATTCAGGTACAGCAGGAGTTTATCATCATCAATGCCAACGGACATGACGCTGTGCTTATTGACCTTGTGAAACAACCCGGAATTAACCTGCTTTCGTTTGCCGATGATGCGGAAGCGAAAGCGCAGGAAATTCAAAAGCTGTTACCGAAAGGAATGATCTTAAAGCCGTATTACAATCAAGCCGCCTTTGTGGGTGACAGTATTCACAGCGTAATTAAAACGATTTACGAAGGATTGTTCCTTGCCATTATCGTGATGATTCTATTCCTGCGTTCGTGGCGGGCCAGTTTAGTGGTGATGCTTACCATTCCCATTACACTAGCCTTTACCATTCTTACAATTCATTTCTTTGGTATCACCATTAACATCATGTCACTGGGAGCCATTGCAGCTTCTATCGGTCTGATCATTGATGATGCTATCGTGATCATTGAACAAATTTACAGGGTACATGAAGATCATCCTGAAAAAGATAAAGTGAGCGTGGTTAAACAAGCGATCATCAGTTTATTCCCGGCCATGGTCGGTTCATCACTCGCCACTATTGTGATTCATTTTCCTTTCCGATTAATGAGTGGCCTTGCCGGAAGTTTCTTTAAAGAGCTGTCCGATACCATGCAGATCACAATGGTATGTTCCTTTTTAGTAACCTGGCTTTTGTTGCCGGTCTTGCATCTCATCATTGGCTATAAACCACCAGCGAAATCGCATCACAAGGAAATAGAAGAAAGCACGTCTAATCTTCGTTGGCTTACCTGGTCGTTTAACAAACCAGTTATATCCGTTCTATTAATCCTCACCTTGGTAGGCGGAGCATGGTGGTCGATCAGTAAAGTCGAAACCGGATTCTTACCTGATCTGGACGAAGGCACCATTGTACTTGACTATTTTTCGCCCGCAGGAACTTCTGTAGAAGAAACAGATCGATTATGCCGCGAAATGGAAAAAATAATTTTGGCACATCCTGATGTGGAGACCTACTCACGAAGAACAGGGATTCGCATGGCGTTCCGAACGGTGCCTCCCAACTTCGGTGATTACTCAATACAACTCAAGAAAAACCGCAGCAAAAAGACAGTTGATGTAATCGATGACTTGCGTACCCAGATAGAGCCTACGCTACCTGCGCTGAGTGTTTCATTCGGTCAGCGCATTGCTGACTTACTTGGCGACTTGATGAGCACACCGCAACCCATCGAGATTAAATTTTTTGGCGATGATTTTAAAACACTTCAGGCTCTTTCGTTAGAAGCAGAAAAAATACTGTCAACCATTCCGGGTATTGTTGATGTAAATAATGGTTTGGTTGTAGCCGGTCCTTCACTTGTATTCGTTCCCGATCAGGAAAAGCTGATGCAATATAAAATTACACTCACCGATTTTCAAACACAGATTAGTGCATATACCGGTGGTGTTACAGTCGGTGCTAATGCCAATCAACCAATACCATCACCCGCACAGGCAAGTTTAACGGCTGGCATACAAGTGGGGCAATTACAAGACGGAGAGCAGATGCGCAGGATACTGATGCGCTTCACCAACTTTAGCGGCAATAATATTGATCTGATCAAACAGCAACTTATTTTCCTGCCCGATGGTACGACCCGTCCGCTCTCTTTCTTTAGTGAAGTAAAAATTATTCCAGGCGAAACAGAACAGCGTAGAGAGAATCTGAAATCCAATGTTGTGCTCACTGCACGATTGGACAATCGAGACCTTGGAAGTGGCGTATCGGAAATTCAGGACAAACTATCTAAAGGTTTATCGTTACCGCAAGGATATTCCATCGGTTATGGTGGCGCGTATGCCGAACAACAAAAATCGTTTACCGAACTCCTAATGATCCTGGCTATGGCTACATTATTCGTGCTGGCGGTGTTGATGTTCCTCTTTCGAGAATGGGGCATATCATTGCTTATCCTTTTTATTTCAGTATTGGGTATCACAGGATCGATCATCGCTTTATACTTAACAGGCACAGCGCTAAACGTAAGTAGTTATACCGGCATCATTATGATTGTGGGGATAATTGCAGAGAATGCCATCTTCACCGTTAACCAATTTCAGTATAACATGGAGCAGTCGGGTGACTTGGATCAATCCATCAACTATGCAATAGCATTACGGATCAGGCCCAAGTTAATGACCGCCATTGGTGCAATCCTCGCATTAATGCCATTGGCTCTTGGTGTCGGGTTAGGCGCACAAATGCAGCAACCGCTGGCCATTGCTGTGATCGGTGGGTTTACGGCAGGACTTCCGCTGCTATTACTGGTATTTCCAAGTTTGATGCGGGTGATGTATAAGAAATAAACGAGTATAAATAAAGTATGACTGTATGAAAAAATATACCTATTACCTTTTCTTAAATCTGTTCTTTTTATCCTGCCAAACAAGATCAAGACCTGATATCAGCGTGATCGATAATGCGCTCACGTTTTATGTGGTGGGCGACTGGGGACGTAATGGCCATGCACACCAGCAGGATGTGGCCAATATGATGAACGCATGCGGGTCGATTGTTGAGCCGGAATTTATCATTTCAACGGGGGATAATTTTTATCAGAATGGGGTAGCGAGCATTGATGACCCTCTGTGGATGTCTTCCTTTGAAAATGTGTATGACGGTGAGCACCTGCTTGAATACTGGTACCCAGTGCTTGGCAACCATGACTACCGCGGAAACGTGCAGGCCCAAATTGACTATTCAAAGAAAAGTCAACGTTGGAAATTACCAGCACGATTTTATGTAGTGGATCATGCCCTGGAAAATGAAACCGATTCACTGAAGCTGATATTCATCGATAGCAATCCTTTCGAAGACAAATATTATTCGGAGGCAAAGTATAAGAATGTTTGGTCGCAGGACTCTACAGCTCAGCTGCATTGGCTCGACAGCGTTATTACAAATTCCACTGCAAGGTGGAATATCGTCATTGGCCATCATCCCATGTATACAGCTGGTAAACGTTCTGGGGAGGAGAATACAATTAGAAAGCATCTGGAAAATCGTATGTTAAAAGATGGGAAAGTGATCGCTTACTTTGCAGGTCACGAGCATGACCTACAGTATCATAAACCCGAAGGAAGTTTGCATCACTTTATTTCCGGAGCTGGTTCTGAAGTCCGTCCGATAGAAAGCAAGCTTCCATTTACCGAATTTGCTGAATCCTCGCCTGGCTTTATGAGTGTATCTATTCTACCTGAATCAATCACCGTTCAGATCATCAGTGCGAATGGAAAGAATTTATATACAAAACATATTACGAACTGAAAATTGACAGACTCGCTAGGGACTAATGTTTAGTCTCAAAAAAGCGATTTTGGGTATTCTATTTTTTGAAATAGCGTAGCAATGAAAATTATTACAAGAGCCGTCTGGATATTATCATTAGTCAGTCTCTTCACGGATGTTGCCAGTGAAATGCTCTATCCTGTAATGCCGATATATCTAAAAGAAATTGGTTTCTCTATTTTATTGATCGGCATTCTGGAAGGAGTTGCCGAGGCCACTGCGGGTTTAAGTAAGAGTTATTTTGGAAAGCTATCCGATGTCAGCGGCAAGCGTCTCCCATTTGTAAGATTGGGATATTTATTAAGTGCCTTTTCCAAACCAATGATGGCTGTGTTTATATATCCATTGTGGATTTTCTTTTCGCGCACGATAGATCGATTGGGTAAAGGTATACGAACAGGAGCGCGAGATGCCATGCTCTCCGATGAGGCCACTCCAGAAACAAAAGGACAGGTATTTGGCCTTCATCGGGCCATGGATACACTCGGTGCGGTCATTGGCCCTGCATTCGCATTACTTTATCTCTACTTATTTCCAGGAAATTATAAAGCTCTTTTTTTTATTGCCTTCGTCCCGGGTATGTTGGCAATTGGTTTTACTTTTTTTCTCAAGGACAAAAAACAAGAGGCTAAGAAAGTGGAATTAAAATCAGCATCGTTCTTTTCGTTTGTTCCGTACTGGAAAGAAAGTTCAACAACGTATAAAAAACTGGTCGTTGGGTTGCTTGCATTCACACTCATTAACAGTTCAGATGTTTTTCTTTTGTTAAAGGTGAAAGAGGCGGGATTAGATGATGTGTCTGTTATTGGAGTCTATATCTTTTATAATCTTATTTATGCGCTCGCTGCCTTTCCGCTTGGAAAACTCAGTGATCGAATTGGATTCAGGAAGACGTTGATTTTTGGATTCATCGTATTTGCTATTGTTTATACAGGTATGGCTGTATGCCACGAGCTATATCAATTTTTCATTTTGTTTTTCCTTTATGGAATTTATGCCGCGTCAACTGAAAGTGTTGCCAAAGCATGGATCAGTAATATCAGTGATAAAAAAGATACGGCCACCGCTATCGGAACATACACTGGTTTTCAAAGTGTGTTTACCCTGATTGCAAGTTCTTTTGCTGGATGGATATGGCTGGTATTCGGGGCATCGGCCACATTTATGGTCTCGGCTATTGGCGCAGCATTGATCATTGTCTATATGCTCGTTCTGTTATCCGATCAGAACAGCCGTATCAGTTTGCGTTGAAATTGTTATCATACCGAAATCGTTTGATGATCATAAATTAAATCGGAAATAACAATCTCATGCTTCACAAGCGGAAAGTTTGTTTAAATTTGTGATAACAAAAGGCAATGGTGTCTGCCTGGAATGTTCCGTGCTCTTGACGGAAATGATGGCGCCTACAGAAAGTAATTTCATTACGAATTATACTTATTTGTAGAATGCGCAAACCAACATACTCTTTCGAACATTTTTTTATTGCCAGACATCTGCTGCGCTGGACGCTGCTCATTATTCCTCTTGCTATCTTAGTCGGACTATTGGTTGCCCTGTTCCTATGGTTACTCGATCTGGCCACAGCTACTCGTTGGGCGAATATGTGGCTTATCTTTCTTTTGCCACTGGCAGGCATATTGATCACTTTTCTTTATAAAACTATTGGCAAGAACTCCGATTCAGGTAATAACCTGGTGATGGATGAAATCCATAAACCCGGGGGAGGTGTACCTACGCGAATGACACCACTCATATTATTTACTACCGTAATTACCCATCTCTTCGGAGGTTCAGCCGGTCGTGAAGGAACGGCTGTGCAAATGGGCGGCAGTATATCTTCATTATTTGCCAAATGGTATAAGCTCAAACACGAAGACAAACGCATCCTGCTAATGGGTGGAATGGCGGCAGGCTTTGGTGCGGTATTCGGTACACCCATCACGGGTGCTATCTTTGCGTTGGAAGTCCTCACTATTGGCAGAATTAAATATGACGCGCTGATTCCCTGTCTAATAGCCAGCGTAATTGCCGACATCACTTGTTCTGCTATGGGTATCCATCATACACACTATGCCATTAACTTTCACGGCACGGGTGAGCTTCCATTTCTTTCTGTTGACCTGCTGCTGCTGGCAAAAGTTATTGCATCTGGTGTAGTATTCGGACTTGCTGGATTCCTGTTCGCAGAACTGACTCACTTCATCAAAGACCGGAGTAACTTTTACATCAAGTATAAATGGTTGATTCCTGTGGTGGGTGCTGTAATGGTTGTAGGTATCAGTTACCTGATCGGTACATTCGATTACCTAGGGCTTGGTGTGACCAATCCGAATCCAAAGGGCATCAGCATTGTTTCTGCGTTCTCACCCGGAGGCTCCACCTACTTCAGTTGGTTTTTCAAACTGCTACTCACCGCCATCACGCTGGGCATGGGCTTTAAAGGTGGAGAAGTAACTCCCCTGTTTTTTATCGGGGCAACACTTGGCAATACACTTGCCGTATTGACAGGATCTCCCGTGGACCTCTTTGCCGGTCTTGGCTTCATTGCTGTGTTTGCCGGGGCAACCAATACACCATTAGCCTGTACGATGATGGGAATTGAACTCTTTGGTGCAGAAAATGCCCTATACTTTGCTGTTGCCTGTTTCACGGCTTATTATTTCAGTGGTCACTCTGGTATTTATGGTTCTCAACGCATAGCCGTCAATAAATTTCACATCACGCATTCCGATGAACAAACCATCAAGCAACTAAAAGACAAACAAAAACATGAACAAGAAACTTAAAACGCATACCGTAGGCAAACTCCGAATCTATTTAAAAACCGGGGATACGATCAAGTCGAAAAGCCTGTTGAGAAAACTTTTTCCGAAGAGTATTTACTGGCAGATCGTGGAAGAGGCAAAGAAGTCCGGCTTAATGAATGCACATGTGTTTCACACCCAGGCCGCCTATACCCAAGGCGACAAGATTCATAAACGTAATTTGGAAAACGATAACTCCGGCCTAACAGTTTGTGTAGAGCTGGTGGACATGCGGGAAAAACTGGAGCACTTCTTCAAGACACACCAACCGATGTTGAAAGGCAAAACCATTATTTACAAGGAGGTTGAATTTTGGGATTTGGATGAGTAAAATCAACACGTTCTGCTAAGACAACTTGGAAACATTTTCTCGAACTCACAATTATAAGATAAAAATTTATTCAGTGAGCCAGTAAGTTTTGATCTAATTTTGCACCAATGGTTGACAAGTGGGAATAAGGTCTATGTTTAACGGAACCTGTGAACTACACTTACCATTCCAGTCTGTCCATCATAAGAAGGAACGATCAACGTTTGCCCGGAGCTTTTCTTCTTGCCCCATTTATATTGATGAGTTAGATAGACAAGGTTTGTGGAGAAAATACCGATGCCTGCACCCACCAGCACATCAGACACCCAATGCCGATTATTCATTACCCGCATAGTGCCTACACCTGTTGCCACCGCATAAGCGCCAATGCTATACCAAATGCTTTTATGGCCGTATTCCTTGGACATGAACGTTGCTGCCGCAAAGGCCTGAGCTGTGTGACCAGAGGGAAAGGATGTGTGTTGACCTGTATCTGGCCGTGGGACTGATGTAATTTTTTTCAGCGAATAGGTAAGTACACCTACCAGTAATTCCGACTTAATCAGCAATGCTGTGCGGTTTCCAAAATTGTTTTTTCCTTTCACACCCAATGCGTTCAATCCATAGACGGCAACAATGGGCGCATACTGAAGATAGTCATCGGCACGGTTGTGGTATTTTGGAATCCATTCATTGCGCTCTTCCTGAATTGCATACTTATTTACAATGTCATTATCGGTTATAGAGTATAGACCGGCTGCGGTAAATAGAAGTGGAACAGCTATAGCTTTTTGAAATCCCTTTGATTTTGAACGAGGAACTTTGATAAATAAGTCTTTGCTAACAGTTGCTAAACTTTGTTTTGGGGTACGAGTATTGAATTGCGCTAATACTGGATTCCCCATTGATAAAAGGAATGCTGCCAGAATACTAATTATACATTTCATAAGATAGAATTTCAATGGAAGCCAGCAGAAAAAAGATTCTCTGCTGGCTTTAATGGACTGCAAGTCAACACCTCATTTTAACTTCCTCAATTCAGTCCATTATTATTTAAAATTACGAGTGGATTCTGGAGGAAGTCTGGATAGTTAAAAAGCTGAGTTATTTTCTCACTCATTTCATTCTTTCTCCAATACTTCCTTTTTCATCAATTTTCCATTAGTATCGAAAATTAGTTCAAGCGACATCTTTCCCTTTTCTACCTCCGTTTCGTAGGTAATCACTCCTTTAGTTTCAATTCTCGCTGCCTCTTCCAGTTCAAAGTCTGCATAGTCCTTTTTCAGGGCATCGAGAATCGCACCGGGGAGTTCACTTTTTTTGATTTCACGTTCGGTCTCCAGGATAGACCCTATACCATCGAACACAACAGAAATCTCTGTTCCTTTCTGTTCAAAACTGGCTTCATAGTTTACACCTTCTTTATCCCAGTCTGCGTCTTTTACAGCGTAGTTTTTTTGCAGACTGCTTTTAACATTGACGGGAACATCCTTAGCATTCATTTTTTGCGCATCGACCTGCATCGTTAAAAGCCCCATTCCGATTACTACCAATAGTGTTTTCATAGTTGTTTAATTTGTTACAATCAAACTAACGAAAGCAATCTGGAGCAACTTTGGATTTGACGTTCTAAATGAAAGTTATTTCCAGATAAGTACAATCATACCCATGAAAATCAGGCTGGCACCAACGATGATCTTAGGAGACATGGGTTCTTTCACTAGAAAAAATGAAAGTAGAACTGTGATTAGAATACTTGCTTTGTCGATAGCGACCACATAAGAGACCAATCCATCCTTCATAGCTCTATAGTCAACACAAAGTTGTTGTTATTCCTGAAGCAACAAGAAGTGTTATTTGTAAGGTGGTCAGATTAGCAAACTATATATTTAGCTCTGATCAAATGATGGTTGTAATGATTAAAACAAATTACAGTAGTTCTGATGCCAAGGTCAAAGTCTGCGCTGATATTTTGAAGATCGTATTTCGCCACTACAGAAGTTAGTCCGGCAAAAATCATAGAGATAATTGCGTAGATAATCCAAGTCTGCATGGCCTGATTGGTTAATGGTTTCCATCACTAAAACTTGTAATTATATCCGAGTCGAAAAACTTGCGTTTCATAGTAGTCGGTGCTAGCATAACTAAATCCATCGCCTTTCACTTCTCTCTTAATCCGGAGCGTGTTTGCAATATCCGTTGCGTTAAAGAATACTTCACCCTTGCCTTTCTGCAAAGACTTTTTAACTCCAAGATCAATATAGAAACGTGAATACGTTTTTCCTTGTGGTACAACATCGGGAGCCATATAAACACTTGTTAACTGTACATCATACTTTCCAGGCAAGTGAAACAAGCCATTGAATTTAATGCTGCCAGAAAAAATCTCCTGGCTATCAGCAGTGAAAGTATTTTCCTGTGGATACTTATTAACTACAGTGAAAGGCTCAATAATATTCTGATATCCATTTAGGTTAAGATTAAAGGTTGCCCATTTTCCTGCATTTTGTGAGAGTATGATTTCAAAACCAGAAGTATAACTACGTCCGGCATTTTGAAAGATATTGTAGATAAGCGTACTACCAGGTTCTATACTGCCTATGCGTGTAATCGTTGACTCCATCCGCTTATGGTATGCAGCAGAGTATAAATAGCCCTCACTCCAGTTTGTCTTGTACCCAAGTTCGAACGAGTTGGTGAATTGTGGGCGAAGTCCAGGATTTCCGACCTTGATAATTTCAGCATCGTCATACTTGGGAAAGATTCGTATGTCAACTTCATTTGGTCTATCCACTCTGCGATTATAAAACACAGAGAGTGTATTACTATCGTTAACCTTATACGCCAGACGAAGATTAGGAAACGGTTGGGTATAATTATAACCATCACTCTTGTATGTATTGTGATCAGGATTGACCTCGTAATAAATTTCCACATACTCAACCCGAAGCCCCGCCTCTACTTCAAAGTTTTTATTTTCAAATAGGTAGTTGCCATACACTGCCGGGATCACTTCATTGTAGTTAGCCCAGCCACCTGCACCCACATCTAATGGTGAATTAAGACCAGGAATGAAAAGCATATTGGTTGGGATATAACGGTTCCTGAATTTAATTCCCGTCTCAAACCTTCCATACTTAAGTGGTTGTACATAGTCTATATTAAAATCACCTACATGTTCATCTGAAATCAGTTTGAAAGAATCCAGTCCGGTATAGGAAGGCATGATATTCGTAAAAAAGTATTTTTCGTCTTCTCTATGAAAAGTATAATTAATACCGACGTTTAACAATCTTCCTGGTTGCTTGAATTTATGTTGCCATGTGGCAACCTCTGTCACAGTTGTTTTTAACTCATCTTCCAAAAACTGCCAGAGGCGCAGTCTCTCTGAGAGGTCAGCGTTAAAAAAAGGTTCATCACCCTCATCAAGAATTTTTTCGCTGCTGAATAACCCTGACACGCTAATGGTATTGTTCTCATTGATATACCAATCGACTCCACCCTTCCCTGTTATGATATTTGTTGTCCGGTTCCTTTTCAGTTGTTGTCGGATTGTGTCACCGTTATCATAGTATCGATCCGTAAACTCATTCTTGTTTAGCGTTTCTGTGTAAAGATCATCTACCTGAAGAAACAAATTGATTTTTTTCTTTCGATAGTTAATTGATACAGAAGGATTTATTTTGGGGGTTGCCTGATATTGAGGGCGAATGGTTGGATAGTTTTCTTTTTTTATCCACAATGCACCCAATCCAGCCGCCAAACCAATCTTGCCATTAAATCCTTCCTTCACTTCCTTCTTATAAATAATGTTGATGATTCCAGCATTCCCATTGGCATCATACTTTGCTGATGGATTGTTGATGACCTCAATTCGTTCTATAGCCGAGGCAGGAATATTATCCAGTGCACGCTGATTACCAAAGCCCGTCAACGCAGTTTGTTTTCCATCAATGAGAACGACCACTTTGTCACTTCCTCTCAACCGTACGGTTCCTTCATCGCTTACTGTAACACCAGGTAGATTTTGCATGACTTGCATAAGTGAGCCACCGCTCTGGTTGACATTATCCGATACGGAAAAGGTTTTCTTGTCAAGTGTTTCGGCAACGGCATCCTGAGTTCCAGTTACAACAACCTCATTGAGAGACGTAACATTTTCTTCAAGTTCCAATATCCCCAAGTCAAGAAACTCGCTCAGTTTACCAACAAGTATGGGTTTTGCATCTGTGTGATACCCAACAAAGGATGTTTCAAGAATATAATTTCCAGGCTTCACATTGCTCAAGGTATAGCGACCCTCATCATTTGTAACTGTTCCGGATACAAATGAACTGTCTTGTTGCAGTTTCAGCACAATGTTCACGTAGGGTAAATTACTTTTTGATCCTTTGTCCTTTAAGACCCCAGATAATGTAACGCTTTTAACCTGGGAGAAGGAAAGAGTTGAAGTTGAAAGTAACAGAACCAGAATACCTATTCTTCTCATAATTTGATCGTGCGTCTCAAAATTCGTTTATAATTCTGGATGAGGTTTGGATTTGTTGCTAAATGGGAGATTAAAAACTTACAGAAAAAGTATGCACTCCATCCTGAAAAGTATAAGTTATTTTATACTGACAGGTATCACAAATCTTTTTAACGATCGCAAGTCCTAGGCCAGAACTGTTTACACTCTTGCCTTCTTTACTAAACCGCTCAAACATTTTTTCTGAATCCATTTTTATCGGATTTCCAGTATTTGTCACTGTTAGCTCCCGGTCGGTTATTTTAACTATAACGTTTCCATTAATGGTAGTATGCCGGATTGCATTATGAAAAAGGTTTGTTAATAGAACTTCTGTTAAAGTTGCATTGGCTGTAATTGATAATGGACTTATGGAAGTTTGAATCGATATGTTATCCAAATCTGCCATTGGTTTCAAATTTGCTAACAGCGCGTTTGCTAGCTTTGATAAATTTATCTCTTCGACTTCATTGAATTGGTCATTGTCAATCTTACTCAGCAGGAGTAGATTTTTATTGAGCCTTGCCATACGCTGTGCTGTTTCCTCCAGATCAAGAATGGTTGCCGCGCCTGCTTCTGTGAGTCCAGAAATTTGCATGAGGTTATCCAGCTTGGATTGAAAAATGGATAGCGGTGTTTGCAATTCATGCGAAGCATTTTCGATAAACTCTTTTTGCTCCAGGAAAACCTTTCTATTCCGATCAGTTAGGTGACTAACTGTTTTATTGAGGTCATCAAATTCAGTGATATTTGTTTTCTCTGTTTTAATTGCCGCACCTTTGTCCAGTTCATAAGCCTTCAGTTGACTAAGGGTATCGTAAAATGGTTTCCATAATTTTCGCGACAGCGAGCGATTAATTAAGAGCAGGCCTGTCGTTAGAAGTACAACGAGGACAACCTGAACAATTCCAAGTGCCATCACAAGTTCGTCATTATCGACCAACGACATTCTAATCGTGAGCAGGTAAGACTTATCTTTTATAATTATACCGGAGGATAGTGTTCGGAAAGGATGAGATTCCTGTTCAATACTATCATACATAGAAGTCGTTTCATACTTCTGCGCGGTCGCCATTCCATCGGCAGGTGTAAGTACAATATCATACGAAAGCTGATCCCATATTTTTAAATCCATTTCAAGATCGTTCAGGTATTCATAGCTTTTAATGTGCTTGATAAATTGATCTGTATGCAAAGCCAATGATTCATCCACTTCTTCATTTATTATTTGGCGGATAGAAAAAATAGAGATTGGAACACTGATAACCACAAGTATCAGCGAATACAGGAGTAAACTTCGTAAACTAACTTGCAGTAATCTCATGTCGTAAATTTATAGCCAAGTCCATACACAGACTTAATGTAGTCTTCACTGCCTGCTTCTGTCAATTTCTTCTTTAGATTTTTCATGTGCGAATAGATAAAATCAAACTTATCCAACAGTTCGGCATCGTCTCCGGAAAGGTGTTCAGCAATGGCATTCTTGGAAACAACACGATTTTTGTTTGCCAAGAGAAAAATCAACAAATCATATTCCTTTCGTGTAAGATCTATCTCAGCGTCACTGACCATTACCGACTTGGCAAGCAGGTCAACGGTGATTTCCTGGAACGTGATTCTATTATTTCCATCAAATCTTTTTCTTCGCACAACTGCAGATATCCGTGCGTTCAACTCAGGCATAAAGAATGGTTTGGGGAGATAATCATCCGCACCGAGGTTCAGGCCTTTCACACGATCATCCAATGAATTTTTGGCGGTTATCATAATCACGCCATCGGTCTTATTGTTTTCTCTTAGCTTTTCCAAAATCTTCAAGCCGTTACCGTCTGGCAACGAAATATCCAGTAGAATACAATCGTAGTCAAACAGCAAAATCTTTTCATTCGCTTCACTGGCTGTATAGGCAATTTCGCATACGTACCCTTCTTGCCGCAGGAACTGCGCCATGCTCTTTACCAGCTGTTTTTCGTCTTCAATAATCAGTAGTTTCATTTTTTCAAAGGTCAGAAGTTAACAAAACTATCGCAACAGGCCATTTGCAAATGAATAACTGGCCGTTTGATACCAAGCAATGGCCTCGTTAACCAATTTTTGCTCGGATTTTGTCTTTACCTGCTCATTCTTACCGGATACCTGGAATGATTCAACTTTTAACTGTGGCGAAAGGATAACCAGTTTGTCACCTTTGATGTAGCCAAGATTTTGGTAGGTGCTGATAAAAGCCCTCTCACGACCGGGTTCCAGTTTGAAAATATCGTAGCCATAAAATTTACTGGAGTATGAGAAGTTTAACAACCCCAGGAGGGTTGGCCCCACATCAATTTGACTCATTAATCGATCCATTTTTCCGGGCTCAATATTACCCGGTGAATAAATTAGCATGGGAATATGATACTTGTTAACGGGAAGTTCTGTCTTTCCAGCGCTGGAGGCGCAATGGTCGGCTACAATGACAAACAAGGTGTTACTAAACCAGCTCTTTTGTGATGCCTCTTTAATAAAGTTTCCTATAGCATAATCGGTATATTTTACTGCACCGTCCCGGCTGGTATGCGAAGGTATATTGATGCGTCCTTCAGGATAAGTATAGGGTCGGTGATTTGACGTTGTCATAATGTGCGCGAAGACCGGTTTTTCAACCGAACTCTTATCAATCTCTGTCAAGGCCAATTCAAAAAGGTTTTCATCAGCTACACCCCATACATTTTCATAATCGATATCCTCATCATTTATAGCGGACCGGTCAACCACCGAGTATCCATTGTTGGCGAAGAAATAATTCATGTTATCAAAATAGCCGTATCCACCATAGATGTATTTACTTTCATAACCTTTCTCATTGAACACGCTTCCAAGGGAAAAGAGATGCTCATTATTCGGTCGCCTCACGATGGATTGCCCAGGAGTAGGTGGCACGCAAAGCGACAGCGCTTCCAGACCGCGAACCGTTCGAGTGCCGGTAGCATACAGGTCGGTGAACAGTAGGCTGTGTTGTGTTAATGAGTCCAGAAAAGGAGTGATACCGTGATCGTTTCCGAAAGCAGCCATAAAATTAGCACTCAAACTTTCTACGCTGATCAATACCACATTTAGCCTTATCTCTTCACCTACATTAACAATTGTCCGATCTATTCTTTCCGGATTCGAATTCACAAATTTTGCTTCCGGTGTTTGGATCATCTGATGAAGCAGATCAAACGCCTTCTTGTTATCCATCCGTGCATAAAATTGATCGTAGTCTAATTCATTATTACGATAGGCAGCGAACAATTCGTAGAGTCCATTACCGGCCAATTCATTTACATAAGTATTCTCACTGTACCGGTGATGTTTATGGTTAGCAAAAAAGCCAACGGTTAATATAAAGGCCGCATAGAAAAAGGCGAGCTTCGTTCTTTTTTTAAATGCCAGTTCCACCTTATTGCCCAGATTGACTTGATTCCTGATTGCATAGGTAAAAAGTACAGCAAGAAGACCCATTACTACCAAAATCCATTCGATGGGATAAGATTGCTGAATGTTGCCTATTACTTCATTCGTATACACCAGATAGTCAACGGCAATGAAATTGAACCGTGTGTTAAATTCATCCCAAAAGAACCATTCTGCCACTGCATTGAAAAGCTCGAAGAAAGTCATTACAAAGAATATCCCATAGAGAATATACCTATGCCACACCTTTCTATGGAGTTTTCCGGGCAACAGCCAGAGATATAAAACCACTGGTATGATTGCATACGCAGCATTGAGTAAATCATAGAAAAAACCAAACAGAAAAATACCCGACACATTAAGCGCTGTAAAATCAACTGACGCAGATGACTTTACCATTAGTGCAATACGGGTAAGTGTAGAAATGCCTATAGCAACAGAAATAAGGAGTAAAACAAACCAACCTCTCCTATCTGCCTTTTTAAATATTTGAAGAACGAACATGCCTCAAATGAACGCGGTGATTCTGGAGGAATTCTGGACAGATCAAATACTGAAACGAGGGTTTGCTTATCGTTTGGCAGCAGCACGCAGCACTTGAAGGTTAATCAACTTCTGAGTTTGCCATAGCTCTTTTGCAGATGCCGTAAAGTACCGATGGCCCTCGAAGAACAATATATTTTTATGAACCCATTCTTTCTCATCCAATTTCAGGTTTAGTGATTGCAGTTCCATGAGAAGCAATCTACTCCATGTTTCATATTCTTTAGACCCAAGGTGGTGCAGATCAGCATCGCATAGGATTTCCTGAATATGGCTGACAGGATTCTGCGGCAATCGGGTACATAGGATTGTTTTGCTGACATCAGTAATCAAATCATCGTCAGCCGTGATGGAGGAAAGAAATTCAGTAGCAATGACACAACTTCTTTTCTCATGATCGCGATGATCGTAGATAAAGCCGGTATCATGAAACCATGCTGCCAGCAGAAGAATCTTCTGTTCCTTATCTCTTATTTTCTCACTGGTGGCTAATGTTGAAGCTTTTTCAACTACCTGAGTACTGTGACGCAGATTATGAAACGCATATTTTGAATCAAGTTTGTTTAACAGCAGATTAGTCACATAATCTTCTGTTTTTCGTAGTATGTCCATTTCAAAGATTTTACAAGGAACATTTAAATTGAACTACCATTTAACAACAGGATTCTGGAGAAATTCTGGCGAAATTGTTTTGGAAAAAGAATGAGTTCTTTCGCGTCTTATAAATGAATTGTCGAATCAGTTCCTTAAATTTAACCTCTTGTGAGAAATGATGATGAACATGAACATCAGTACGAGAGCGACTAATGAAGAGACTAATGTTCCTAATGCCAGCCCACCATTCGCCTGAGGTTTTGTCAAGAAGTCTCCAAACGTTGCTCCAAAAGGCCGGGTGAAAATGAATGCAGCCCAAAACAAAATGATGTGGTCTATTTTGGTATAATAGTGCAGAAGAACAACGAGTAAAATTACTCCAGCAGTTACCAATGCACCGTGCAGATAACTTAGACCGACAACATCGCTTAGGTAGTCTCCGAAGGCAGTACCCAGACTGTTGGAGAAGAGTATGGCTAGCCAATAAAATACTTCTTTATCGCGATTAAAGATCGGATAGATTTGGAGAGTACCAAATCTTTTGTACCACACAAGAAGAACCGTGACCAGCCCGGAAAATAATAGCAGACTGCCCAGTGTATAACCCAAGTGCAGGGTGCGGTCAATGAAATCTGATATCTCAGTACCAAGTGTTGTGGTGGCAATGATGACAAGCCAATAGGCAATGGGTATATGCCGATCGCTGGCCAATTGAATTGCGAGTACAATTAGAAAAAACAACAACGTTACGAGCAATGCGGTTAAGTAGCCCAGATTCAGTGTCATCGAAATATAATCACCCATTGTTTCGCCCAGCGTTGTGGCTATGATTTTCATAAGCCAAAAGATCAGCGTGATCTGCGCTACTTTATTTGCCTTTTCCATTAGCTGGATTGATTTGGTTTTTTATGCCAAAGTCAAAAAACAGGATTGACTTTGCATCTTTAAGCATAAGGAACGACAGAATTCTGGAGAGAATCTGTATCAGGTGATTGTTTTGGAAATCTTCGAGCCGTTTTGTTTTTCAGGATATTCTCTCAAGCTCACAATATTCTCCTGTGCTGAAAGTAGTTAAGTCAATAATGGAATTGCCGGCAGAAAAAACATTCACAATTCTGTCAGAATTGTGAACATCCTCTTTTTTATCCCTTCACATTAGTCTCCTTTAAACAGGTGGCCTATGATTTATCCCGACAAAGACATTTCCAATCTCGATTTTCCGATAGCGCATGTAATACGGCAGGCCTTGTCGGATTTGACAAATGAGAAACGGGCTGAGCTTCTGAAATCAACAACCGTTGATGAGTTCATCTCTCACCGGGTTGATACATACCTCCAATCACTAGAGGCTGCTATGCACGCTGGCTATGACGAGTCAGGTACAAAAGAAATTGCATTGAACGATTGCCTTCACGGTTTGATTCAGAACGATGGAGAAGTTCTCGAAACGTGAAGCCTACCGAAATGGATTGGCATTGCTCGAAAGTATGCTGACTGCTGAAAGTGTTAGTAATTCGAATAATGCAAACGCGATCTCTTTTCACGGCTTCGGTGCCTTGAAAGAATTATTGTTGCCATTGGACAATCTCTCCGTGTGGAGTAATGAAGATCTTCGTTATGAAAAGGAAGTCCGGCAGTTTCATGAATTGCTTCAACAGCATTTCAATGGCACGTATAAGAATGCACTGGCAAGTCTGAAGAATAGTATCCTGTCTTCATTCTACACGCCTGAGTTTATCATCCAGCCTATCGTTGAGTCACTGAAGCAACAAGACTTGCAGATCAAGTCTATACTGGAACCCGCAGCGGGCACAGGCAACTTTGTTGCTGAACTAAAGAAACAGTTTCCTCTTGCTTCCATTACGGCTATCGAAAAAGACGACACTACATTCAAAGTACTCAAGTCCCTGCACCCGGATATTGAGACCATTCATTCCGGCTATGAGAATTTTAGGAACCGTAGCTATGACGCAGTGATCAGCAACATTCCTTTCGGGAACATCAATGTGTTTGATGATGCTATGTTTCGTGAAGCTGTTCCAGCCAAGATCAAAGCTACCACTCGCATTCATAATTATTATTTCGTCAAATCGCTCGACAACCTGAGAGAGGGTGGTATGCTGGTATTCGTTGCACCTGTCGGTGTGATGGATAGTCCAGGCAACAAAGAAGTACGCGAGTACCTGATGAAAAATGCTGAACTGCTTTCAGCCGTGCGACTTCCGAATACTGTATTCGAACAGGCCGGTACGTATCCGGTAACCGACATCGTACTGCTGCAAAAAAATTCTCAGAAGAAGAATCTTTCTGCCAGTGATAAACTGTTTACAACGTCTGATAAAGTTGAAGTACTGAATGATAAAGGTGATTCGGTGTCGGTGGACATCAACAGCTATTACCTGGAGAACCGCAGTCACATATTGGGTACACTCTCTGCCGGAGGCCAATATGATGGACGATCTTTGGATGTTAATCCGCTTGATGGAGCTTCATCGGAAAACATTCGCAACGGAATAGCAAACATCCTCTCCAAACATGAAGTAAGACAACAGGCCGAATCCAACACATCCCCAATTGCTACGGATGTCGAAGATACACTGAATGTCTTATCGCGTGATCTTCCGGATCATGAACTACTCAAGCGGGGTAATCTCATCGTTCACAAAGGCAAGGTTGGAACGGTGGATTTCGAAGGAGTTGAAAAAGTTATCCGGCCTCAACCCATCATCAAAGACCTTGACAGGACATTTCTTTTTACCGGTCTGCGCAACACATTGAACAGGCTTGTACAGGCTGAGTTGGATGGCAATGTAATCGAGATGAAGAAGCAGCGCAGCGAACTCAACGCCCGCTATGATCTTTTTGTTTTCCGCTATGGCAACATCAATCACCCGTCCAACAAAAAACTTTTGTTACTCGATGCCGAAGGGTTCAAGGTTCTTTCATTGGAACGACTCACGGGAAAATCCTACGGCAAGGCTGATATCTTCCAGAAACAGGTTAACAACGTAGAGCGTGTTCATGAAAAACCACAGTCACTCAAGGACGCCATCTTGCTCTCGCTGAATGCGCATAATGGCATTGACATGAACTTCATCAGTTCGCTGCTGGAAAGAGATAAGAATTCGGTGATCCGGGAAGGATTAGATACCGAACTATTGTTTCGTGATCCGCAAGACAAAGCAGGTGAATCCTATGTTACGCATGATGAATTTCTAAGCGGCAATGTAGTGCGTAAGATGGAATTGCTGGAAGAACTTGGTAAGTCCGGGTTCTCACGTGAAAATAGTTTCTCTCAAAGTGATGTTGACCTACACCTTGAACGACTACAGGAGGTTCGTCCGGCATTTCTTAAACGTGAGTTGATCGACATCAACATTGGCGAACGATGGATTCCGATGGACATCTACGAGAGTTTTGCGGAGCATCTTTTCAAAAATCCGACTGAGATCAACTACATGGGTTCTTCCGATATGTTCCTGGTGAATGTGAAAGGATATTCCAATGAGGAAGAAATTACCTATGCCGCGAGTACGCACAATGGCAAGATCACGGGGAGTAAAATCATGGAGTATGCCATGGCGGATACACAACCGTATTTGCAGATACGCGTGCCCGATACAGAGACGCCACAGTATGTTCCGGATGCTGACGGGATGAAGAATGTGGAAATGAAAATCAAGGAAGTAAAGGAAGCCTTTGAAAATTTCCTGAATGATCGCAAAGACATCTCCCAACGCATTGAAGAATTATACAACCGTAACATCAACAACAGTGTCAGGCGGAATTATGACGGGTCGCATCTGCAACTTACCGGGCTAAGACATTTCTCGCCACGACCGCATCAGAAGGATGCACTGTGGATGATTCTTCAACAAGACGGTGGAATCATTGATCACAAAGTAGGTGCTGGAAAAACACTGGTGATGATTACCGGGGCGATGGAAATGCGCAGGCTGGGTATCGCTCAGAAACCATTGCTGCTTTGCATGAAAGCTAATGTCGCTGACATCGCTTCGGATTTTCTCAAAGCTTATCCATCGGCCAAGATACTGGCACCCGATCCGCAGAAAGACTTCACACGACAAAGGCGTCAGGGAATTTTTGCCAGCATTGCGGCCAATGACTGGGATGCCGTTATCATGACCCATGATATGTTCCAGGCGATTCCACAATCCCCGCAGATTAAGAAAGAGGTACTGAGTCGTGAGTTGGAGAACCTTGAAGATGACTTGCGAATTCTTTCCGACAATAAAACATTGTCAAAGCGCATTCTCAAAGGATTGGAAACACGAAAACAAAACCTGACCGTACGACTGAAAGAAGCAGATGCCTCCATCAGACGCGATGAAAATATCCTTGACTTCGGCAAGATGGGTTTTGATCACATCTTCGTGGATGAAAGTCAGGAGTATAAAAACCTGCACTTCACAACACGTCATCAGAAAGTTGCCGGGCTTGGCGATCCGGAAGGCAGTCAGCGAGCGCTTAATCTCGAATTTGCCATTCGCACCATACAGGAAAAGAAAGGTGGTGACAAAGGTGTAACGTTTCTTTCAGGCACCACCATCAGCAACAGCCTTGTCGAGATGTACCTGCTCTTTAAGTATCAAAGGCCGCAGGAGTTGGAGGAACTCCGGATCAATTCATTTGACAGTTGGGCAAAGATGTATGCGCGCAAAAGTGCCACCTATGAATTCTCCGTGACCAATGAACTCAAGATGAAAGAACGTTACCGGGAGTTTATCAAAGTGCCGGAGCTTGCAAGGTTCTATGCTGAGATCTCACACGTGGTGACGGATGCAAACCTGAAAGTGGATAAACCAAAAGTGGAAAATGTGGTGGTCAACATCGAACCCACAGTACATCAACAAGAGTACACGCAGAAACTTATTCAGTTTACGAAGACCAAAAATCCTGCGTTTGTAGATTTACCATTATCTGAAAAGGAAATGAATGCCATGATGCTCATTGCCACTAACCTTGCCCGGAAGATGAGTATTGATATGCGGTTGATCGATGCTGCAAAGTATCCTTATGAGACTGATGGAAAACTGAATAAACTGTGTGAAGTCGTAAGTAAGGAATACAAAGCAAGTAGTTCCTATAAAGGAACACAGTTGATCTTTAGCGACATCGGCACACCGGGAGGCAGTGGTTTCAACCTCTATGCAGAGATCAAGCACATATTGATGCAGAAGCATGGAGTATCAGCCGATGAAATTCAATTTATTCATGATCACGATTCAAAGAAGAAGCGTGAAGAACTTTTCAGGAAGGTCAACACAGGTGAAGTTCGAATACTGATTGGTAGTACCAAGAAGTTAGGAACGGGTGTGAATGTTCAGGAGCGCGTCATTGCCATGCATCACCTGGATATACCGTGGCGACCCAGTGATCTTGAACAACGTACTGGCCGTGGTGGTCGGCAGGGAAATGTGGTTGCTAAGGAGTTTCGGGATAACACGGTGATGAACTACATCTATGCCGTGAACCGTACACTGGATTCGTATCAGTTCAATATCCTATCCAACAAACAAAAGTTCATCAGCCAGATCAAGAATAATTCCATCGATCAGCGCAAGATTGATGAGGGCGCATTCGATCAGGAAGGTGGAATGAATTTCGGGGAGTATGTTGCCTTACTTAGTGGCAACACAGATTTACTGGAAAAGGTAAAGCTGGAAAAGAAACTATACGATCTGGAGCGAAGCTATCAGGTGTTTATGAAACGTAAGTCAGAAGCTGAATTTGAGATCGGGCTTACCAGGCGCGATATAGCCGTTAAGGAAAATGCACTGACGAGACTTCAGGCGGACTGGAGCCCCATTCATTCTATCGATCTGGAAAAGGTGCCTGTGGTCATCAATGGCAATCAGTTCGATGATCGGAAAGTAACGGGAGAACTTTTATTGCATAAAATACAAGGCATCAACCGCGAAGGCACTGGAGTACGAGATACCGTGCTCGCAAAATTAATGGACTTTGAACTTTTGTATGATCCGAAATTACTCCGCGTCTATGTAGCCGGCAAGAGTGGTCAGGTCTATAACTATGCGGATGGAAAGTTGAATGAATCCCCTGCACTGGCGGGCAGATATATGATCGATTCGATCAAACGGATTCCAAAAATAATTGAGAATACAGTTTCCAGTATTGATGAGAATAAAAAGCGCATTGTGGTTTACGAGAAAGAAATTTCAACAGAGTTCAAAGACAAGGGTAGCATCAAAGCAATCAAGCACCAGATTGATGAACTCAATCTTCGCATCGAGAAAGCGATGACAAACACTTCCGGGAATGAACAAAAGTTAGAAGGTAAAGAACAAGCAAAGGAGGTCACGGTGTCCATGCAAAGAAAATATCGCAGGTGATTTGCTTCCATAATTTCACATGAAACAATCACAAAAGCATTCAAACGAAATCAACTGAAATGGATGTCTGTTGTTATTCATTATGTATGTGTGCTTTTCATTGTGTCGCCTACCGCTGATCATCCATCTCCATTCAAACAGTAAAAAAATATTTTAATCCGTATTCTGCCAGAATTGTGAACACGGGATTTTGATCTCCTGCACTTTAGCCTTTGAAATCAAACACGAAGGCTTATGTTCAGTTCTATTACCTGGGAATTATTTCTCACTACCGCATGTGTAATCATTGGCAGCTACTACGGCATCACTACGCTGCTGCTCTATCACCGCGAGATTACGCAATGGATCAAGTCGAGGGGACAACAACCTGTGGTGACGGCTAAACCTGCTACAGTTCCTGCCTCACCGTTCGCAGTGATGGGTAATATCCAGGAGGAATCAACACAGGCACTTCGTTCTTCAGTCGGCAACGCAGCGGAAATCAACGTGGCGGTAAGCGATGAAGAACCTGATACAGTGTATTCACCCGAAGCCTTTTCATCCGAAGAGCATCTCTTGATTGGAAGCATAGCAGACCTGCTTCAGGAAGTCAAAACAGTTTCCCAACTCATAGCAGAATGTAAATCGGACAAGGCCGAGGGTGAATCACTTTTCAGGACACTATTACTTCGTTATCCACACCTGCGAAGTACAACTTACCGTGAGGCTATCAATTTCTACATTCTGGATGCCGCCCGCAATCAATTTTCTTTTGATCTGTCCTCCTCCGAGGTGAACACCTGGTGGGAAGAGGAACGCCTTTCAAAAAAATAAATCATCCTAAAACTTGAATGCATTATGAAAACAAAGTTCTATTCAACAATCCGAAAAGGAAAAGCATTCGCACTGGCGTTTGCTGTTTACTGCCTCACGTACCTGTATAGCTATGCACAGGATGGCAATGCCGGTATCAACGAAGCCAATACGCGAGTGCGCAGTTACTTCGATACCGGAACAAACCTGATGTATGCCATCGGTGCCGTATTGGGATTGATCGGTGCAGTGAAAGTATATCAGAAATGGAACAGCGGTGATCCTGACACCGGGCGCGTAGCGGCTGCTTGGTTTGGTAGCTGCATTTTCCTGGTGGTTGTAGCCACCGTGCTCAAATCATTCTTTGGTGTGTAAACGATTCTGTCATGAATTCAGACAAACCAGGCAAAGGCAAAAATATCGATGCTGATCAGGAGCAACGCGCCATCGACAAGCTGGAAGAAATGTGGGATCGTGAACTGGCCAAAGGAGATGATGAATTCTTTGAAAGTACTGACCGGCACAGGGCTACGGAGAGCAAAGACAATGAGCAGCAGGAAGAACAACAACCTCGAAGAAAAGGAAGACGAGTGTAAATGCCACGATTATGAATAGCGTCTATAAAATCAACAAGGGTATTAACAAGCCCATAGAATTTAAGGGGTTGAAAGCGCAATACATCGGCTACCTCGGCATCGGTGTGTTACTGTTGCTTATTGTGTTTGCTGTACTCTACATCAGTGGAGTAAATATGTTCGTGTGCCTTGGTGTTATTCTGCTGCTCGGCACGCTACTCTTCATGGCGATCTATAAGTTAAGCGACACCTACGGTCAGCATGGGCTTGTAAAGAAATTAGCCAAACGAAATATACCGGAGTATGTCGTATGCAGGTCACGCAAAATGTTTACAGCTCTCAACAAATCTTCTGTAGATGAAAATATGATTCATCCCTAATCAAGCACGCACATGTCACAGCCTATTCCAATCTTAAAAACATTCCCGGTGTATAAAGTGGAGCATGATTGCATCCTGTCCAAACAAGGTGATGTCAGTCTTGCATTCGAAGCCATACTGCCGGAAATATTCACGCTGTCCGATCAGGATTATGAGGCTTTTCATCAAATACTGATAAAAGCAATCAAAGTACTTCCCAGGAATTCCGTATTCCACAAACAGGACTGGTTTTTTGCTCATAAACATAAAGCTGATTTTGAGAATAGCGACTTATCGTTCCTGACAAGATCAAGCGAGCGTTTCTTTAACGAGCGCCCTTACCTGGATCACCGGTGCTATGTGATGCTTACGCAAAAACCAGTTGACCGAAAAGTCTCTACGTCCATGTTTTCCAACTTGATCCGCAGCAGTGTAGTACCCAGTGAAATGATCAATCCACAGAAGATGCAGGAGTTTCTTGACAGTGCGGGGCAGTTCGAACGCATCCTGGGCGATAGTGGCTTTGTAAAACTCAAGCGCATCAATAGCGATGGCCTTGTCGGATCTGATCGTCATGCGGGGCTACTGGAACGTTACTGCTTTCTGCTATCCGAATCGGACAACCCAATGATCAAGGATATTCATTTTAAAGATGGCATCCGGATCGGTGATGAGTATTGTCAGCTATACGCACTCTCGGATGTAGAAGATCTTCCTACGCTCTGCGGTTCACGTATCAACTACGACAAATACTCAACAGATAAAACCAAGTTCAGTGTAGGCTTTGCCTCACCCTTAGGACAATTGCTCTCGTGCAATCACATCTATAATCAGTACATCTTCATGGAAGATGTAAACAAGACAATCAAACAACTTGAGAGTAAGCGCTTGCGTTTGCAATCACTCTCAACGTACTCGCGTGAAAACGCCATCAGCCGTGATGCCACCAATGATTTTTTAAATGAAGCCATTGGTCAGCAACGTCAACCGGTGAAAGCGCATTTTAATGTGATGCTCTGGACGGATAACAAATCGGAGTTGAAAGAATTGAAAACACAGGTGTCTTCATCTCTTGCACAAATGGATGCAGTTGCCAAACAGGAATCCGATGGAGCACCTCAAATATTTTGGGCAGGCATCCCAGGCAATGAAGCTGACTTTCCAATCAACGACACCTTTGATACGTTCGTGGAGCAGGCTACGTGCTTTCTTAATCTTGAAACTTCGTATCGGTCTTCGTTAAGTCCGGTTGGTATTCGTTTAGGTGATCGGCTTACAGGTAAACCCGTGCATGTCGATATTTCAGATGAACCCGTTAAGCGAGGCATCTGTACCAACCGTAACAAATTTATTGTTGGTCCTTCGGGATCGGGAAAATCATTCTTCACCAATCACATGGTCCGATCATACTATGAACAAGGCACACATATCGTGCTTGTGGACGTAGGCCATTCCTACAAAGGACTGTGTGATTTGGTGAATGGATACTATTTCACCTATGATGAATCCAACCCGATCAAGTTCAATCCTTTCTTCATTAGTGCAGGAGATGTACTCGACACCGAGAAGAAAGAAAGCATCAAAACATTGCTGTTGGCACTCTGGAAGAAGGACGATGAAACCTTTAATCGTTCGGAGTATGTCGCCTTGTCCATTTCACTTCAGATGTATTATGAGAAGCTGGGAAAAGACAACAAACTGTTTCCATGCTTCAATACCTACTATGAATTCCTGCGCGATGAATTTGTATCAATACTCAAAGCTGACAAGGTAAAGGAGAAAGACTTTGATGCAGAGAATTTTCTTTATGTACTTCGTCCATACTACAAGGGTGGTGAGTTTGATTATTTACTGAATGCTACCGAAAACCTTGATCTGCTTCGCGAGCGATTTATTGTATTTGAACTGGACAACATCAAAGATCATCCGATCCTCTTTCCGGTCGTCACTATCATCATCATGGAGGTGTTCATATCCAAGATGCGCAAGCTCAAAGGCATCCGGAAAATGATTTTGATTGAAGAGGCCTGGAAAGCGATTGCCAAGGAAGGAATGGCGGAGTACATCAAGTATTTATTCAAAACGGTTCGGAAGTTTTATGGTGAAGCCATTGTCGTAACACAAGAGGTGGAAGATATTATCAGTTCACCCATTGTTAAGCAAGCCATCATCAACAATTCCGATTGCAAGATCCTGCTCGACCAGAGCAAATATCAAAACAAGTTTGATCAGATTCAGGAATTGTTGGGACTCACTGAAAAGGAGAAAGCACTTGTGCTATCCATTAACAAGAGTAATGATCCATCACGCAAGTACAAAGAAGTATTCATCAGCCTGGGGGGAGTGCTTTCAAAAGTGTATGCTACGGAAGTCTCGCTGGAAGAATACCTGGCTTACACCACCGAAGAATCAGAGAAGATGAAGGTGCAAGCCTACACGAAGAAATGGGGCGACATCCGAAAAGGAATTGCCGCACTGGCTAACGACATCCGCATGGGCAACATAGCTTAAAATCAAAACACGTCAGTCATGAAAAAGATATTCTTAATAGTTTTTCTAACCACGGTTTGCCTGACAACAACACCTACACCGAAAGCACAGGCAGCCATACCGATTGCCAAGATCATCAAGGAAGCGGTCAAAAAAGTAATCAAGGCTGTTGACCTAATGATCCAACGCTTGCAGAACAAAACCATCTGGCTTCAGAATGCCCAGAAAGTACTCGAGAATAAACTCTCAGAACTCAAACTCACCGAGATCGCGCAGTGGACAGAGAAGCATCGTAAGCTCTACCAGGAGTATTACGATGAGTTATGGAAAGTAAAAAATACACTGGCCGCCTACCAGCGCATCCGGCAGATTATGGATAAGCAGATTCGTATCGTGGATGAATACAAACGTGCATGGAACCTGGTGCGGCAAGACAAACACTTTACAGAAAGTGAAATCGACTACATGTACCGGGTGTATAAAGGTATCCTGAATGAAAGTGTACGAAACCTCGATCAGATACTACTGGTCATTAACTCTTTCAAAACACAAATGACCGATGCGCAGCGACTGGCAATCATCACGCAAGCGGGAGACCGGATCGAACAGAATTTTATTGACCTGCTGGAATTCAACATGAATACCTACCAGATCAGTTTGAACCGGGCGAAGACGCAATATGAGATTGATCGTGTGAAAAAACTTTATGGGTTATGACCATGCAACATCTAGGAAATCACATCGCAGAGTTTCTCAAACTCATGAATGAGAGAGGCTATGACGGACATTTCCTATCCAATTCCGCTCATCCTGGAAAGTTGAAGGATTCACTTAACCAACATCTGCTTGACGTTTTGCAGGGACGGTCATCAGTGCCACCATTCTTCCTGAGTACTTATTCCCTTTGGCGGGATGAGCAAAGCCCATACGTGCGATGTGATTTCAAAGTACACCATAGTCATTCAGAAGGCTTTCGTGTAGTGAAGGTGGATATCACGAATGGTCTAGTACTGGTAAGATAAAAAGTATAACACTACCGCTTAAGGTTAACATTGATATGCCGTATTGTGAACAGGCAAACCGCATGGTCTTAGGTGACGATAGAAAACTAAACATCAGATAACGATGAAACGAATAACAATATTACTACTGGTCGTACTTTGCTGTGGAGCTTCACAGGCGCAGACTCCCAACTGGAACGAGTGGTTCCGGCAGAAGAAGACTCAACGAAAATATTTGATTCAACAGATTGCAGCCCTTAAAGTTTATCTCGAATACCTGAAGAAGGGATACAAGATCGTTGACAAGGGACTCACCACCATAGGCGACATCAAGGATGGAACATTCACGATGGACAAAGATTATCTCAACTCTTTGAAGCAAGTCAGTCCGGTGGTGAAGAACTCTCCTAAATTAAGTGAAGTGATCGCCTACCAGAACACTATTCGAAAGGACTTGTACAAGCTCGTGCTTGATTCGCGCGGAGATCAGAATCTTTCCAGCGATGAGGTGGAATACATCGAAGAGGTGTATAAGAACATGCTGGAGGAATGCGAAGCGTCAATCGATGAACTCATTGTCATTACCACTTCCGGTGAAGCGGAAATGAGAGATGATGAACGCCTGCTACGCCTTGATAAAGTACATGACGACATGCAGGATAAGTATGCCTTCACACAAGACTTCATCAGCGGCACCAGACTACTTTGTGTGGAGCGTGCAAAAGAGAAAAATCAAATCAAACGGTCAGAACAATTAATCAAATCAGTATGAAAGCTCTCCTGCATATTTCCATTGTCGTGAAGACCGCAATGATTGTCGTGCTTTTCTTCGTGCTCACTCTTCCAACCAGAGTCCAGGCTCAATCTCAGGAGGCTGCCCAACTCATCTTGAATTACGAGAAGCTCCAACAGCTTGAAGAGATACTCGATAACATGTACAAAGGGTATAAGATTCTTACCAAAGGATACAATACCATCAAGGACATTGCCGAAGGCAATTTCAATCTGCATCAGGTTTTTCTTGATGGCCTCTTTGCCGTGAACCCATCGGTAAGAAACTATAAACGCATACCCTACATCATCCAGTACCAGCAGTTTCTGGTGAAAGAATACAAGCGGGCATTCAACCGCTTCAAAAATGATCCGAACCTTACGGTAAGGGAAATCAAATATCTGGAGAATGTCTATGGCTCGCTGTTTAAACAAAGTCTCCGGAATCTCGATGAATTACTCATGATCGTCACAGCAACGAAACTACGCATGAGCGATGAAGAAAGACTTCAGGCCATTGATCGGATTTACTTAGACATGGAAAACAAACTGGTGTTCCTGAAAGTATTCAATAGCAGCACCCAGATGTTGGCCATGCAACGAGCGCATGAGAACCACGATGTAGAAACACTACAGAAACTCTATGAAGTAACACCTTAAATCACTTACGATGAAAAACATTTTAAAGGCCATGCTTGTCATGGTTACAGGAATACTATTGCCATCCGTTTCTTTCGGACAGACCTTTGCCGGGGAAATTCACAGTCTCCAGAGCGTACTGGATGAGCTGTATGCTGACATGCTTCCGCTATGCAATCAGCTTATCGGAGTCGGAAGAGGTATCGCAGGCTTTGCCGCGCTCTGGTACATCGCTTCGCGCGTATGGCGCAGCATCGCTAACGCAGAACCCATTGATTTCTATCCGTTGCTTCGTCCGTTCGCATTAGGTCTGGCAATACTGCTCTTTCCGTATGTGATCGCCATGATTAACGGTGTGCTCAAGCCTACGGTAACGGGTACAGCTGCGATGATGAACAATTCCAATAACGCCATTGCCTACCTGCTCAAGCAAAAAGAAGAAGCGATCAAAAAGACAATCACCTGGCAATTGTATGGTGACGAAGGAATGCATGGTAAATGGTATCGCTACACTTATCCCGATGGCGAGGAAGAATCAGGTCTTGACCTATTGAGTAACGGCATCAAGTTCCTGATGGCCAAGACAGCCTATGGTATCAAGAACGCCATCAAACAGTGGATGTCAGAAATACTGCACATTCTCTATGAAGCAGCAGCACTATGTATAAATACACTTCGCACGTTTTACTTGATTGTTTTGGCGATACTTGGACCGCTGGTATTTGGTCTTTCTGTATTTGATGGATTACAGAATACACTCACGGTTTGGATCGCCCGCTATATCAACGTATTCCTGTGGCTGCCCGTAGCCAACATCTTCGGCAGCATCATCGCCAAGATTCAGGAGAACATGCTCCGAATCGACATTGAGCAAATCAATATGTATGGCGATACATTTTTCAGTGCTTCTGATACAGGTTACATCATCTTTCTCATCATTGGTATCATCGGATATTTTACTGTTCCCTCTGTTGCCAATTACATCGTGCATGCTGGTGGCGGAAATATCCTGCTTCACAAAACCTCCAATGTATTTACGGGAACAGCACGTTCTGCTGCATCAATGACCGTGGCCGGAGCAACCGCTGCTGCCGGATTTTTTAAAACATCTCCATCCTCAGAATCACAGGCAGGATCAGCGAGACCATCAGCAGCGAACAAAGATGAAAAATCATCCAGTGGCTATATGCACGATAAACTTTCAGGTAACAAATAAGAACAGCGCATGTTTCAACAACTCAAAAATATCGATACAGCATTCCGGCACATACGGCTGTTCTCACTGGTACTCATTGCAGCGTGTGGCTTCATCTGCTGCTATACCGTGTACAAGAGTTTTCAACTCATCACACAAACGCAGGAAAGAATTTATATTCTCTCTAATGCGAAAGCCCTGGAAGCTTACTCCGCAGAACGCAAGGACAACATACCCGTAGAAGCACGTGATCATGTGAAGATGTTTCATCACTACTTCTTCACCCTCGATCCGGATGATAAGATGATCCAGGTCAACATTACGAAGGCACTGTACCTGGCAGACGTCTCTGCTAAACGTCAATATGACAACCTGAAAGAAAACAGGTACTACTCCAATATCATCTCCGGCAATATCAGCCAGGGCATTGAAGTGGATAGCATCCAATTGAATCTTGACAGCTACCCGTACTACTTCCGCTACTATTCAAAGCAACGCATCATACGCGCTACTTCCATCGTTATGCGCAGTCTCATCACCGAAGGCTACCTGCGTAACGTAGCCCGGTCTGATAACAACGCGCATGGGTTCCTTATCGAACGGTGGAATACCTTGGAGAACAAAGACATAAAAACCATAAACCGATAACCATGAAAACAACTGATAAGCATTCGGAAAACAATTCGTCCGAAGAATCCGTCAAAGAGAAACTTGTCGGTTCAATAAATTTATTGTTGCGTAAGTTGGCAGACTATCTAAGAAGACAAAGCGAAAAGCTTTCCTCATCGCAAAAGAAGCTTGCGCTCGCGCTCTTTGGTTTGCTTATGGGCGGCATTTGTTTAACGCTAACGATACGTCCATTCTATTACTCATCGGCAAGCGAATTCAATTTGCCGGAAGGCATGACAACTAAAGCACGGGTGATACCACCTGCTGAGCGTGAAGCCATGTTTTCTGAAGAGGACTTTCTCATGCTCATGAAATTCAAGTCCACGCTGGACAGTTTATATAAAACCGACAGGCCAGTCTATAATGAATTGCTTCGAGGCCGCGAAGGCTTACTGGACAGCATCAACTTCCTCATTGACTTCTATAAGGATTGATCACCAGTAAGTGATCTGATTCTCAATTTAAATTCTCAACGCTAAATACTATTCACATGAAACCGCATTCACAAAAATTCTTACAGCAGCGCAGATTCTACATGGTATTGCCCTTGCTGGTTACACCATTTATTACCATGATCTTCTGGGCACTCGGAGGAGGACAAGGAACGCCTGTTCAAGCCCAGGAAGTCAAGTCCGGATTAAATACAGAACTCCCTGGTGCACACTTCGACAAGGAAGATGAACTTTGGGATAAGTTCGCCCTGTATGAACAGGCCAAGCGCGATTCGCTCAAATACGAAGAAGCGAGACGCAACGATCCTTATTATGTTGTGGCCACGCTAACAGGAAAAAGTTCGCCCGACACAATTCCGAAAGAAGAAAATAAACTCAATACTTCGCTGGGCAGTAAAAACAAGTATGCACAGATGGATCAGAACGAAGCGATGATCAACCAGAAACTGGAGCAACTCAACCGGACACTTAATCAAACCGATCAACCCGTTAAAACTGTTCAGAAATCTTCACTCACAGAAAATGATGTTACAGTATCTGGTAATGGAATGACCGAAGATGTTGACCGTCTTGAAAAGATGATGCAGATCATGGCAGGCTCCGACACTAACGATCCGGAGATACAACAGATCGAGAGTATGCTCGATAAGATACTTGATGTACAACATCCTGAACGTGTGCGTGAGAAAATTCGTGAACAAAGCGCACAGCACAAACAAAATGTATTCCCTGTGAAAGCAGCAATTAAGGGAGATAACATTTCGCTTGTCGAAGGTATTGCCCCGCGGACGATAATGACGAATGTTGATAGCACATCAGACGCCATCTATACACGGCAAGTAATCAGCAATGGATTTTACGGGCTCGATGATGATTTACAATCGGAGAATGAAAATTCAAATGCGATTCAAGCGGTCATCCATGACACACAAACTTTGGTAGCAGGTTCAACGGTCAAGCTAAGACTACTGACTGATGTCTACATCAATGGTCAGCTTGTCGAAAAAGATCAGTTTGTTTTTGGGACCTGTGCGATCAGTGGTGAGCGGCTCACCATTTCAATCAACTCTATCCGTGATGAGCATTCCTTGCTACCGGTATCACTGACCGTCTTTGATCTCGATGGCATGGAAGGCATTTACATTCCCGGTGCCATTACACGCGATGCAGCCAAGCAAGCTTCCAGTCAATCGATACAGGACGTGCAGTTATACTCGATGGATAACTCGTTGGGTGTGCAGGCAGCTACGGCAGGCATTGAGGCGGCCAAGGGTTTATTCTCGCGAAAAGCAAAGCTCATCAAGGTTACGGTGAAAGCAGGTTACCAGGTTTTGCTCAAGGACAAGAACCAATCTGTTCAATAATTTATTAATAACCATTTAGACAAATCAAACGATGAACTTAATCGCCAGAATTATTTTATGGGGGATACTGCTGTTGATGCTGAAAGACGCAAACAGCCAACCCCGAAATGAAGGTGAGAACGTTGTGTCTGCTACAACTTCTCGATAGTTCGCTAAGGCAGAACGAGGTCCAGAACTCGTTAACGGTACACCTGTAGAATTGCAGGTGTAAGTTGTCTCCGAGAGAAAGGAGATCAATGGGAAGTCACATATAAACTACTTAAACATAATAGTCATGCTATTTCTTCTTGGTGCTATTGGTGCGTTTGTTACGCACGCGTGGCCGGTATTGCTGCTGTTGTTATTGTAGGCAGTAACCCACGCAAAAGTCTGTGGTTGGTTAAAAACAAATTGTCAAACATTTAAACATCCAGTAATATGAAAGGCGTAGTAACCTTGTCGATTCTGTCCTTCTTCAACAACCTCTACATCAAACTTCTGATGTTGGGCGGACTGGGGGATCTGTTCTGGTAAATCACCAGCATAAACGTGAGTTGTGGTAAACGATTACCACAACTTCTTTTCATCAACTTAAAATTCAAACTATGTTACACATATCGAACAAAATATGTACGCGATTCGCGCTTCTGCTATTCTTCGCCTTAGCTGCGATGAAAGGGAGTGCACAATCTTCTGCTGACATTAAGACTGTTGAAGTTACATTCAACAAAACATCCAGCATCATTTTCAGTTCCGGCATCACTTCCGTTGATCGTGGTAGCCGCGATGTATTGGCACAAAAAGCAAAGGGTGTGAACAATGTGCTTCAATTAAAAGCAGGACGGCTAAATTTCAAAGAGACAAACCTGACAGTGATCACCAGTGATGGCAAGCTTCATCATTTTATGGTGAGCTATGCAGATCGCCCCAAGTCATTCACGATTCAAGTCAATGATACAGGTGCTTCAGAAAAGGGTGATGTTCCAATGCTTTTTCAGACGGAACTGACATCAACTGAAATGGAACGCTGTGCTGAAGAAATCCTGAATCTATCTCAGCGCAATGCTGTAAAGAAAACTGCACACTATGGTATGAAGTTATCCTTGCAGGGAATATTCATTGAGGGTAACGTCATGTTTTATCATCTGCGGATTGCAAACCGGTCAAACATTCCCTTTCACACAGACATGCTTCGGTTTTATGTGAAGGACAAACAAAACGTAAAACGTACCGCATCGCAGGAGATTTCTGCCATGCCACTTTTTATTCATGGCAATGCGGATGAACTGAAGGGCGAAACTACAGAGGACGTGATCGTGGCTCTTGAGAAGTTCACCATTCCGGATGCGAAGGTTCTCGTCATTGAACTGCTGGAAAGAAAAGGCGGAAGACACCTGAAGCTCCTGCTGAAAAACCGGACGATCATTCGGGCGCAACCTGTTCCTGATAACTAAGGGAGGGCAATGAATTTCTAGTGAATTCAAATTCAAACAATAAAACATTTTCAATTATGAACGAACAAAATGCTGAGTTCTTAAAGGAGCGTCTGTTCTATTTAGGTTTTGGTGACAAACTCAATGCCAAACTGGAAAAGAACATGAAAGCGGGAAAGGAACAATTTCAGATTCCCTTCCGGGGAGAATTTTCGAAAGGAGATAAAAAGGATCTGGTCGATTACCAGGTTGATTTCTCCAAGTCCAAACAAGGCGACATGTACTTTGTAAATAAGTACCAGGCAACGCTTAAGAATGAAGATGCGGAGAAAGAGAAATCACAAACCTTCTACATCAATAAAGGCAACGGTGTCACTGCTAAAGAGGCTTATAACATGCTCGATGGCCGGGCTGTCAATAAGAAACTGATGGATCGTGAAGACAATCCGTATCAGGCATGGCTCCAGATTAACTTTAAGGAAAAAGAAGATAACGGCAATCACAAGTTGAATCGCTACCACACCGCGTATGGTTTTGATCTTGAAAAGAGTCTTTCAAAACATCCGATCAAAGAACTCGCTGATCCGGAGCAGAAGGCTGCTGTCATGAAAAACCTGGAGAAAGGAAATCTGCAACAAGTAACTTTTCAACGCGAGGGTAAGGACGAGAAGATGTATCTCGAAGCCAATCCGAAAGACCGGAATGTAATCGTCTATGACTCCGCAATGAAGAAACAGTTTCAAGGAGTGAAGGAACATAAAGGAGAGAGTACTGACCAGAAACAGAAATCCGAAAAGAACGAAATGTCGGAAGAACCTGAAGGGAAGAAGTCAAAGGGAAGAAAGATGTCGGTTTAATTTGATTTTCGATGCTCTAAGGCTTGTTTGGGGAGGTCACCTACAGGGAGTGCATTTCATTTCTGGCTCAACGATAACCCTGCATAAAAGTCCTCCCCATTCCTACAGTCGTTTACTGTCCTGCAAAGTCCGTCAATGGTCGCATTGGTGCCTAATAGAATCTGCAAAGCATTCAAGGCAGCGGCTCTCCATTTCTATCGCATGAATGCAAATGGACTTTTGTATTGAAATACTATTTGATTTTTAATGATACTTTTCTTTCGTAATAATTGCCGAGCATTCCTTCTTTGGCATTACCTTTTTTGCTTTCCCCCTTGGTCAGCATAATTTGTAACTGGAGTTCTGCATCATTAGCGCTACTCATCGGTTGAACGATCATCGGTAAACTTGTTATATCCGCGTTTTCATATCCTTCAAGGTTATCACCAACAACTCTACACGATAAAGGAAGATTGACGTCCCAGTTAGGCGCAAATTTGGAGAGAGATGCAGTTCCAATGGTAGTGGGATCTATGTACAACCATGCATTTTTAGAAGGTGCTGGCGTTGAATTATCTTTTATCCACCCAATTACCGTAAGCAGTTTTCGCTGTTTCCATCTCTCAGCGTCAATTAGAAATGAACCATCAGGCTGCTTTAACGATTTCTTTGTATCGGGATCAAGAATATCAACAACAAGTTTGCTGTCGTCACTCCAGGGACCATTGTTTACATGGCAACTCATGCAATTTTTTGAGTTACTCAAAATACCGACACCAGGAGGATAAGCATAGGCGGCATCTATAATACCTATGGACGGTTGCTGTTCTACGAATTCCGAATGATGTGACTGTTCTTCATGGGATTTGAGGTGGGGATAAAGTGTCGCAGCAAGGATCAGAACACTTAACAATAGAACTTTCGTTTTCATAGTATTTTTGTTTTGTATAGTTAACTGTTTAGCCTTTGGATTGTAGTTAATAAAACGCGTAACGCCTCCTCGCTACCATTGTGTTCACCCTTTTCGAAATCACCTTCAGTTTTTGCCATTTGGTTCGTAACATGCGCAAAGCAAATCACATTTTTGATACGGGCTTGAGCAAAAGCGTACAAGGCTGCTGCCTCCATTTCCACTGCATGAACTCCGATTGACTTGTAATGATCTATCGACTCAGCCGTTTCCCGATAAGGAGCATCGGTTGTCCAGGTGGAGCCTGTAAATATTTTGATGGAGGGATCATTGAAGGCGTTATTCAATTTTTCTTTCAAGTCAGAATTAAGAAAACTGAACTGAGATGGATGTAAGTAGTGATAGCTTGTTCCTTCGTCTCGAACTGATTTTTCAATGAGAATGAAATAAGGAGGTTCCATTGGCTGTACCAACTGGCCTGATGAAGTCATACTCAATAGGAGTTTACAACCCGATGCAAAAAGTTGCTCAGCCAGCAACACGGCAAATGAGGCTCCTACCGCTCTGCCAATAATTCCTATCTTTTGGCCTTCGTGATCAAACTCGAAAAGCCTCGTATGATAGCAAGCCCAGGCTTTATTCAATTTTGCATCGTGCTTCTGAATCACATACTCTTCAATGTCTCCGTCAGGATCGAGAATGCAGATTTCAGGAATAACGAGTTCGGTTATTTCTTTTTGTCTTCGTGCTTCACGTAGAAGATTCTCCGGCTGAAATACAGATGGCTGATCATAAAATTTATGATCTAAGATGGGTGACTTGCTCATTTAGAAATTAAAAGATTAATACTTTATCGCTGTCAATAATCCACTTCGTCAAGTCTGGTAATGTTCCGATTACAGCTCCAGGAATAACCGTGGCAACGCCTCTCGATTCAGCGCACGATGTACAGATTTTCACCTCGCCACCATGATTGATGATGTTTGTTAACATCTCACCGATGTTGTACTGACCGGTTTTTTCCTTTTGGCCTGGCAACGCACAAGTCACGGAATCGCTCATAAGGTAAACCCAAATCTTGATATTCGGGTCCTGCTTCTGGAGTTGGATAGCCGTTCGGAGTGCGTTGTAATTTTTATCGTTGCCATAAGGCGCTTCATTCAATTGGAAAAGTATTTTTATGGTTTATGTGTTTATCAATGATGATGAGAGAGCTGCAATTTTAAGTCAGGTATCGCTGCGTGTTTGTTGGCACAACTCATCCTGAATTTAATAACGAGTGAAGAAGCTACCGTTAATAATCCGATGGCGAGTATAGGCGCAACCAAACCAAAACGGTCAGCAATCAAGCCTGTTAATATTGCGCCAATGGCGTACCCGAGATCGCGCCACAAGCGGAATATACCAATGCTTTTTGGTCGTTGATCAGGATGTGTGTAATCAGAAATAGCGGCAAGGAAAGTTGGATAGACAATAGCCGTTCCAATTCCGAGTATCGAAGAGAGAACAATAAACCAGGAAAAGGAATTTGCCCAAATCATTCCTAGCAATGCAATTCCCTGCATGAGCATACCAAGGAACAATAGAGTCTTCTTACAATATTTATCAGCGAGCTTGCCTGTATAAAGTTGTCCAAAACCCCACACAGCGGGATAGGTAGCTACAATAATCCCTGTTTGATGCAGGTCAAATCCTTTCGAAAGGAGTAGTATAGGAAATAGTCCCCATACCATACCATCATTTAAATTGTTAACCAGACCCGCCTGTGTAATGGAACCAAGATTTTTATGTTTCCAGGTAGTGTCCAAAAAAATATTTTTTAGCAAAGGGATTGTGCTAGTACCGGATTCGAGTTTTACATGATGGTGTGTGTCTTTGATCAGAAACCAACTCACCACCAAACCCACGATCCCAAGGACTATACCTATGTAAAAAGGATATGGACGCAATCCGTAGTTGCTGGCGATCCACCCGGTAAGAAAAGCAATGGCAGCAAGAGCTATGTATCCTGCAAACTCATTCAATCCCATTGCAAAGCCTCGGTCTTTTTCTCCCACCAGGTCAATCTTCATCACCACAGTGCTCGACCAGGTGAGCCCTTGACTTACTCCAAGAAAGATGTTAGCGGCAATAATCCAGTTCCAGGATGGCGCATAGATGAGCAGTAAGGGTACAGGTAACGCGAGTATCCAACCGGCTACCAATAAATTTTTCCTGCCGAAACGATTAGCCAATGCACCGGTGTAGTAGTTGGTGATCGCCTTGGTTACGCCAAATACAACGATGAAGGAAAGAATGGCTGTCTTGGCGGCTAATCCAAAATCAGCTTCCGCGATTTGCGGAATGATGGTGCGCTCTAATCCAATCATACCGCCAACAAAGGCATTGACAATCACCAGCAGGGTGAATTGTTTCCAGTTTTCTTTTAATCCTAATTTTACTTCCATGCTACTCTATTTTATTGCACTGATTACCGCAAAACCACCTTTCCCATAAGCCGGTTGAGGTTCTTCCAACGTTTCTTTCAAAATATTGACGAGTGTTTGCCAATAGTTGAATTCTCTAAAGCCAGATTTCTTTAGTGTGCTCGTTACTTCCTCAACCGTATGAAACGTAGCCTCGCAATAGAAAACATTATCCTTCTTCTTCTCCTGATATATTGCTCCCAGGGGACTTGCCTTATCAATCATTCCGATAATCAATGCACCTCCGGGTTTCAGCACACGATGTGTCTCCTCAAAGGCTTTATGCATATCATCCAGGAAACAATCGACTGTTATCATCAATACAAAGTCAAGCGAACTATCTTCGTATGGTAATTTTTCAGCCGTGCCGTTCAATACTTTTAAACCACGCTGGCGCGCCAGTGCAGCCATACTCCCCGAAGGCTCAACACCTTCATCTACTCCGAGGGCTTTTGCAAATTGACCACTTCCAATTCCTACTTCGATGCCTTTGCCTTTCAGGGGCAACACTTTTTGGAGTGCTGCTACTTCCGAACGAAACCATAAGTTATGCTTATCGAACCAGGCATCGTACTCGCTGGCATGGTTATCATATATTTTTACGTTTGCCATCATTATATTTTAGGCAATGGCACAACGATTAGCACCTGCCTCCAGGTCGGCAGGGCTGTAACCTTCATAAGAGCCTTGTTTATTCAAGGAAGCGATGACCTCATAATTCGGAGGAGTCGGTGGAATGCGCGAAGTGGTATACTTCACAAACTCTTCCTCACTCATGCGCAGCGTGTCAAGCTTTTTAACAAGTGTCCCGATAGTTTCAGTGATGAGCTGGTCATCAAATGGAACAGCGGTTGCCAGGTGTGCTGGTAGTACTATCGTGTTTCGATGCAAATTCAGTAACGTTCTAAGAGAAGCGTAAAGGAGTTTCGATTTTTTGATCGCTTCATCCTGATCCGCTTTTAAGTCAGGTCTGCCAACACCATCGACAAACAGTGTATCACCCGTAAACACTGCATCATTTCCAAGTCGGAATGAAGTACTCTCCATTGTATGGCCTGGGGTATGCACTACTTCAAGCGTTGCATTTCCGAATTCCAAATGATCGCCATTTTGAATCGGTGAATAGGAATACTCAACGGTCGCCTTATCAATCAGCACGTGAGTAGCGATGCTGGCCTTTGCTAAGTCTCTTGTGCGTGATAAATAATCCGCATGAACGTGTGTGTCGGTGACATACTTGATCGTCCAGCCGTTCGCGTTGGCCAGATCAAGATATACCTGTGGATCGAGGGAAGCATCGATAACAACTGCTTCATTTTTTAAACCTATGATGTAGGAAAGACAACCTTTCGCAGAGCGTCTTACCTGGATGATTTTCACATCACCTATTATTACTTCCGCTGTATTCCAGGCATAATTCCACGCTTTCATTCCACCCTGGAGGGAAAAAGCTTTGTAGCCATTGTCCAACAATTTTTCTGCTGCCGTTACACTAAGCTTTCCACCGCCACAAACGGTAACGACAGGTTGAGTTTTGGGAAGTTCAATACCATCAAAGGCAGTCGGATCATTCGCTTTAAGCTTGTCATATACATTAGCATAAACACTTCCGGGTATCAACCATTCTTCACGCTCTTTCAGTGGCCGGATATCAAGAATGGTAACAGGTCTCTTTTCCTTTAACCAGGTCGAGAGTAGGTCTTTGTCGATAAGTATTTCTTCTGTGGTCATAAATGGGCTATTAGTTCATCGTGACATCAATGGGTAATTCTTTTAGCTTCCAGTCAGGGAAACCTTCTTCGAGTCGGCTGGCATTATAACCTGCTTTAGTCAGGAGGGCGACTGCTTCATCGGCATATACACAAAAGGGTCCGCGACAATAGGCAATGATCTCACCCCGCTTCGGTAACTCTTTTAGTCGCTTTGATAATTCCTCAATGGGAATAGAGATAGCGTTGGCTATATGACCTTGCTTGAATTCTGATTCGGGACGAACATCCACGATGGTAACTTTGCCCGAATCCAGTTTCTCAATTAGTTCATCAATGGTAACGGTTTCAAAATCGAACTTCGACTTCCGGAATTCCTTCACTACTTTTTCGATGGTTCCGATCCGTTCCACACCCAACTCACGCAGTGCTTTCCATGCTTTGAACACATTGTCGTTCGACAGACGATAGAAAATAAAATTTCCCTGACGGTTGATCTCCACCAGTTGCGCATTCTTTAAAACCTGCAAATGTTGAGAAGCATTGGCGATTGGGAGGTTGGTTTGATCTCCAATCTGTTCTACCGAGAACTCACCTTGCGCTAACAGCTCAATGATTTCCATCCGGTGCGGATTGGCCATCGATTTGGTGATCCGGGCTAGCTCATTGTACACCTTGTCTTTGAATTGCCGTTTGTTCATAGTATTCCTTTAGATATGGCTTCAACCACAAAGGAAAAGGAATTGTTCCAACTATTCAATATTTTTATTGAATAGATTAAAACCCAAGCTAAAACCGTATTTTTAGGGAAATTCGAGTGATGCAAGAGCTAAACGGAATCGTCCAGGTTGCTACGGCCACGCTACTAGGGCTAGTATGTGTGCTGCTGGCGAGGTATTCGCGAGGTGGATTGCACACGTGGACGGGAATCGGTTTTACATTGAGCATTCTGTGCTATGTTACTATCGAGTCGGAAACCATTCAATCATTACCGGCCTTGCGGGTGATTGCGACTATCGGGGCTATCAGTATACCTGTTCTGTTCTGGCTGCTGTCGAGGGCAATTTTTGATGATCACTTCAGATTCAAGCCATTGCTTCTTGTGTGGTTCCTCGTCATCATCATTTCTCATTTTGATTTCTTCCTCTCCGGTGTAATTCAGTGGCCGGGATTTGAGCCATTAGCCAGTATTGTTGCAAGGTTAACTTCTCTTGGATTTGTAGTGGCTGGACTTTACACCGCGTTGCGAACGAAGCGAGCAGACCTCATTGATTCGCGGATCAGATTCAGAAACATCTTTATTATAGTAACAGCAACATTGATCGGAGTAACTCTAATTGTTGAGGTAGTTTCCATTGAAAGAGATACTGTCACTGTTCTGCAAGTACTGCAACGATCATCGATATTTGCCATCACGCTCTATTTTCTTATCAGCACCTTCGAGATACGTTCCGGATTTTTCTTTAAAGAAATTCCAAAAGCAAAAGTACCGACTGTTGACGACCCGCAACTTAGCGCAAAGCTTCAGGCGTTAATGGAGCAGCAAAGAGTTTACAAAAAGGAAGGCCTTACCATTGGTGCATTGGCAGAGTTGATGAATGAACAGGAGTACAAATTAAGACGGTTGATCAACAGTCAACTTGGGTTCCGGAATTTCAACGACTTCCTGAATCAATACCGCGTTAATGAAGCCTGTGAAGTTCTTTCTGACCCAGCCCAAACCAAGAAAACAATCCTGGAAATAGCCTATGATTTGGGTTATCAATCCATTGGCCCTTTCAATAAAGCATTCAAAGATTTGAAAGGAACTACCCCTACAGCCTACCGAAAGAGTCAGGTTAGCTGACTTTTTAATGCTGATTTTGAAATCAGCAAGCCTTTTTCACATTCGGAGAGACTTTCCTTGCGCCTTGCCATAGGTTCGCCCCATAAATCTTAAAACACTATGGAAGCGAAATCCCCGAAAATCATTTTCCTGCTCTCGTTAATGCTGGTTGCCCAGACGGTTAGCGGGCAAAATTTAGAAATCCCTCAAAATGAGTTCGCATTATCCTTTTCCAAGGAACAGCTAGAAGTCCCACGTGGTGAGAAAGCTGAACTGGAAATCCTGATACTGAAGTCTAAAAGTTATCAGAAGAGTAAGGTTAAAATGGGTGTTTCGTCCAGTTTGCCAGCAGGAGTGACGATCACCTTCAGCCCTGACAAAGGAACCTTCGAGTCAACACAAGCCAATGTTTCTATACAAGCTGACGCAGCACCAGGTCAGTATACGCTGATTCTGAATGCTACGCTGAACAACAAAACAAAAGGATCAATACTAAAACTGCTAATCAATTAGATCATGGCACGATACCTTATTGTTATCATCCTGATCCTGTTCAGTTCAACCATTCTTACGGGTCAGTCGGTGGAAGGACGATGGGCAACCTTTAATGAGCAAACAGGTTCTCCGCTATCCGTGATCGAAATTGTGAAATCAGGGAATTCAATTGAAGGAAAAGTCTCGCAAATCTTTCTCGAACCGTACCAGGGTGAAGATCCGATCTGCACAAAATGCTCCGGTGAAAGGAAAGACAAAAAAGTTATCGGTATGAATTTCCTTTGGGGATTTAAGAAAGATGACAACTCGTGGACAACAGGAAAGATACTCGATCCCGAAAGTGGAGAAATCTACTCCAGCAAACTTTGGTTGGACGATGCAAACACTTTACAAGTAAGAGGCTATGCAGGACCGCTCGATTTGTTTTACAGAACGCAGACCTGGAAACGCGAAGGGAATTCAACTGATAAAACACCCGTGGGCACATGGCAAACCATCGATGATCATTGGAACAAAGTGAAGTCCGTTATCGAAATCAAAAATGTGAACGGAGAACTCAAGGGTTTTATTCGCAAAATATTTATGCTTCCACACGAAGGGACTGATCCTGTCTGCACAGAGTGCGATGGCAATTTGAAAAATGCAAAAGTGGTCGGCATGAAAATCATTTGGGACTTCAAAAAAGAAGGTGACAAGTGGGTTGATGGAAAAATTCTCGACCCTGGCAACGGTGATGTCTACTCCTCATCTATTTGGCTCATCGACTCCGACACCTTAAAAGTCCGTGGGTACCTGGGTCCATTCTATCGGTCGCAGGTGTGGAAGAGAGTGAATTGAAATTTCTAAATCTTAATAATTAAGAACTATCAACTATGAACTGGCAAAGCATCATCAACATAGCACTGGAAAATGCACGCAATTATCTCGTAGCCGCAGGGCTGGCATTTCTGATTTTTTATGTGTTGTTCAAAAAAGGAATGAGAAATCGAAAGATTCAGGAAGCTGTTCCCAGGAATGCAGACTATGCGAGAGAAATTTTCTTTTCCGTATTGTCCATCATGATCTTCACACTACCTCCCGCGATTCTATTGCTCAATAAAGACATAAAGCCACACACTACCTTCTATGCGGATATAGATCAATATGGTATTGTATACTTTGTCCTGGCTTTTTTCCTTATGGTATTGATTCACGACACTTATTTTTACTGGACACATCGGCTCATTCATCACCCCAAACTATTCAAGACAATCCATCTGGTGCATCACAAATCCACCAACCCTTCTCCCTGGGCGGCTTATGCTTTTCATCCGGTGGAAGCCGTTATCAATTCAGGAGTATTTGTCGTAATACTCTTTACTATACCTGTACATGGCTTTCACTTGTTCCTGTTTTTTATCCTGAGCCTTGTCTACAATGTATATGGTCACTTAGGTTACGAATTGTACCCACATGGCTTTAGTAAACACTGGTTTGGCCGATGGATCAACACTTCTGTGAATCACAATCTTCATCACAAGCACTTCAACGGTAACTACGGTTTCTATTTTCTTTTTTGGGATCGCTGGATGGGCACCATCAGAGAAGATTACGATGATAAGTATGAAGCAGTAACGGGTACATGTAACATAAAGTGAGATATGGTATCAGGACAATATGATATTGAACAAGCGGGTTTGCCCAGGGGAATCAAAGGAAGAATACTCGGTTACTTAATGGGTGTATTCAATGCATTTGAGTACAACAAAACGATACCGCTTCTCAATCTTAAACCCACCGATGCGGTATTGGAAATCGGATTTGGTCATGTCGCTGGTTTTTTGTTGTTGGCAAAAGAGGTGACTCAAGGACAGTTCTATGGAATCGACCACTCGGAAGAAATGGTAACAATGGCTCTTAAAAGAAATAGGAAATTAGTCAGGGAGGGCCGATTGAAACTGATGCTTGGTGAGGTTGAAGATTTACATTATCCTCCGAAGTCGTTTGATAAGATTTTTTCCATCAATTGCATTTACTTCTGGCGTGAAGTTGATCTAACGTTTAATTTGTTGAAATCCTGTTTGAGAGAGAATGGAATGTTGAGTGTAACTGTACGCAAAACCAACCATCCTCTAAAAGGTAGCTTCACAGCGGAAAAACTGAAACAGTATTTTGAGACTGCCGGGTTCGAGTCCATCAAAATATTTTCAGATCGGAAAAATATCATCGTGACTGGACTGAGTTAAAACCTGGCTCATAACTACGTAATTTCAAAAGTCAATCTCATGCTTAATAAAATCCTTCGTTCCCTCCGGCCCTGACAATTCAAGCCACGCAAATTTTGTATCACTGGAAGCGGTTAGGTTGAAGACGAAGAAATCACAACACAATCTTTCTGTTTTGATGAAGGTGTTTAACAGATCAAGCATTTTATCCGAGCCCTCAAACTTGTATTTGAATCCCTGATCGGTTTCGACTTTCTCTAGCACCTGACTTTTCAGTTCCGCAATTACTGTCTTCTTACGCTGCTGCAATTCAGGTGTAGTGAGTTTACAAGTCAGCTTGGCTTGTTCATTTAACGTTTTCATTTCCTTTGCTTTTTCTTGTGCACTTGAACTTAGGTGTATGCCGAGAATCAGCACACCAAGAATTATCATCCTGTTGATTTTCATTTTGTCTTTAGTTGAGCAACAGACTTAGCTTCTGTGTTTTCCGGCTTGCAATCGCAATCAACTGAACAGGCTGGTGGAGCTTGCCTTTTCTTGTATTGCCAAATTGCAAAAGAGGCTGCAGAAATAATGAGTAGTACAATGGCAATCTTCTCGGCATACAGTGCCAGGGTCGCCAAGATTCCGGCACCGCCCACAATGCCGATGATAGGCAAAGCACAGCAGAGTGCACATAGCCCAATTCCCACTAAACCTAAGTTTTTAGCCAGTTTTCCCGGCTTTTTTGATGCAGTTTCCATATTCGTTTTCTTTGTGTTTTCGTTTATATTTCAATGATACGACATGGACTATAGTCCACGGTCAAGGGAAATCTTCAAAAACTTTTAGATATGCTGATCGGAGAACTTTCAAAGCGCACAGGCTTTTCACACGACACCATCCGTTTTTATGAAAAAAAGGGACTGATCGCAGTGAACAGAAAGGAAAGGCGTGACAATAATTATAAAGAGTATCCGGAGGCTGTTTATGAACGCCTTATGTTAATCAAAACAGTTAAGGCGCTCGGCTTCACGCTAAATGAGACAGATGAGTTTATTCAGGGTTGGGGAAATGAAGATGCCTCGTGCAGTAATCTTACAAGCCACCTAACCGACAAGATCAATCGTGTGGATGCACAGATCCAACTTCTTCAAGAAATCAGAAGTAAACTCACTGCCTCGTTATCGAAATGCCAAGCTGATAACTGTGAGTTTGAAAAAATGATCCCCAGTTGTATCAATGGTAAGTGTTAATGGTTCATATCTATTGAATTCATTTACGATCTGTTACCAACCGGTACCTGCTGCGTGTTTGTTTGATACGGTACCGTTAGGTGCTACCATTCATTGAAATAGGAACCCAACCAATTAGAACCTAGTTTATCCAAAGCAGAAGTCTAGGCGATGTTGCAACTTGAATGCTTTTTACGGATGTCTTTTAATGAGAAGCCCAATTCGTCAAGATCATTCTCCCGCAAGCCAAAGTTAATCCCGTTCCGAAATGCCTGTCAAGGGTAGTACAGAGTGACAATCCTATTTCGTTTATTTCTTTGATGGAATTGTCACCCTTGACAGGCATTTCAGAACGTGCTGATTGGCGGCTTGTCGGAAAGAATGGTGGGGTGTGATTACTTACTTGAGATAGACAATTCAAACAAATTCATTTCAGGTCACTCGCATTCGTTTCAATTCATTCAAATTCCTATACCCGTATTCGAGGGTTGACGCACATTGCCCTCATGAAAATCAATACAAAGAGAAACAGGCAGGGCGATTGGATTGCCTTCCTGTCGGGAGCATTGCTCAACATGATAATTGCTGCTCGTGAAAACGGATGGTCGGATGCGGAATGGAAGGTATTTATTGCCGGACTAATCGGAGGCATCGTCTGGCTACTGGGGAACTGGTTGTATCAGTGGATCAAAATTCGTTGCCGGGTTCCGTGGTAAGTCATTTGATTCAGTAGTATGAAACTCGCTCTGCCAAGTACATTTGCTTTCGTACTTTCCATGCAAGTATTAATCATGGTCAAAAGTAGCTTGGATGTATTCGTTCCTGCAAAAGCTTACGGCATAAACGGTTCCCCCTTACAGCTATCGCTTCCAGGAACCCCCAATTATTCCGTTTCCTTTTGCATACACGTACATCCAAGCCTGATGACGACCATAATTAATTCTTACAATTATGGAAAGCACACAGCAAAACAAACAATGGCAGGTAGCAGAGATTCAACTCTCGTACAAATCAAATGTAAAACCTTCACTTCGTCCGAAGATTTCAAGCTCACGTGATGCACACGAAGTTTTGAAACGAGTTTGGAATGATTCAGTAATTGAACTTTGTGAACAATTCAAAGTAATCTTCACAAACCGGGCAAACAAAGTACTCGGTGTATTCGAAGTATCAACAGGTGGTATCGCAGGAACTGTAGCTGATCCGAAATTGATATTCGTTGCTGCATTGAAAGCTGGCGCGACCGGCCTGATTTTATCGCATAATCATCCGAGCGGAAATCTTACACCAAGTCACGCTGACATTGAACTGACGAGGAAAATAAAACAAGGTGGTCAACTACTGGAAATTCAATTGCTCGACCACATCATTATCACGAGTGAGAGCTATTATTCATTTGCAGATGAGGGGTTGCTATAAGCCCCTCTCTATTTATTTATCGATTTGAGAATGCATGATCAATCTGCAACAAGCCCATGCATAAAAATATCTCGAAAGTATACGATATCCTTTAAAGAATCTCACACAGCGGAATATGTTAAAATATTTCAGCTCACAATTCTGACAGAATTGTGAATAAGACCTGATCACCTTAACGATCTTATCATCTGATGAGACTGATTTAAGGTCATGAGTAAGAGAACAAAAGATAATGCTGTACTAAGTATTGAATGGCTAAAGCAGTACGAAGGATTTGAGAATTTTTCTGACCAACAAGCATTAGAAGCTATTGAAACTATCCGTTCTTTTGCGTATCTTTTTATGAATGTTTACAAGCGAAAAAACAAAAAAGATCATGCAACCCTCCAGCAAAATGGAACACTTTCAAACCTTCGCAAAGGGAAAACTCAAGGAGAGTAGAAGTGCCCTTAAAAATGCCATTATTTATACGCGGGTATCCAGCAAGGAGCAAACAGAAAACATGAGTCTTGATGTTCAACGCAAGGGATGTGAAAATTTTGCCTTAAAGAATAAGCTTATTATTAAAGACACCTTTGGTGGCACGTACGAAAGTGCACAAACAGACGAACGCAATGAGTTCAAGCGTATGGTAACGTTTGCCAAGAACTCAAAAGAAGGAATCTCATACATCATTGTATACAGTCTGGAAAGATTTAGTCGTACAGGCGAAAATGCAATCTGGTTGTCACGACAACTTAGAGAACTCGGAATAACTATTCTGTCTGTTACACAGCCCATTGATACCAGCAACCCTTCGGGTGTACTACAACAAAACATCCTATTCCTGTTCAGTCAATACGACAACGACCTCAGACGTCAAAAGTGCGTTGACGGAATGCGCGAAAAACTCCTCAGGGGTGAATGGGTGGGTGTTGCTCCAAAAGGTTATTCTTACGATCATTCCAGCAATTCACGTGAACAAAAAATTGTTATCAATGCTGATGGCAGGTATGTAAAGAAAATTTTTGAACTCAAAGCATTTGATAAGCTATCCAACACACAGACATGTGAAGTCATAAACAAAATGGGTTTCAAAATTACTATGCAGCGTTTGTGTGAAATGCTTCGTAACCCGTTTTACTGCGGATTGATTTCACATAATCTTCTCAATGGTCAGGTGGCTAAGGGAAAACATCCGGCTATTATTTCAGAAGAGATATTCCTACAGGCTAACGAGTTCATGAAAAAGAACGCAAAGAATTTTCATGGGTATAAACAGAATAAGATTGAAGATAACTTGCCCTTGAAACAATTCGTAGTTTGTGCTGAATGCAATACTCCCTTCACAGGGTATATTGTGAAGAAGAAAAACTTATGGTATTATAAGTGTAATAGAATTGGTTGCAAGTGTAACAAGAGTGCCCGGCACCTACACCAGAAGTTTGAAGAAATCCTAGATCACTATTCTCTAAAGAAGCAGTATGTCAATCCGATCATTGATGCAATTTCTGAATTGTACTTTAAACGTTCTTCCGAATCCATTGATGAATCAGCAAGAATCAAAACAAAGATTGCCGAGGTAGAACAGAATCTGGCAACCATTGAAGAACGCTACGCATTGGGCAAGATTAATGACGACATTTTTGAACGCATCTCTTCAAAGTTCAAAGCTGAAAAGGAGGCACTAGAGGAATCGTTGGACAACTCTTTTATAAATTTATCGAACCCATATAAAACCATAACTGAAGCAGTTGAAAAAGTGGGAAATCTTAAAGATTTGTGGGTTTCTCAGGATGCTTTGGAGAAGCAGCAATTCCAATTTCTGTGCTTTCCAGGAGGTATTCAGTATGATCGTAAAATTGATCATTATCGAACCTTGAATGTAAATCCGGTACTCAAGCTAATTGATTCAATATCAGGCAATTTTGACAAAGAAAGAGCGGATAAACCAAAAGCATTTTTTGATTTATCCGCTTCAGTAGTCCCGGCAGGAATCGAACCTGCATCTTCAGAATCGGAATCTGAAATACTATCCATTGTACTACGGAACCATTAAATAAAACCAGAACTCTCCAACTGACAGTTCTTTCAGAAACTCATTCGTACACCAAAGATTCAGGAATCGAACCTGCTCCTTCAGAATCGTCCCGATTACTTCGGGATGAAATACTATCCCTGCCTACCGGCAGGCATTCTACGGAACCATCCTCTCCAGCCATCTGCTGAAATCGAGGCAAAGGTAAAGAAAGCAGGCTACTCCAAAAAATTTAATTCCAAACGTAGGTAGCTACTGCCCCACCCGCTAAAGTAGCCGTTGCCTTTTGTCCACCATACCCAATGGCAAACGAAACGGTTTCGTCCTTATCGTTAACTACAATCAACACCATTTGTCCTTTAGGGGTTCTAAACGCAACATTGGGCAACTCATTCACCATGCCCGATTCAATTCGCACCGAACCGGTAGGCACAAACCGCGAAGCATGACCAATTATATAATAAGAAACATTGCGGGTTATAGTATTACCCAAGGTTAACGCCCCCTGGCAGCTATCGCAGCCTCCATCTGGGGTATGGGGATTAAAATTTTCATCGGCTGCCAGATTCCATTCTATTACCGTGCGGCTCCAGTTACGTGTAGCACCAATAATCAGATTTTTAACATGCCACCGTAAATCTCCTCCAAAATCGCCCCGGCCCGATGTCCACTGCTCGGTGAAATAAATATTCTTATCGGGGTGCGCCTCGTGCACTTTCGACAACGCATCTATTTCGCCCAGATATAAATGAAAAGCTGACCCATCCACAAAGGGTTTGGTTTCAGAATCGTTCAGGATGGTAATCGGGTATTCAGGATGATCGGCATTATGATCGAACAACACAATTTTGGTTTTAATTCCTGCTTCACGAAACGCAGGCCCCAGGTGGTTTTTAATAAACTCATTTTGTTCTTCGGCTGCCATTACCAGGCTTGGCGTATTGTTTGGATTTTCAGGTTCGTTCTGGATGGTAATGGCATCTATTGCAATTCCATGATTCGCCATTGCATCTATATAGTGCACAAAATAATCGGCATACACGTTATAATATTCTTTCTTCAAACTTCCGCCTTTTGCGAAGCCATTGGTCTTCATCCACACCGGGGGCGACCACGGACTACCCATTATTTTCAACGATGGGTTCAGTTTCAGAATTTCTTTTAGAACGGGAATAAGGTAAAGGGTATCATAGGCCAGTGTAAACTTTGAGAGATCAGTATCTGTTTCGCCCGGTGGCAGATCGTTATAGGTAAAAATCAACTCATCCAGGTCCGAACTCCCGATGGTAATGCGCAAATAACTTATTCCAATTCCATTTTCTTTGGTAAGAAAAAGTTCTTCCAACAATGCCGCACGCGCCTCATCGGTTAGTTTGGTTTTTAATAACATGGCACTGCCACCGGTTAAAGCAAAACCAAATCCATCTATTGATTGATACGTTCTGGAAGTGTCCACTTCTATGGTAAGACCTGTGCCCGCTTCCGATCCAAAAACAAGGTCAGGTTGCTGTGTTAGTTGTTTGGTCCGATCAGGTGTGGTTATCCACGATTGAATACTAACCGGTTTCTTTTTTTCCGATGAACAGGAGGCTAGCCCCGCAAGGAGCACAATCAGGTAAAATTTTACTCGCATAATTTTAAAGATACAAAAGACACAACGAACCAGAAATAAAAAACACCTTCTGATTGAGGCTTTTCAACCAGTAGAAGAATTTCTGCTTTTGCCTGGTTAAAAGACCAGAAGCACGTTAAAAATAAATACCAAGGGATAATGCTATTGTCGATAACGAATAAGCGCGAGACAGAGAACTCCGAAGGAGTGGTATTGCATCACCTTTTCAGAGTTTTGTTTAACGATTTATAGAATAGCCAAAAAACCAATCTCATCGGGATTTCCTCAAGATACCAGTGTATTCCCTCCACAATCTGATAAAAACATTTAAGCAGAACAAATCCCGAAGGGATGATAGTATTGTAGATAACGAATAAAGCATGAAACAGTGAACTCCGAAGGAGTGACATTATATCACCCCTTCAGGGTTTTGTCTTTGAAGCCGCCACCTTTTGGAATTTGTATGACGGCATCTTTGTCGCTGCCACGGTCGGATACATACTCTCTATTCTCCGCAGAGTCTCGCCTCGGACTCTGCGGAATATGGGTAGTGTCTTGACGCAGGGTCCCCGGGCGGCCGAGTCTGAGAAGAAAGGAAGACATGAGCAAATCATTTGCGGGTTTGATGTTGTTCTATGCCATGGGCATGACATTAACATGAAAGATACGCTCAAGGCTTTTCCCTGTTAAACTAAATTCAGTACAAGACTATGCAAAACGAGTATCGATGGTAAGTCTGGCTGTTTAAGTTGGCTAATTAACGAGAAGCAAAACTAAGAGAGAACACACTTCCTTTTCCAGGAAGTGATCTTACACTTATATCACCTTTCTGTTTTTGCATAATTTGCTGGCAGATACTCAAACCAATGCCTGAGCCACTTTTCTTAGTTGAAAAAAAAGGTATAAATATTTTATCAGCTACGTCAGCAGGAATTCCACAGCCACTATCAGCAATATAAAGATTGGTAAACTGATGTCCCTCACGACCAGCAGAAACTCGGATAATTTTTCCATTTTTCATATTATCCATAGACTCAATCGCATTCTTCATTAAATTGATAAGCGCCTGCATGGTCAGGTTCTTATCTGCATAGATTTGAAAATGATCCATCTCATCAATAATCATCTGTATATTTTCCTTTTCCAGTTCCTTACTAAAAAAATGTTTTACCTCGGTAACTAATTCATGAATACTTGTTTTGTTCAATATGGGCTCAGGAACCTGGTTCAGACTATTAAAATTATGAACAAATTCTTTCAATGATTTGCTACGTTGATCAATCGCCTTCAAACTTTCTAATACATCCTGACGCTCCTCTATTGAAAGTTTTCGATTATCGGCTTCGGCAGACGTCACCAAATCATGTATGTAGGACGAAAGTGTAGAAAGAGGAATCGCTGAATTTGAAATTTCATGCGTGAGCACACGCAATAATTTTTGCCAGGCCTCTGCTTCTTTGGCTGCCAATTCGCTGCTAACATCAGCCATGGCAATCAGCTTTAAGTTTTTCTCTTTGAAAAGTAAATGCCTGGATGTTACGGACAAGAAGGTGACCTTACCCTGGGAAACTAATTTTAGAGATGCCTTCTCACCATCTTTAATTCTTCTTAGAAATTCCGGTAAGCCTCTCTCCACCCGCCAAAGTGATTCAATCTTTTGAAGAAACGGAAGTTGAAAGAGATGTTTTGCTGCATTATTAATCAGGTAAACTTCTTCATTTGATTCATCAAAACAAATGAGGGGTACTGCTGCATGTTCAACAATCACCTGAAGCAATTGATGCTGCGACTCCTTTTCTGATCGTAAGCTTTTAAACGTTTCATTTAATTGATTGAAGGCCTGATGTAAATCGTAATCATTCGATTTAGCATTTTCGGAAAACGTAACCGTAAAATCATTTTGTTTAATGGACTGTAGAAAAGCAGTGAGTTTGCGTTCCGATTGACTGACAAACCTCACGGTTTCATAAAATAAACCGGCTGTAATCAGAGCTGTCCAAATACCGGCCATCCAAAAAGGAGAATCGAAAATAAGGAAACCGGTAGCGCACCCAAAGAAGCAGATGCCGAGTAAGCGCAACGTAACTTTAAAGCGAAAGGACTTTTGTATAAGGTTGATGGAGTTCATTTCGCTTGCTTTACTATTTTGTTAAACCATACTCCTCCATTTTCCTATAAAGTGTAGTACGGCCAATACCTAATTCTTCGGCAGCGAGCGTAAGGTTACCATTGCTTTTTTTAACTGCTTGCTCGATCACTTCTCGTTCAACGGAAGTTAAGTTTAATGTTTTCTCGGGTTCAATTGTCTCGGAGGATGGACTTAATTGAAAATCGTCTTGTTTGAGAACAGATTGTTTACTCAAAATGACAGCACGCTCCACCGCATGTTGAAGTTCACGAATGTTTCCGGGCCAATGATATTTTGTCAATTGTGATACTAAAGCAGAATCAACTTTAAGCTCTTTATTATACCGTTTGCTAAAGTCCAGAAGATAATGATTCACTAACAGCGGAATGTCTTCTTTTCTTTCACGTAAGGGGGGCAATTTGATTTCCACAGTTTTAATACGATAGAAAAGATCTTGGCGAAATGCTCCGATCTTTACAGCTTCATAGATCGGTGAATTAGTAGCGCAAATAACCCGCACATCCAAGTCAATCACTTTGTTTGAACCGACTTTTGAAACCTTACGACTTTGTAACACAGAAAGTAATTTCACCTGCAACTCAGGTGAAAGATTTCCGATCTCATCCAGAAACAACGTTCCTCTATTGGCTAATTCAAATTTTCCAATACGTGGTTCTTTCGCATCGGTGAAGGCGCCTTTTTCATGACCAAACATTTCTGATTCAAACAAGGACGGGGGCACTGCTCCAAGGTCAACTGAAATGAAGGGCTCTTCTGATCGGTTGGACTGACTATGGAGTGCACGGGCTGCTACTTCTTTGCCTGTTCCATTTTCGCCAAGTATCAGGACGTTTGCATCGGTAGACGCAACCTGTTCAATCGTTTTGATTACAGACTGCATAGATGCAGATGATGCGATAAATGGCTGATGATTTTGATTGAGATGATGTTGCAGTGCTTTTTGTTTCGACTTTAGTTCGCGATTTTCCTTTCGGGCAATTGCTTGCTGATAGGCGTTGAGCACAGTGGTTACTAGTTTTTCTTTGTCCCATGGCTTAGGTAAAAAATCTACCGCCCCTTCTTTAATAGATTTCACCGCCAATTCAATATCGCCATAAGCGGTTTGCATCACCACCTGTGTTTGTGGCGAAAGTTGGTGGATACGGTTCATCCAGAAAATACCTTCGTTGCCAGAAGTAACACCGGCTTGAAAATTCATATCCAGCAAAATCACATCGAAGTCTTGTTGCTTAAGTTTGGATTCCAGTGTTTTTGGAGTTGAGAGCGTTTCAATGTTTTCAAAGTAGTTTTTTAAAATCACTTTCGAGGTAAGCACTACGTGTTCATCATCGTCTACTATTAAGATATGGCCGGAGTATTTTTTCATTACCTAAATATAGTCATTAAACAAAAGACAAGAAATGAGTAGCAGGACATGCCGATATTGCTTGAGCCTTACGTCTCCCTATTCATTCTTCAGCGCTTCCACGGGGTTGCTCTTCGCTGCCTTCCACAACACCGAAGCAATAGTTGCAAACATGATCACCACCAAAATCAAAACCGGTAAAGCGAAGTGCCACCATTGCAACTCAATTCGTTCGGAAAATTTGTCCAAATATTGATTCGTGAGATAGTAGGCAACTGGGATACCGATGAATGTGGCTACAATAATTTGTCTCGCGGTGGTGTTCAACAGGAGTTGTGCTATCTGGTTCAGTTGTGCGCCCAATACTTTGCGTATGCCGATCTCTTTAGTTTTCTCGGCTGCTTTGTTGGAGATCATGCCTAGCATGCCCAGACACGCAATCAATAGGGCGAGCGCTGTAAAAAGAACAATTTGATTCCTCGTTGTTTTTTCATGAACATAAACCTGACTGGCCTGTTCATCCAGGAAATACCAGGTGAAAGCATTGCCCGGAAATTGTTGATCAAATAAAGCTTGAATGGACCGGATCGTTTTATCCAAATTTTGACGCGACACCTTGACCGATATTTTCTCTGGACTGGAAACGGCATCGGTAAACAACTGATTCGAGTTCATCATCACGAACCCTCTTCCATAGTCTGTGGCTTCGGTGCTGCTTTGACTCATGTTTAAAAATGAGGTGATTCGAAAATTCTCAAACACACCCACTACCTCTGCCTCTTTCCAATTATCCAACTGCAGATAGAGGTTAATGCGTGAGCCAACCGCATTCTCGGGCGAATCAAAGCCCAGTCGCGTGGCCCCGAAACGACTGAGTAGAATAACATCAGGCCGGTCATCCCACAAATCCTCAGCAGGTATAACGAAGAACTCACCAAGCCTGCATTCATTACCGCAGAACCATTTAAGGTAAGAATTCGATTGCCCGAATAATTCTTTTGGCCGAAGCGAGAGTTTGAGGTAGTTGAGGAGCATTTTTTATTGCTTAAAGTTGACAGTTGAAAAGGGACAATTGACAATATTGTCAACTGTCAATTGCCCATTTGTCAACTGATTTTATTCATACTTCAAGGAATCCACCGGGTTAGCCCTTGCCACTTTCAATGATTGCCCGGTAACGGTGAGGAGTGCAATACCAATCGCGAGCAAAGCAGCAATCACAAAAACATCAACACCTAATTCAATGTGATACGCGAAGGTGTTCAGCCACAAGCGCATCAGGTACCATGCTACCGGACAGGCGAAGACAATTGCGACTAAAATCCACTTAAGAAAATCCCAGGAGAGCATGGAGTAGATCGTACCTACGGAAGCGCCCAATACTTTTCGAACGCCAATTTCTTTTACCCTTCTCGATACCATAAACGAAGACAGCGCGAACAATCCCAGGCAGGCAATGATTATGGCCAGAGTGGTGAAATACCCGATTACCTTAGCCAGCTGTTCATCGCGCTGGTATTGACGGTTGAATGCTTCATCAAGAAAGCTATAAACGAACGGTGTCTGGCCCCACACGCTTTTGAATGCGGCTTCAATGGCCTTTAATGTTTCCGGAACATCCTGCTTTACTTTGATATTGGCTGTAATGCCGGGAACAGAAGTCCAGCCAAAAATCAATGGCTCTATCTTGTCATGAAAGGAACGGAAATGAAAATCTTTTACAACACCAACCACTTCACAGGCTCTACGAACACCCGCCCAATTGAAATATAGTCGCTGGCCAATGGGGTCGTCCAGGCCATACTCCTGAACCGCAGTTTCGTTCAATAGAATTCCGCCCGCCAGAACAGCAGGTGAATCCGGATTGAAACGATCGCCCGGATGTTCTTGCGAGAAACCCCGACCCTTTAGTACCTTCATTCCCATCAGATCCAGATACGATTCATCTACGGCCAGCATTTTTGGGGTAAAATGCGAGCCTTTGAGCTCCAGGGTTGGAGAATCAGCGATCAACGTACCCGGCAAACCGTAAGAAAAGGATATCCCTTCTACACCCGATTGTTGTATAAGTTTTGTTTTGAATGTTTCCCGTAACACAAATTCATTCGGAATATCGGCCTCTGTAAGAACATTGATGATGTGTTCCTTATTGAAACCCAGATCGGCCGACCTCAAATAGTGCAGTTGGCGGAAGTTAACTAAGATAGCCACAATCATAACCACAGAAAGCGCGAATTGAAGTGTCATCAACCCGCTCCTGAATAACGATCCTCCTGTTGCTTTCTCCCGGCCACCTTTAATAAGCTTGGCCGGTTGAAAGGTGGTCAAGTAAAATGCGGGATATACTCCAGCCACAATACCGATAAGCGCTCCACCAGAAAGAAGAATGATCCAATTGACCGGCTGGTTAAGTTGACCTATACGGATATCAACGGACGTTAACTCATTAAACTTTGGCAGGAACAACTGAACCATCGTCATGGCCAATACAAGTGAGATCAATGAAATGATAACAGACTCGCCAATCAATTGCAGTCGCAACAGGCCGACTGATGAACCGGTAACCTGCTTCACTGCAATTTCCTTGGAGCGGATGGTAGAACGGGCCGTGGTGAGGTTGACATAATTGATGGCTGCCAGCACCAAGAGAAATATTCCAATAGCCACCAGTACCACAATCATTCTCTTGTTACCATGCAGTCCGTAGGAAAGTTTTTGCGTTCCGCCATCAAAGTACAGGTCTTTCATTGGCCTGATATGAAACCGTTCGAATTGGGTATCCACCAATTCACCATCATTGATTTCGCTCAGCACATTGTTGATCTTTTCCTCCACCTGCTTTTCATCAATAGGGCCGGTCATCAACAAATAGGTAGCGCTCCACGCCCAGTTATTCGCTGCGCCTTGATTGATATTGCGCTCCGGAAACATCTTTTCAAAAGAAGAGAGCGACACCAGAAAATCTATATCAATATGGGAAGACCTTACGTCTTCCAGAATACCGGTAACCACAAGTGGGGTGTCCCTCCAGAATACCGTCTTGCCCATCGGATCAGCTGTTCCAAATAGTTTGAGTGATATACTTTCCGTCAGCACGATCGACAGGGGAGACTTAAGAGCATCCTTTGGGTTTCCCCGGAGCATTGAAAAACTGAATACATCAAAGGTTGTGCTGTCAGCGTAACGGAGACTGCCTTCAACCCATTTCAAGTTCTCGGGTTTTGAGTCGTCAGAATAGGTCACCGTGGTTCTGTTATCAAGCGCTATCAAAGCTATTTGCTCAACTTCCGGCAGCTTTTCCTTAACCTGTCTCCCGAAGACCGGTGGCAGTTTGCCCCAACCATCAGCCTCCAGCCGGTAAATGCGGTCATAGTTAGTATTAAACTTATCGTAGCTGGTTTCATGATGCACATACAGCATGATAAAAATGAAAGCTGTGATGCCCACCCCCAGGCTGAAAATGTTCACAAACGAAGTAACTTTGTTTCTCCAAAGGATGCGGAAGGTAATGGTGAGGAAGGAGCGGAGCATTTTTTTATTGGTTTAAGGTGACAGTTGAAAAGAGGCAGTTAACAATATTGTCATCTGTCAATTGCCATTTGTCAACTGATTCCCAACATCAGGCCAAACCGAATTTCGTTGATTTCTGGATAATTCGGAAGGCGCCAAAAATCCATTGTTCTGAAATGAAACAGTACAGTGTTTCATTTTGCTACGCAAAATAGATTTGAACTCTGTACGACCGTGAATACAACTAAATTCTGAACACTTTTCATTTTTGGCATTGTTCGTGCAAATGAGCAACGGTGCTTACGGATAAGTAAATGTCTTCCAATAATTACATGAGAGTAACACTGAAATTTTAAACGGCCACTTTCAAACATTCAACAATTAGCATTATGACAACAACCGAAATCAAAACCATCATTACTACTCGGCCTTCTCCAACAACTCGGTGCAACACCCAAGGAAGCAGAAGTCGTTTAGAATGCAACAAATGAATAAAAGAATGCAACGTTTGAACAACTCTGCGAGTAGTTGCCTACATACATTTGTTTAGCAAATAAGCGAACAGGGTTTTCGCACCACTTAAATCAGGTTTGGGTTTATGTAAATGACCGAAGGGTGAAGGAGATTGCCTTGCTCAAATTTTCAGGTGGAATAGCTGCTGAAAACCGTTCGCGTTTTTACAAGTAAAACGAAGCAATGGAGAGTAACTTTCCGCTCAGTCGGTCTTTGATTGTATGAACGTTAAAAGGTACTCCATCCAGCACCAGCTTGTTCACGGTGATGATCACTTGTGCTCTCAGTGCATTGAGACTTTCATTGATAGCAAGAGCCTCGTCACTGCTCCCTTTCATTTTCCTTTTTTTCTTATCCCAATCCCGTGCATGGATATAGTGACCTGTTGAAATCCGTACTCCCTTATTGTTGAAATACAACTTCATGTAAAGTGGATTTTGTTTCAAGGTGTTTGACTTGGACTTAAAAAGTTGGAAGGTAATCTTTAGGTTGTTTCGCATTTTTCAGAATAGAGTTAAGTGTCTGTGGTTCAATGTTTCACGGACAATTAGTACCCAAACTGTACCCTAAGCGGTGGTGGGAGTATGTGAGGTGCTCAAATAGGGTACTAATTTTTTACCCTTTTTTCCTGAATCAGAAAGCACACAAACAAAAAATCCCACGACCTCATTTCTGAAATAGTGGGATTTAATCACGAAAGCCGACAATTGTCGGGTCGGCAACGGGGCTAAAACGAACACGGAAAATTGTCGTTTATAGTCCAAGGTGGAGCTGCAGGGAATCGAACCCTGGTCCAGAGAAGATGAACGTGTACGTTCTACATGCTTAGTTGCACTTTGATTGTCGGGAAAGTGCAAGGCAGGCAACAGCCAAACACTTCCTTAGTTACTGTTTTCTCGATTGCACTACGTAACCATAGCACCATCCAGTTTATGCTGTCGACACTGCTAATCCGGCACCGCAAAACAGAGCACCGGGCAATGATGGCCTCCACCGATCTTATCAGCGGATAAGCAAATCTAAACTCAGTTTAGATTAAGCAGCCATGGCGTAGTTATTCTCGCCACTTAAATTGTCAGGACTATCTTTCAAGGCTCTCATCCCACGAGCCTGCATGCTGGCATACACCCCCACACATCCTGTCAAAACCGGTCAGCCCCAGTTTTAAAGTTAGCAGTAGGCAAAAAGCAGTAGGCAAAGTTTAAAGCAACATGTTTAGCTCCAATCTTATGGCTTCCGATTTTTACCAGAAAATTCAGTATCAAAGAACGTAAATGGGTTACAAATGTAATCTAAAAATAGTTCTTGCATGATCTGCAATTTTAATACCTTTAATAACCTAACCGAAAACCCACATGAAAAGGCTATTTGTTCTTCCTATTCTATTTGTACTCTTGCAATGCAGCCCCGATCCGGTTCAGCAAGACCTGCTCAACTACATTAATGTAGAAATGCCCAAAGTGGCAACCCTTGAAGAGGAAGCCATAGCGGCCTACTCGGGCATTAGTGGCGAAAACTACGAGAATGACTCTATCATGTACTATACGATCGTAGAAACCGTGGTACCTAAATACGAAGAGTTCTATACGATCTTAAAAGATATAAAACCTACTACCGAAAAGGTGGCCAGCCTGCACAGGGTATATGTTCAGGCTGCTGCCGGTCAGCTCAAAGCTTTTAAAGCCATTCTCGATGCTATCGAAAAACAAGATGCTGCCATTATTACCCAGGCCAACGAAGATTTAGCCGAAGGCCGGGCTTTATTAAAGGTATGGCGTGTAGATCTTGATTCTGCCTGCGCACAACACAACGTAGTGTTTAATGGTGACGAAGAGGAGTAAGAACTTAAAAGTTGAAAGTATAAAATCTAAAGTTTAGAGAATCCTTACTTTAGATTTTATACTTTTTGCTTTCAACTTCTTCTATCCCTACCCGATCAATTACCAGATATTTTTTGGAGGAGACTGATTGTCTTGCCAGTAACTCGGCAATAAAGCCTGTAAGAAACAACTGTATCCCAATTACCAGAGCCGCCAATGCCAGAAAAAATATGGGTTGCTCGGTAACATCGCGCTTAAGCGGAATTTTAGAAATAAAAACAGAATCGATTTTATCGTACAGAATTTTGATGGTGAACCCAAATCCAATCAAAAAAGAGACAATACCCCACGCGCCAAAAAAGTGCATAGGGCGTTGGGCAAACCGGCCAATAAATGTTATGGAAAGTAAATCAAGAAAGCCACGTACAAAGCGCTCCCATCCAAATTTACTATAGCCATATTTACGTTCTCTGTGCTCTACTACTTTTTCAGTAATTTTTGTAAAGCCTGCCCATTTAGCTATTACGGGTATGTAGCGATGCATTTCGCCATACACCGAAATATTTTTTACCACAGCATAATGGTATGCTTTTAGTCCGCAATTAAAATCGTGCAGATTAATACCCGAAATTTTACGGGTAACAAAGTTGAAGAACTTAGAAGGTACTGTTTTCGAAATAGGGTCGTGGCGCTTTTTTTTCCAACCGCTCACTAATTGAAACCCGTCTTCGGTTATCATTTTATACAACCCGGGAATTTCATCGGGACTGTCTTGTAAATCGGCATCCATGGTAATTACCACATTGCCTTGCGTAAGTTTAAATGCGGTGTGCAGTGCGGCTGATTTACCAAAATTGCGATTGAATTTTATTCCTTTAAAGAATGGGTTAACTGCACTTACCTTTTGAATCTCGTTCCAGGTAAGATCTGTACTGCCATCGTCAACAAAAATAACTTCATAAGAAAAGCCGTGTGTTTCCATCACACGGCTAATCCATTGACTAAGTTCGGGTATAGACTCCTGCTCGTCTTTAGCAGGGATGACTATTGAGATATTCATTTATAATTCAACTGGCGGGTTTTTCTTTACAAAAATAGCAGAAATAAGGGCCATTATTGCCGAGAAGAAAAATATTGACACCAGGCTAATCAATTGTCCTGTTAACGTAAACTGCTTTTCTGTGCTGGCTCTGGCTTGCTCCACGGCCTGATCAATAGATTCTTCCGGTGCCCCAAAGCTAGTCATCATTTCTCTTGTATTTTCTAATGACGCTTCTGTTAATTTCTGCGGTAACTCTGGGTCAATAACGTTATATAACACCATATTAAACAGGGTAGCCACTAAAGCGGAAATGGCTAACACTATAAACCCGTGCACAAATGCTTTACCGTAAGGCAAAAAACCATCCAGGCTGTTCCGGTAATCGATGCCTGCATAAATAGTTATCCCCAGGTAAACAGCCAGGAGTATAAACAGTGTTTTTAACTGAACCATCAGCGTATAATCAACAACATAGAGCAATATGTTTAGGATTATACTAATAGCGCCAATAATTAAACCCCATTTAATTACGTGGCTCTTAAGGGTAACAGATTCTTCGGCTTGTTCCATAGGTTAGTTGGTTTTGGGTTGACGTCTTAAAATTACAGATATTACAGCGCTTATAAAAAAGCTCACTACCAAGGTCTTGATAAAGTAATCAAAGGCCAATGTGCTGCCATTAGTTGCCGGAAGCGTCTCTAAATTACGCTCTATCGAATCTTTTCCCATTTGTTCTACAACCGTTGGGTCCAGCGCTTTTAATTGTGCCGTTGCCAGTGCAATATAATCGGCCACAAATGCGGGGTTAATCTGGCTAAATACCCATACAAAGCTCATCATGAGTATAGCAAATACCAGCGTATATAAGAAAGCACAAATCATTGCCTGACCAAACGACAAAAGACCATGCTGGTGTTCATCCCGAAGTTCTTTCAGGCTCATTACCACAAACACACTCAGCATTACAATCCTGAAATCAAAATAGATAGGAAATAAAAATGGATGGCGATTGATATAATACAACACCAGCATAAATACAATTCCTAATACTGCTGCCAGCATACCGTTACGCACCGCAATAAATACCAACCGCGGAACCCGTTCAAACATCTATACTCTGTTTGGTGTTGTTGAACACAGCCACTGCTCTTCCTTTTATTTTTTGCGCTAACCAGGGCGAGTTTTTGGATTTTGAGAAATTAATATCCGGACTAAAAATCCACTCGCTGTTGGGATCGAACAAGGTAAGATTAGCACGGTTGTCTACATCAATTATTACCGGTTGAAGTTTCAATAACCTGCGTGGGGCATCGGTAATTTTTTCAATCAGGTCGGCCAAATCAACTTCTTCAGCCAATGCGGTTATCTGAGATGCAAATGTTTGGAAGTTAATCAGACCAAATTCTGCCTGATCAAACTCCAAAAATTTACTTTCGTCATCCTGCGGGGAATGGTTACTCACTAACACATCAATAGTACCGTCTTTTAAGCCTTTTAGTAACGCATCCTGATCTGCTTTTTCGCGCAATGGCGGATTAACTTTATAATTCGTATCAAAATCAACCAGAACCGAGTCGTTATACAATGGCTGATAGGCGGCTACATCACACGTAACCTGAAATCCTTTCTTTTTAGCAGCGCGTACCAGGTCTATCGATTTGGCTGTTGAGAGTTTACTAAAATGTAATCGACCGCCTGCATAGGTTAACAACTCAAGATTTTTACTAATGGCCACTTCTTCGGCAATGCGTGGCATACCCTTTAACCCCAGCATGGTACTTTGCGCCCCTTCGTGCATCTGCCCAAATAAATTCAGCCAGTTGTCTTCCGGATGATCGATTAGCAAACCCTCAAATTTTTGCAGGTATTGCAGGGCTTTAAGAAATATATCTGTATGCCATACCGGTCTTAATCCATCGGTAAAAGCAAGGGCACCGGCATGGTGCAGGTCAATCATTTCGGTAAGTTCTTCGCCCTGGCAATTTTTTGTTACAGCAGCCAGTGCATGTATTTGTACCAACCGGTTATCGTTGTTGGCTGTTAGGTACGCAATTTCGTTTTTAGTTTGAACGGCAGGCTGTGTGTTGGGCAACACGGCCACCTCGGTAAACCCACCGGCTGCAGCGGCTTTGGCTAACGATTGCAAATCTTCCCGTTGTTCATGCCCCGGATCGCCCACACTGGCACCAATATCTACCCAACCCGGTGAAAGTATCATGCCCTCGGCATCTATCACACGGTCGGCCGGATAATTCTTATCGCCAATTTCTGCAATGCGCCCGTTATTGAGCAACACATTACGGGTTTTAAGGTGAAAAGGCGAACCTTTAGAAATTATTCTGGCAGATTGGATGAGGATTTTCATAGCTCAAATTTCACCAGCTTCTTTCAATATTTCATTAACAATTTTATCCGAAATTCTAAAATTCGTATCATTTAAACTATTCAATACATCTTTCATTGATTGGATATACCCCGATTGTTTCGCTTTCAGCAATATACCCAGCGTGCCCGTTGTAGCTATTTTGAATGTTTCGGCTACTTTTCGAGCCTTCCGATCGTCCAGAATCAACAATACGTTTCTTGTTTCAACAGCTAACGCCAAAGCGCTTGCTTCACCTAAATCTACCATTCTGGAAAATGCCTGAATCAGATTTTTGTCGGAAGCTTCCTTAACTTCAACACCAACCAGTTCTTCGCCAAATTCCCGAAGCACTTCCGGTGTAACCCACACCTTAGAATACAGTTTGGTCAATAACTCTAATAGATTGATCTTTTTTAGAATAATCAGGCAACTTGTATCTGAAATGACTATATCAGGCATTCTTAATATCGGATCTCAAATCTTCTATTGAGTCGCTAAAAACTGAAAAACCATACTTACCCATAAGTTCGATAAATGTTCGCTTAGAGAAGCCTGCCAAATCAGCGGCCTGCCCCAGCGATAGCTTCCCCCTTTCGTACAACTCCCCCGCCAGAATTATCTTCCATTCGGTTTCATCGTAGTTAACATACTCAGGTATTACCAGATTTATTGTTTTCATAACAAGCTATTTCAAAAATCTTATCAACAGCACTTCTGCCAGCAAAAAAACAAGTGCCAGCACCAGTGCATACTTCCATAAAGGAGTTCCCAAATATCTTGCTTTTATTTCGTTACTGAAAGCCTGCGGACTATCTGCATCAAATACCATAACCTGGCTGTTGCCAAAGGCAGCCTGTGCTTCTGTATCGGAAAATGCAGTTAATTCTGACTCTTGTTTCTCTATATTAAAGGCTACCAGATCAAGCGTATCACGCTGATGGGTTACATAATAATAGCCCGGGCTAACGGTATAGCGAGGCAATTCCAGTAATACTTTGTTACCGGTTTTACGTTGTGCCGGCACCAGTTCCTGCTCGCCCACCATACGCACCGGTTCATCTCCGGCCAGACTATCGGCATTAACGGTAACCAACCCACTCGATAAATAGTGATAGGGTTTGCGGTCTTGCCTGTTGCCTGTTGCAGCAACCCGATACATAACAGGTACAAACAATGCGTGTGTGGCAAAGTCGGTGGCTTCGGGGGTTAAGCTGCTTGCCGCGATGTATGTGTTATTGATCTTAGACAAAAATGGTTGCCCATTTTGAAAACTGAGAATAGCTGAACGATCCATACCCCACTCCCAGGTTTTTTGAGCAGCCGGCATAGATACTGCAGTCGTTCTTTCTTCAAAAATATTTTCGAAAAACGGATTCCTGAAATCTGGTTTATCCAAAACCATACGCGATGCTCCCGCAACTCGGGTAAGGGTTGGCAGTGCAAACAAGTTACGGTACGATTGCACTTCGGGCTCTGTACCCGGAAACACCAGCATTACACCCTGATTATTTAAATATTGCTGTAAGGCTGCGCCCAGTGTCTGATCAATCTGGTTAATACCATTTATTACCACCAGATTTGCATCTGCAAAAGCACTGTAATCCACATTGGCTGTTGTGTAACTTTTAAAATCGAACAGCTGCTTGTTGCCATACACTTGCTCTACATACGTTAGGGTGGGTTGCGATTTGAGTTCTATAATCCGTAACCTTCCTGCATAATTTAAAGTGAAATAAAACTCATTATCAAAACTTACCGGAAAATCGCTAAAGGTGAATAATGCCTTGTTATTACCTCGCAAACTACCCGACAGATCGAATGCGGTTTCAACGCTGCTGTTGGGCTGTATCGTTACCGAAGACGTTGCGGCCTGTACACCGTTAATGGTTAAGCGCGATACAAGACCTTCAATTGTTTTGGGGCCGCTGTTGCGCAGCCGTACTTGTATGGAATTCTTTTCGCCTCCAATTATAAACGGGTTGGCGAGATAAACTGAATCGACATATACGTTTGAGGTAGTATTGAATGTAACCGGCACCAAACGAATCTGCCAGGTGGAATCCAGTACCAGGGGCTCGCCAAAAGTAGATTGCTGAAAATCTGAAATCCAAAACACTGTGCTATTCGAATCGTTAATTCGTTTTATAACTTCGGCTGCTGTACGCGCTGTAGATGAAAATTTAATCTGCGAAAGCTGGTCTACTATTTCTGATTTCGATTTGAATGAATTAGAGAATGGTGCGAAATCGTTGGTAAGAAGTTTAAACCGGGTTTCGGCCGGAAACAGTTCTACAATTTCCTGCACGTAGGTAGTGGCCGCATCCAGCCCTCGTATTTTTTCCTGCACCGGAGCCGACATACTGTACGAGTTGTCGAGATAGATAGTGAGGTTGCGTTGCGAAGTAAGGTGTTCGCGTGCAGGCAAAAAGGGTTGGGCAAACGCCAGCACCAGAAAGCATAAAAACAATAAACGAGAAGCCAGAATGAGGTAGCGCTTCAATTTGCGCTTTTGGGTGGTTTCTTGTTTTACTTGCTTAAGGAACCGCGTATTGGAAAAAAATATACGGGTGGTACGTCTGAAATTAAACAGGTGGATGATGATGGGTATGGCCAGCGCAGTAAGCGCCCAGAGAAACTGCGGGTAGTTAAAACTCATCAGCGTAAAAATAAGGAAACGATTGGGTTATTAACGCACTGTAAAGAGCCCTGTTGCACTTCTCTACACCAGCGGTTTGAATTTTAATTTTCCTGATGTGGCTCGATATGAATGAGCACATTCCCAATTTGTGGAATTTCCTGCCTGAGTGTGTCCTTCAGCTTGTGGGCTATGTCGTGCCCGGCCTTAACAGAAATGCTGGCTTCTACGGTGGCATGCAGATCGACTTGATAAATCATACCTGTTTTGCGGATAAAACACTTTTCGGTAGCAATAACCCCCGGCACTGTTAATGCAACTTTACGGATGTTGGCCACCAGTTCGTCATACACGTGCTCATCCATAATTTCGCCTAATGCCGGCCTGAAGATTTTATAACTGTTATACAAAATAAACCCCGAAGCCAACAAGGCGGCCCAGTCATCGGCTGCTTCGTAACCGCACCAAAGTATAAGGCTACCGAAATTCCGAGAAACGCAGCTATCGATGTAATGGCATCGCTGCGGTGGTGCCAGGCATCGGCTTTAAGCGAGGTACTGTTGGTTTGCCGGGCTTTTCGTATAACTAATTGGTAAGAGATTTCTTTCCAGATAATAATCGGGCCTAAAACAATAAGCGTAAAGGGTTCTGGTAGTGGGTGTGGCGTGTGTATGTTTTCTATACTGGTGTAGGCAATAACCACAGCCGAAACTACCAGAAAGGCTACCACCACAAACGTAATTAATGGTTCAAGCCTGCCATGGCCGTACGGGTGATTTTCATCGGCCGGCTTGCTTGCAATTTTTAGCCCTAGCAAAACCAATACTGACGAGAAAATATCTGTTGTGGATTCTATGGCATCGGCAATCATAGCATATGAATTACCGAAATAGCCTGTAACCCATTTTAATATAGCCAGCAAGGCGTTACCCGTAATACTAAAGTAGCTTGCTTTTATGGCTGTTTGTTGATTCTGTGCCGATGATGCTTTCATTTGTTCCGGGCCTAAAGGTACAGGTTTAGGCTAAAGAGAACCGATGGGTCTGTCTATCCTTGGTAAAACACCACGCCAAACAAGAATCATTATCCATAAAAAAAGCCCCGGTACTTGCCGGGGCTTAGTCATTAAACCTTGGTTATTGGTTTTACTTAGGCTTACTACCCAGCATAGCCAGATCGTTTACATTAATCTCGGTAACATAACGCTTTTCGCCCTTGTCGGTTTCGTACGCACGGTGCACCAACTTACCTTCTACGGCAACCTCAGCACCTTTCTTCAAATACTGACCCGCTACCTCGGCCAGTTTGCCCCAGATAACCACGTTGTGCCATTGCGTGTCTTCTACTTTCTCGCCTTTGGCATTTTTGTAATTGTCGGTAGTAGCAATACTAAACGAAGCTTTCTGGCTTTTGCCAAAATTCTTCACTTCCGGATCTTTTCCTAACCGTCCGATTAACTTCACACTGTTTCTCACACTTGTCATAATTGTAGTATTTAATTGTTAAACATTTATTTTTCTAAGTCGGCAACCGGGTTTTGTTCCGATTGATGATACAAAGGTGGGGTGGGCCGCAAACCCGAGTCGTTTATTAATCAATTAGTTTCGTTTATATTCGTTTATAAACGTTTATAAACGGCTAGCGCCACCACTAAAAACCGCAAAATCATGACAAAAAAGGAAGAAAAGGTGTGCTTAGAGTGCGGAGGTAAAATTACTGGCCGGTCCGACAAAAAATTTTGTTCGGATCAATGCCGCGTTGCCTACAATAATAAACTAAACCGCGATGAGACAGCCTACATGAACAATGTAACCAACATTTTGCGCAAAAACCGCAGGGTGTTAATGGAACTGAACCTCACGGGAAAAACCAAAGTAAATCGCGATAAACTGAACGACAAGGGGTTTGACTTCAACTACTTTACTAGCCAATACAAAACCAAAGACGGCTCGGTCTATAATTTTTGTTACGAACAAGGTTATTTGCCATTAGAGAATAACTGGTATCTTTTGGTTGTAAAAGGCGAATCACCCAAATCACAACCTCAATGAGCTGGAATCTGCAAGGAAAAAAAGTTTTAATAACCGGTGGCACAAAAGGCATTGGTCTTTCTATTACACGAGAATTTTTAGAACTCGGTGCCGAAGTTTTAGTAGTAGCCCGTAATACCAAAGCTATACAGGGCAAAGTTAAAAATTCGGCCAACCTGTTTACCTATGAAGGCGATTTAAGCAACCCGGATTTTCGTAACGATCTGGTTAACCGGATTTCTGAAAACTGGGGTAAGCTAGATGTATTGGTGAATAATGTGGGCACCAACCTGCGCAAAAAATTTTCGGAGTATACCGAACCGGAAATACGGCAGCTCTTTGAAACAAATTTGTTCAGTATGATTCAGCTTACACATGCCTGTTACCCACTGTTGCAGCAAAGCGGCAATGCAAGCGTAATTAACATGGCATCTGTTGCCGGTTTAACGGATGTACAAAGTGGCCCACCTTACGGGATGACAAAAGCCGCCATCATTCAACTAACCCGGCATCTGGCTGCCGAGTGGAGTGCAGATCGCATACGTGTTAACGCCATCTCACCATGGTATATTAATACCCAACTAACCGAGCCAGTACTCTCTAACCCCGAACGCTACGCAAAAATTCTGGAACGCACACCCATGGGGCGAATAGGTAACCCGGAAGAAGTAGCAAGCCTTGCAGCTTATTTAGCAATGGACAAAAGCAGTTACATTACAGGGCAAAACATTGTGGTTGATGGTGGTTTTGGTGTAAAAGGACTTTAAGATTGGTGATTTGTGATTTAGGGTTTAATGATTTATTAACATGAAAAAATTTATTGTTGCCGCTATTTTTTTGATTGCATACACTGCGCATGCGCAAACATTGGTGCCTGCAAAACCAGAGCAAGCCGGGCTTTCTGCCGAAAGGCTTACGCGGGTAGACGAACTTGTTACTAATTACGTAACCAGCGAACGGATTCCGGGTGCTGTGGTTCTGATTGCCCGCAATGGAAAAATTGTACATCACAAAGCCTACGGATACAGCAACATCGAAAACAAAACTCCGCTTAAAGTAAACGACATTTTTCGTATTGCTTCGCAAACCAAAGCCGTTACCAGCCTGGCTGCCATGATGCTGTTTGAAGAAGGAAAGTTTTTATTAGATGAACCCGTTTCCAAATACATTCCGGAATTCAAAAACCCACGCGTGCTGGTCAATTTTAATGAGAAGGACTCCAGCTATTTTACTGAACCCGCCAAAAGCGAACCCACCATTCGCCAATTGCTTATCCACACTTCGGGTATTGATTATGCGGGTATTGGCAGCAAAGAAGGAAAAGCCATTTTTGCAAAAGCCGGTGTACCCAGCGGCATTGGCAACCACCAAGGTTTGCTAGCCGACAAAATGAAGATATTAGCAAAACTTCCGCTTAAGCATCATCCCGGTGAACGGTACACCTATGGATTGAATACCGATGTGCTGGGCTACCTGGTAGAAATCTGGTCGGGCCAATCGTTAGATCAGTTTTTCAAAACCAGAATATTTGCACCGCTGGGTATGAATGATACCTATTTCTACTTACCTAAAGAAAAGCACAGCCGACTGGTTGCATTATATGAAACCAAAGATGGTAAACTTGTTCAACCCTCTGGCTATATCTATGATGGCGCACAACCCAACTATCCTACGTTGGCTGGTACATACTACTCGGGGGGCGCTGGGTTATCCTCTACCATAGAAGATTACGCAAAATTTTTACAGTTGTTTATTAACGGAGGTATATACAATGGCAAACGGTTATTGAGCCGTAAAACAATTGAGTTAATGCTTACCAACCAGGTACAGCCACCGCTTACTACACAGTTTGGGTTAGGCTTTGGACTGGAAACAACAGTGAATGATCATCAATCGATTTTAACGATTGGCAGTTTTTCATGGGGTGGTGCCTTTAATACACAATACTGGGGCGATCAAAAAGAAAAACTGGTTGGATTGATTTTTACCAATATGTACAATTCGCCTGTGAGAGATACGGGCGAAAAATTTAAAATTGCTACCTACCAGGCCATCAATGATTAACTAAGATGGCGTAGTGCAATGTCTAATCCTTAAACCTGATTTTGAATAAAAGGATGATTAGCGCCAGTAACAACGTAATTATATTCCAGAGAATAACCGGTAATTCGTTAATCATAATGCCGTAGATCATCCACAAAAAAACACCGGTGCAAAAAAGTAAAAACATCACCAACGAAAGATCGCGTGCGGATTTACTGCGCCAGGTCTTAATTACCTGGGGTACAAATGCTACTGTTGTGAGGAAGCCGGCTACCAGGCCGATAAGTTTTGCTGTATCCACAAAATTACGCGTTTCTCAAAAGTACAACTCCTGCTTACCTTCGCCAACGTATGCGTGTTGAAATCTTTGAAGCAACCGCTCTGCACGCAGAGGCAATTACCCAATTACTATTGCAGCTGGGTTACCCTGATAATACCGCAGCTGTTGTCCACCGAATAGAAGAAAATCAGCGGCCAGACTATAAAATTTTTGTAGCGGCAGTTAACCAACAGGTTGCAGGGGTAATTGCCGTACACACCTATACTTACCTGCACACACCCGGGCAGATTGGGCGAATTATGACTTTCTGTGTAGATGAATCCTTGCGTGGCTCAGGCATTGGAACTCAATTATTAACCCATGCCGAAAAATACTTAGCCGAAAAAAATTGTATAAAAGTTGAACTTAACAGCAACAACAGGCGTACCGAAACACATTTGTTCTATAAACAGCGCGGTTACGAACAAACCAGTTTACACTTTGTAAAGAAGTTGAACTGAATCAGATATCAGCCTTCTTCAATTTCAGGTAAGAAAAGTAGTTGAACAGGGCTGTCCAGCCAAGTGCAATCAATACCGAGCCAATGGCCACGTAGTCCCGTATCTCTTGCAACGCATACCGGGCAAACGGCATGGGTACCAGGTTTGTAATAGACTCTAACGGAAAAAATTGCTGCAGCCATCCGATTTGGTCTGAAAAGCTATCTCTGAAAATATTCACCTTTATTATTGCCTCGATCATGTGCGATAGCATAAGCAGCACAATGGTTAACCCCGAACGCTGCACCAATATACCCAGCATTAATGCGTACGATAAAAAGGCAAATACTTCAATAAAGTAAGCAATAAAGAATTCCACCCCCAGAAAGAAGAAGTCCCACTCAATTTTTGGTGTGTAGATAAACCCGGTAAGTAATGTAATCGACAAGATCATTACCACACTCATCAGGCTTAGTAATACATTGGTTAATATTTTTGATTTCAGGAATTCCCAGCGGCTCATTCCATCAATTATATTCTGCCGCAACGTACGATACTGGTATTCGTTAGTGATAGAAATAACCACCATTACGGCTAATACAATTTTAAACAAGCCGCTAATCCAGATCAGGTTTTGCCAGATATCAGGGAAATGATACAACGGTATACGATTGATATTAATAGATGCACCAAATTCTGAACTTTTATTCGCAATCCATCTTAAAATTTCCATTCCGCTGGCTGTGGTAAACCCAAGCGTAAGAAAGTACAAGCCACAGATTACCCAGAAGGTTCTGTAGCTGGTCATTTTCTTTAAATCTATTTTAAGCAAGTGTAACATAAATCAATTCAAGATTTAAAATTTAAGATTCAATATGGCGGTGTACTAATTTTCAAGACTCAGCTAATATTAAATTCGAAATCTCAAATTTCAAATTATTTAGCGTCTGCCAGAATTTCGAGAAACTGTTTCTCCAGGCTTTTCTTACGGGTTGCCAGGTGCGATGCCACAATTCCTCTATCAAACAAGAATCGATTCAAATCCTTACTATGAAATCCTTCTTTCATCATCACCTGAAAAACTGTTCCCTCTTTTTTTACAATTGCACTTCCCACAAACTCCTGCAAAAGAATTCCCAGGTCGTCATGGTAAGCTTGTATCTCCACAATCTCTTCTCCCTTGCCCACATCATCTACCGGACCTAAATGCATTAAATTGCCGCGTTTCAAAACAGCAAAGTGAGTACATACTTTTTGAACTTCATCTAACAGGTGGCTGGCCAGAATAATGGTTTTACCATCGGCCGCAATTCGTTTTATAATTTCCCTTATCTCAGCAATACCCATAGGGTCTAAGCCATTGGTGGGTTCATCCAGAATCAGAATAATGGGATCGCTAACCAGTGCCGATGCAATAGCCAGGCGTTGTTTCATTCCCAGCGAATAAGTTTTATACTTATCATCTTTGCGCGCACTTAGTTCAACAATATCTAACACCTTCGCAATGTTGTTTGGGTCTGCCTCCTTAATCATCGCGTTAAGCTCAAGGTTTTTCTGACCGCTTAAGTATGGATAAAAAATAGGATGCTCTAATACTGCCCCTATTTTTTTTCGTGTATGATGTGTGGCCTGTTCGCCAAACCAGTTGAAACTTCCCGATGTAGGATTAATTACTCCCATTAGCATACCCAGTGTAGTAGTTTTTCCACTGCCGTTTGGCCCCAGCATACCAAACACCTGGCCGCGTTTTACCTCCAGGTCAAGTTGGTTAACAGCACAGAGCTTACCGAAATTCTTGGTTAATTTGTTTACAGATAAGACAGTTTCCACCGGTGGTTGGGTTAATCTATTACTATTTCTTTTTTCTTTTTTGCTTTATCATCATCACTCATAAAGTCTTTGATTTTTCCACCAATGTCGGTGCTGTTATCAATTGCACTAAAAAATTCGGGCACTTTATTCACCGCAATCTTACCCAAGATATCTAATACCAACACCGAGTCTGTATCTTTTGCTACAATTATAGTTCCTTTTATATCTCCCTTTACTTCGCGCAGGTAAACCGTAAACGTACGTCCATCTGCCCGGCCGCTCATCATTTCTTCGTAGGCCTCGCTCTTATACCCTTCCAGTAGTTTTTTAAAATCTCCATCACTAAAACCAGACTCTTGCTTGTTAATCATCATAAAGCGCATTTTTTCAATGTCTTTAATCAACTCATCAAAAGCCGGGTCATCTTTCTGGTTAAGCATGCGCAATGTGTTGCGATAGAAAAACAACGATAATCCCTCATACTTTTCATCCAGGGCTTGTGTGGTTTTGGTTTGTGCCGAAGCAATCGTTACCGTTGCAACCAACATCAGTGAGGCTACTATCTTCATACTATTGATTGATTATTACTTCTGCGTTTTCAGATGGTATCAGTTTAGCCGGATCGAGATACCCTGTTAACTCAATAGCCACAATTTCAGACGGCTCTTCAATCAGCATCATGTACCTGTTATAGGCTCTGGATTTACCTTCCTGCACAAAAATAGTAACAACCTCACCCTTATCAATTATCTGGGCCAGATCTTCAAAACCATCTTGCTTCATTAAAGATTTAAATCCTTTCATGGTAAGGTTTCGGTTAGCAAATTCCTGTTGCGGAATAGTAATCAGGCGAACATGCTTTAACTCTTGTATGGCATTGCGCACTTCTTCTTCGCCTGCCATATTCAAAATCATGCGACCAAACCAACCGCTTACCGAAAAACTATGTACATCGGGCTGGCCTTTAAAATTATCTTTTAATGCATTATAGCTTCGGCTTTGTGCCCAGGCACTGCAACAGGCAGCCAATACAAATACAGGAGTTACAAAATATTTCGTTTTCATTTGGGGGTGGGGTTCTGTGGTGTAAGACGTATAGAAAAATAAAAAGGATGCATTACCTACATCCTTTTTTATTTTATCCGTTAAAATTAATTTTTCTTGTCTTTCACATTCTCCAAATTCTCCAATCCTTCAATATTCATTCGCTTGCTGATTTTAGATACTTGCTTCAGGTCTATTTCCCCAAATAAACTAAGCACCATAAACTCTTCGTTCCCTCCGGCAATCATTACCAACTCGCTGATTTTGCCACCGGCTTCTTTAATAAAGAACTTCATGTCCTTATCCTTATCGCGCACGGTCATTAATTCTTCAAAATCCTTTTGTGGAATCATGCCCAGGGCTTCTTTGTATAACTCGCGCGAGTCGCGGGTTTGTTCTTTCGCCAGAATGCGCAATCCCTTTATTTTGCTAATCATATTTACCACTTCCTGATCTTCCGGTTTTTCAACATCCAGGTTTGCCATAAGGCTAAACATTTTGCTGCTGATATTTACCTGGCTGAACGATTCATCGTTCTGGTACTTGGTGAAAAATTTTGAAATAGCATCCTGTGCTTGTGCGGCAAACGAAGCCATTATCACCATCAATCCAACTATTACCTTTTTCATAAATTCTGTTTTTAATGTTATTGGTTCTGTTTCTTTAATTTCACTTCTAAATCTGGCCTTCTGTTTCAGGTTCACTATCTAAAACCTTGCCCTGTATTTTTTGTTCAGCCTCATTAAACACTTTCATTTTACCGGCTTCTTTTTCGGCTTTACTAAAACCTTTCGAGAGCATCATTAATGCTTTCTTGGTTTCTTCCAGCGCCAGTTGCGGATCGGAATACGTATCGGCTATTTCTGAAGGGTACGATTTTCGTATTTCCTGTCGCACAAAATAAGTTGCTACCATTACCACCACTAACCCTGCTGCAATACGCATGGCAAATGCCAGATTTATCGATTTTCCTTTCGGGCGATGTTGCCGGACTTGTTGCTTTACCTGTGCATCAAAATCCGGACTGCTGATTTCTTTTTGTTGCTGGTTTTCAAAGTACCGAAACAAGCTGGCTACATCGCTCAGGCTTTCGGGCACCTGGCCCCGGAAGTAATCGCGCAGTACGCGCTCTTCTTCCAGCGAAGTTTCGCAGTTCCAATACTTCTCCAGCAATTGTTCTATTTGCTTAGAGTCCATAGGCGTTAATCTTTATAAATTTTTCGCGCACAGCATTGCGTGCCCGAAACAAATTCACTTTTACCTGGTTCATGTCCAGTTCCAGTATTTCACAAATCTCGTTGTAACTATACCCCTCCACATCCCGAAGGTGTATCACCTGGCGTTGCTTTTCGGGCAACGCAGCAATCATTTCGTTTATTCGTTGCATGTGCTCATGAATTTCTGCCTTCTCATGAGGCGTTAACATTTCGTTTCTGATTTCTACTCCTGCTTCTATCGAATCGGTTGGCCTGCGTTGTCGCGAACGAATACGATCCAGTGCAAGGTTTTTGGTGATGCGCATACACCACGCTTCTATGTTTTGGATGGCGGCCAGATTTTCTTTACCGTTCCAAACTTTTATCAGCACCTCTTGCACTACATCTTTGGCCTCTTCGCTGCTCCCTAAAAGCCTGAACGCAAAGCGAAAAAGCTTGTTTTTAGCAGGTAGCACCCGGTTTTCAAAGTCTTCGAGTATCATCGTTTCAAAAGCAAGACGGTGGCAATAAAAAGATGTTACAAAGTACTTTAAAATTTTTAGGATTGTAAGAATTAGGCATTAGCCCCGGGGAGGGTTAACTTGTGGTTATGGACGAGGGTAATGACAAAATAATTGTATTTGATGCCTACGATACCGTGGTGGCAGCTAATCTGGTAAAAACTAAACTGGATGCTTTTGGAATTCCTTGCTTTCTTACCGATGAAAATTTTGTAGCGCTCTACCCTATTCGCAATGAAGTATTTCCGGGCATACGCCTGCATATTTTTGAGAAAGATCATATACAAGTAAAAGAAATTCTGCAAGCTGAAGCTCCGGTTGTTCATTCTTGTCCGGGTTGCCAATCGCTTGATATTGTTTATGAACCCAGTCGCAAAAGCATAGCGGCTTACGTAATCGCAGAAATCTTAGTGGGGTTATTTCTACCCGTTAAAAAAGTTTATCGTTGTCAGAATTGCAAACGCGAGTTTGATGCATTGGCTTAATTCAAGAATTCAAGTTTGAATCATCCTATTCGTTTTTGAATCCGAAATCTTGAATTCTAAATCTTCAACACCGTAAACTCAACCCTCCTATTGTTGGCCATTCCTGCTTCGGTATTGTTGGTATCGATGGGTTTAGATTCTCCATAGCCATGTGCCTCTAAACGATATGAGTCAATACCCTGGCTAATCAAATAATCTACCACCGACTGCGAGCGGCCTTGCGAAAGATTTTGATTGTATGTATCTGAACCTCTGCTATCGGTATGGCCTGATATTTCGATAGAAACAGCCGGGTTTTGCTTCAGAAAATCAACCACTTTATCCAGCTCTATAAATGATTCTGACTTAAGGGTTGTTTTATCGTAATCGAAATAAATATTTTTTAACCGCACTGTTAATCCTACCTCTATAGGTGCCAAAAAAAGGTTTTTGATAACAGGTGTTATTTCTTCGTTCTCTACCTGCACACTATCAGTTCCATTTAAGTATCCTTCCGCAGAAGCGGTAAACACATACCAACCTAAGCCGGCTATATTTTGTTCGTACTTTCCTGTAGTTACCGGCAGACTAAACTTTACTGAACGATCTGGTTTATATACAATATCAACCTTGCCAGTATTAATTTTCTGATCTGTTTTCTTATCGATCAGATCGCCAGCTAATACCAATTGTTTGCTAAGCGGGGTAAGGTACACGTCTACATGCACCGTAGTGTCGCTGTTAATCCGCGGAATTTTATACGATTGGGTAAACGGCATAAACCCCGTGGCGGCAACATCTAATGTATACGTATCCGTTTCACCTATGCGGGTTTCAAAAACTCCGTTAGGTGTAGTGCGTAAATGTATTGGTTGCTGATCTTTCATTTTTACATCTACCAGCGATTGTATAGTAAGGTTTGTCTTCTGATTATAGGTGGTGCCGGTAAGTACAATTTTAAAGTTACGGGGCTTCAGAATAAACAGATCAAAGTTACCCCCATCAATACGAGAGCCTGTACGCGCAGTAAATATGTTTCCGTGTGTATCAATAGAAAAATAAGCATCGGCAACCGGTGTGTTTATATGTTTGCCCAGATTAACCGGTTCGCTCCAGTTTTGCCAGGTATCATCTAAGCGGGTAGTTTTATATATGTCGGTACCTCCCACTTTATCTTTAGAATACCGGTCGCTTGAGAAGTATAACGTTTTTTGATCGGGTGCCAGAAACGGGCTGTAATCATCGGCTGGCGAACTCACTTTTAGCTTCACCGGTTTACTCCACTGTCTGTTAACCTGATTTGACAGATACAAATCACTGAATTTATCGCCTTGCTTTTCGCTCATATAAATTATGAGATGCTGCCCATCGGCTGAGATTGTTGCTCCATTAAAAATACCTTTATCCATATCGCTGAAACCCGGTACGTTTAACTCTGTCCAGCCACCACCGGTATTCACAATCGAAAATCCTTTTGAGTTTTTTGAGCGCCCGCCCCGCACCAGCAAAGAACCATCTTGCAATACATTATATACCTGGTTATACCGATTTTGATTAAGCGGAGCACCAACCCGTTTTCCTTCTGACCACACTCCTTTATCATCAAGTGTGGAAACCCAGATATCCTGGCTGTTTTCTTTACCAAATGTATTTTGTGGATGATTGCTTACAAAGTAATACAACTTCGTTCCGTCAATTGAGATTACCGGAGATACCTGATGATAAAGTGTATTAATTTTATCATTCATCTTTACCAGTTCGTAACGTGGGCTAATCTCTTGCGCCCATACTGAAAAGCAAGCCAACCAGACAATAAGGACAAGGGGGTATTTCATACGTAATTTTTTTACTCAGCCTGTACAATAATTTATTAAATCATTTCATGCATTCAAATTCAAAAACCTCAATCTTATATCGTATGGAAGCTAAAAAACCCACGACCACTCATGGCAATAGCCCCTACAATAAAGATTAGCGCTATCAGATTAAAAATAAACAAGCGTTTATGTTTGGCAGTTGCATCGGTCATTTTTTTTGCTGTTATCCGGGCCATGGTAATTAATGTAATAGCAATTAACATCATAGTGGCATGTTCTACTAACCAATACCTTGCTACTGGATTTTTCATAGATGCCCCATCAAAAATTACCAATGGGCTAATAAAGTAGATAATAAGACCCAGCAGCAACTGGGTGTGGGTTAAAATGAATAACCATAAACTTACTTTATCATCCATTGCGGTAAAAGCATTCTTCTTTTGCCAGCCCTGAAACGAGCGAAACAGCAGGATTAGCAAAAAAACAAGGATAAAATACCGTATTGTAGAGTGTGTAAGTAATAATAAATCAGTCATAGTTAATTAGATCAGTTGTTCCGAAAGTTACCAAGTTTTTTGGCTTATCTGGCCAGTTAAATCTAAAATTAACGGCTTTGTAGAAAATATGAATCTCAAGATTTAATCTGACGTATTTTAACCGCACAATTAGAAATATTAAATCATGAAAAAATTACTCTATCTGCTGATTTTGACAACCTCTTGCGCATTTGCACAAGAGAACCTTGGGTACCAACGCCCGCCTGAAGAAATTGCCAAACTGCTGGAGGCGCCACTTACTCCTTTTGTTTCCTTTTCGCCTGATAAGCAATGGATGTTGCTGTTGGATCGTTCTGATTTTCCAACCATCGAACAACTATCGCGGCCCGAATTACGGATTGGGGGGTTACGAATCAATCCACAAAATTTTGGCCCCAGCCGCAGCAGCTATACAATTGGTTTTACGCTAAAACAATTAAGCAGCAACACAGAAATTGAAATAAAAAAATTACCAACTCCGCTAATGGCAAGCAACATCAGCTTCTCGCCCGATAGCAAGAAGATTGCCTTTCTGCAAAACAATGCTGATAAAATTGAATTATGGATTATTGATGTAGTTTCCTTAACCGCTTCTAAAATTACTGAACGCAAAATTAATAATGTAATGGGCGGCTACACCTGGCTATCCGATTCGCAACAAATACTTTTTGCAGCTGTACCCGAAAATCTGAAACCCCTTGCTGAAAAATCAAGAATACCTTCTGGCCCTGTTGTGGAAGAGAACCTTGGCAAAAAAGCACCATCGCGCACGTATCAGGATTTATTAAAAAACCCATACGATGAAGCTGCTTTCGATTATTATGCACAATCCGATTTACTTTTAAAAAGTATAAACGGACCCGAAAAAACACTCAGCACAAAATCTATTCATACCGACTTCAACCCATCGCCCGATGGGAAATTTATTCTCACAGAAGTTATCCAAAAGCCCTATTCGTACCTGGTTCCTGCTTTCCTTTTTCCTACTACAGTTAGTGTAATTGATCTGAATGGAAAACTAATAAAGGAAATAACAAAAATTCCACTGCTGGATTACATACCCACCGGATTTAACGCCACACAACGCGAGCCCCGTTCGCATAACTGGCGTGCCGATAAACCCGCTACACTGGTTTGGGCGCATGCACAAGATGGTGGCGATCCAAAAACCAAAGCAGACATACGCGATAAAGTTTATACCTGGGATTACCCGTTCAGCGGAAACGCGAAAGAATTAATCAGTTTACCCCTTCGCTTTTCGCGTATTACCTGGGGTAATGATAATGTGGCCTGGGTGTATGAACGCTGGACCAGCGAAAGAAAAGAGCGTGTGTATCAGGTTAATCCTGCTACGGGCGCAAAGAAAACAGTGTTCGACAGAAATTATGAAGATGGCTATAACGATCCGGGAAGTGTGATTACAACAGCCAACCAATATGGCAGAAATGTAATATTGCTTAATAACAATTCTGTTTTTCTGAGTGGTGTAGGTTCTTCACCTGCCGGTGATTTACCCTTTCTCGACAAAATGGATTTGACCACATTAAAGAAAACGCGGCAGTGGCAATGTGCTGCACCCTATTACGAAACGTTTATTACTTTCTTAGATTCAAAGAAGGGAACCTTTGTTACTTCGCGTGAATCGAATACCGAAAATCCAAATTATTTTTCACGCAATATTGGTTCAACCAAACTAACTCCAATAACTTCTTTTGAACATCCGTATCCACAATTGAAAGATGTAAAGAAGCAGGTGTTGAAATATAAGCGTGCTGATGGTGTTGAATTAACAGCCGATTTATACTTACCACCAGGATATAAAAAAGAGAATGGGCCGTTGCCCGGATTTGTTTGGGCCTACCCGCGCGAATTCAAATCGGCTGAAACAGCCGGACAGGTAAAAGGGTCGCCACACACTTTTACACGTCTTAGCTGGGGCGGACCAATTTATTGGGTAATGCGAGGCTATGCCGTATTTGACAATGCTTCTATGCCCATTGTTGGCGAAGGAGATAAAGAACCTAACGACACATACGTTTCGCAACTGGTAGCAAGTGCAAAAGCAGTTGTAGATTACGGAACAACGTTGGGCGTGCTGGATCCTAATCGTGTAGGAGTTGGCGGGCACTCGTATGGCGCATTTATGACAGCCAACCTGCTGGCACATTCCGATATTTTTAAAGCCGGTATTGCCCGAAGCGGTGCTTACAATCGCACCCTTACTCCGTTTGGCTTTCAGGCAGAAGAACGTACATACTGGCAAGCGCCAGAAGTGTATTACCAGATGTCGCCTTTCTCCTATGCCGACAAACTGAAAGAACCCATTTTGTTTATCCATGGCGAGGCCGATAACAACTCGGGCACTTTCCCCATTCAAACCGAACGTTTCTATAATGCCATTAAAGGCCATGGCGGAACATCGCGTTATGTGGTATTACCTTACGAAAGCCATGGGTATGCTGCTAAAGAAAGTATATTACATACGTTATGGGAAATGGATACCTGGTTGGAGAACTATGTAAAAAATCCAAAAGAAAAACCGAAAGACACGAAGGTAAATATGAAGTATTAAAAATATAGAAAAGCTAACCCGGAGGCTGCTGTACGGCAGCCTCCTTCATTTTATAGAATTCAAAACTTTGCCTACTTTCGTTTACCTATTCCTAATTACCTGTTTGAGTCAATGAAACCGTACCACATACTTACATTTTTTCTGGTATGTTCGTTATCCTTCACAAAAGCCCAGGCCCAACCCGATACCGTTACGGTGGGCTCGTATGTTATTAGCGTACACGATATCAACTTTCGTGATAAGGAATACACCATGAGGTTTTGGTTATGGTTTTTGTACGACAATCCCGACTTCGATTTTTCAACTCAATTGGATATACCCAATGCCAAGTCTATCGATCCGCCCGAGATTATTATTGACAGCATTGACAACAAAGCCTGGGCTATTATGAAAATGAAAGCCACTATGAAAGAAAGCTGGCAGGTAACAGATTTCCCATTTGATAAACAACACCTGAAGGTTCAGATTGAAAATACTCTCTTTGATAATAATAGCTTGATTTTTAAACCCGATGTGAAAGGCAGTACATACGATAAGACCGATGCGCTGGATGGCTGGGACATAACCGATTTTAAAGTAACGGCTGTAACCAACGATTATGAAACCGGATTTGGTGATTTGCGCCCCGGGCGGAATTTGCAAAATTTTTCTGCTTTCTTAATTGAACTGAATATTGAACGCAATGCCTGGGGATTGTTTCTGAAAATTTTCATAGGCATGTACATCGCCTTCCTGATTTCAATTATCAGTTTTACAATTCAGGTACAGGAATTAGAACCTCGTTTTGGGTTGCCTGTGGGTGGCTTGTTTGCTACGGTGGGTAATAAATACATTATCGATTCTATTCTGCCAGAAACCTCGGCCTTTACGTTAGTTGATACTTTACACACCCTTACTTTTTTTGGAATATTCGGAACGTTAGTGGTTTCGGCAATAGCCTTGCGGTATTATGATAATGGAAAACTGGAAACGGCTATTCGAATAAACAAGATGGGTTCCAGAATTGTGATTTGGGCTTATGCTATCCTGAACATTGTTATGGTGGGATTGGCAATCTTATAGTCCCAAATCCGGACAATCGTTTACCTTCATCTATTTCTTAACCGCTTAATGGTTTTAAGCAACAGATGCCCTATTTAGGTTCATTACTTCAGGATAATGCAAAAAAAGAAGATAACGAATTACAATTTCCGAAGCAGGTGTACTGTCCTATAATGGGATTCCCAAATAAAATTTTCCTTGAAATTATAGTTGAATTATAAATTGTGGTAAACGCTGCCTCTTGAAGCATTGCCGTTTGGAGATTATCGTTTTGTTAATAGATTTGGGGTCTTTTTTTTAAATAAATTTTTAACCAAAAAAACAGTATGAATCAAATTTACTTAGTGAAAAGGTTCGCGCTACTGTTCGTTATGTTTATAACGAGTGTAGCGTGGGCACAGGAGCGGACGGTTACCGGTAGGGTAACTTCGGCCGAGGATGGTTCAGCCCTTCCCGGTGTAAGTGTAGTGATTAAAGGCACAACGTTTGGTACAGCAACAGATGTAAATGGTAGCTATACCCTATCTGTACCTACAGATGCAACATTAGTGTTTACATTTATTGGTATGAGAACAGAAGAGATTTCTGTTGGCCAACGTACACAGGTAAATGTGGCATTAGAGGTTGATGTAATGCAACTAAACGAAGTTGTAATTACCACTTTCGGTGAAGCAAAGAAATCTTCTTTCACCGGATCGTATTCTCAGATTAATTCAGAAAACATAGCTGTTCGGCCACTAAGCAACGTGGTTGCTGCTATTGCCGGTACAACAGCGGGTGTAACTACCACTGCCGGAACGGGCCAGCCCGGAGTGGCGCCTGATGTGCGGATTCGTGGTTTCGGTTCTATCAACGCAAGTAACTCTCCGCTTTATGTAGTGGATGGTGTTCCTTACAACGAAAGTATCGCTAACCTTAACCCGGCCGATATTGAATCTATGACCATCTTAAAAGATGCTGCTTCAACCTCTCTTTATGGTGCGCGTGCTGCCAACGGGGTGGTTATGATAACAACTAAAAAAGGAAAAGATAAAGACGGCTCTATCAATCTGCGCTACACAAAGGGCTTTAGTACACGTGGTATGCCAGAGTATGATAAAGTTGGAGCTTCCCAATATTATCCACTAATGTGGGAGATGCTTCGGAATAACTTAGCCTATGGAGTAGCCGGTCAGGATCTGGCAACGGCCGGAGCCAATGCTACTGCAACGTTAGGCGCCAATGTTCGGTATAATGTTTATGATGTTCCGTTTAACCAGTTGGTAGATGCCACCGGTGCAATGAACCCGAATGCAAGACTATTATACAGCGAGAGTGATTTGGATTGGGAAGCCCCTATTATGAGACAAGGTAACCGCGATGAGTTGAACTTAAACTTCTCAGGAGCCAGCGATAAATCTGACTATTATGTTTCCTTTGGTTATCTGAATGATAAAGGTTACCAGATACGATCAGATTATAACCGGTACAATGCCCGTATAAACTACAATACCCAACTTAAAAGCTGGTTTAAAACAGGTGGTAATATTGCTGCTACCATTACCGAATCCAGACAATCAGCTGCTGACGGAGGCACTTCATTCGTAAACCCCTTCTTCTTTTCAAGAGGCATGGGGCCTATATTCCCCGTTTATGCACACGATCCGCTAAACCCCGGAACATTCTTACTACGTGACGGTCAGAAATTCTATGACTTTGGAAATATGTCGGCACTAGGCCTGCCTAACCGCCCTCAGTATGGTGGCCGTCATGCCATTGCCGAAACAGAATGGAATGAGGATTTCTATAGAAGAAATGTATTGAATACCCGTGGTTATATGGAAATTTCATTTTTGAAAGATTTCAGATTTACCACCAATGTTGGGTTGGACATTGCCAATCAGAATGATGTAACATTTGGCAACCCCGATGTTGGAGATGGCGCGCCAGCCGGCCGTACTACACATGCGTTTGATAATGTTACTAACTTCAATTTGAATCAACTCTTGAATTACTCTAAGTCATTTGATTCTCACAATATTTCGGCTTTAGTAGGGCATGAGAGCTACAATAGACGCACGAATTTTGTGTCGGTATCAAAATCACAGCAGTCACTTGAAGGAAATATTGAGCTTCCCAACTTTGCCACATTAACAGGTGGTAGCGGTTATTTAGACCGGTACAGAGTGGAGGGGTATTTCTCTCGTTTAAATTATGATTTCAATGAGAAGTACTTTGCTTCAGTTTCTGTTCGAAGAGATGGATCAAGTAAATTCAGCCAGGATGTACGTTGGGGTACCTTCATGTCGGTAAGCGGTGCCTGGAGATTAGATCAGGAAATCTTCATCCAGAATATTCCTGCAATCAGCCAGTTGAAACTAAGAGCATCTTACGGCCAAACGGGTAATGATGGAGGTGCTGGTACCAGCATTAGTTATTATGCCTGGCAACCTGTTTATGGTTTAGGTTGGGATAACGCCCTGGAGCCCGGAATTTTACAAGGCAGTCTGGGTAACAGAAATTTATCCTGGGAGTCAAGCGATGCATCAGATGTAGCGCTGGAATTTGGTTTACTTAAAAACCGTATTACCGGTACAATCGAGTACTTCAACAGAGCATCTTCAAATCTTCTTTTCGCTGTTCCAATGCCTCTATCATCAGGAGTAGCAACTGTTACCCGAAACATTGGAACAATGGTTAACCGTGGTATGGAAGTAAGTATAAGCGCAGAAGTACTTAAAATGGGAGATTTCTCATGGCAATTAGATGTGAATGCCACAAAACTTAAAAACGAAATCACCAAGATGCCTGACGAATCAGAAGAAATTATATCAGGTACTAAAAAATTGAAAGAAGGCCGGTCGCTATATGATTTTTGGTTAAGAGAGTATATTGGTATAAACCCTGCAAACGGAGATGTACTTTACCGTGCTGATACCTGGAATCCCGCAAACTCATTTGTGAACGAAGCAGGAGATACGGTAACAAACTCCATTTCAAATGCCCGTTATCATTATAACGGATCTTCTATACCTAAAATTTCAGGTGGTTTCACCAATACCTTCCGGTACAAGAATTTCTCTCTTTCGGCTGTTGTGGTTTACCAGATTGGTGGTAAAGTGTATGATGGTGCTTACGCCAGCTTAATGGGTTCTGGTGGATTTGGTAGTGCCAAACACGTGGATATCTTAAACAGATGGCGCAATCCGGGCGATATTACCAATGTACCTCGCATGGACGATGGTCGCACGGCCGATTATAATGGTACATCCGACAGATGGTTGATTAATGCAAGTTACCTGAACATTCGTTCTGTAACCTTAGCGTACAACCTTCCTACAGCCTGGGCTAATAAACTATTCTTAAGCAGAGCGCAGTTCTACGTGAGTGGTGAAAACCTCTTGATGAAGTCGAAAAGATCGGGCATGAACGTACAGGAAAGCTATGCCGGTACAACCAGTAACGTATATAGCCCTGCCAAGAGTTTGGTTTTTGGAGCTTCTATAACACTATAAAAGTATAATGGTTATGAAAAATAAAATTTTAATTTTACTAACAACACTCTCCTTCCTTACAATGTCATGTGGGGATGACTTTTTGGATATGGCTCCTACGGCCAGTGTTGACGCCAGTGCCGCATTTTTAACAACCAAAAATGCAGAGGCCGCTGTAAATGGTATCTACCGCCTGCTGTACTCTCAGGTTACTGGTGGTAATCAGGGGCATGCCAATCATCCGGCTCAATTGTATGTATGGGATCTTATGGCCGATGATGTGGTTATCCCCAATACTACGAATACCTGGAATTTAGGAGATGCCCGTTGGATAGACCACAGAAACGATGTAAGCGTTACTACAACTCATCCTTATCGGATGTATTATCGGGTAATTGCCAATACTAATATGGCTATCCTAAATTTAGATAATGCAAGTGGTCCACAGGCTGACAGAGACCGGCTAAAAGGTGAAGTATACGCCCTTAGAGCCTGGGCCTATTTTAACCTGGTTCAAATGTATGGTAAGCGGTATGTAGGAGGAGCTAATAATGATCAGTTGGGTGTTCCGTTAGTAGTAACACCTACACTTGAAGGACAACCCCGGGCAACCGTAGAAGCGGTGTATACGCAAATCAATGCTGATTTGGATCAGGCAATTGCCCTGTTACCATCAACACCTGTAAACAAATCACATCCCGATAAAGAAGTAGCTAAAGGTTTGAAAGCAAGGGTGGCTCTTGTGCAGCAAAACTGGGCATTGGCCGAAACACTGGCCAATGAAGCACGTCAGGGTCTTCCGTTAATGACTCATGCGGAACTAAGAGGAGGATTTTCAAATATTACGGTAGGCGAATGGATGTGGGGAGTTGACCATTTGGAAGTTCATACAACATACTTCTGGGGCTTTCACCAGTACATGTCTTGCAATTTTAACTCATCCGTTAACCGGGTTGCTCCCAAGCTAATCAACAGCGCACTGTATGCTCAAATTCCGGCTAACGATGTTAGAAAATTAATGTGGGCAGCTACCGCAAACGATCCTGCTACAATTGCCGCTCCCGGAGGTATTAAGCCTCAGTACATGGTTCAAAAATTCAGACTTGAGGCAGCTGCTCCCTCAACCAGTTTTTCTGGCGATGTTCCCTATATGAGAGCTGCTGAGATGTATCTGATTGAAGCCGAAGCACAGGCCCGCCAGGGTGGCGCTAAGGAAACCGCTGCACAAAACACACTGTTTTCTCTGGTTACTACACGCGACCCTGACTATGTAACATCTACCAATACCGGCACAGCCCTTATTGATGAGATTTTACTACAGAGAAGAATAGAACTATGGGGCGAAGGCTTCCGCTTCTTCGACCTGAAACGTATGAACCTGCCACTTAACCGAAATGGAGCTAATTTTGTTTCGGCTGTAATTGCCGGCTTATATGATGTGCCAGCCGGAGATGTACGGTGGGAGTTTCTTATCCCTCGCGATGAATTAAACGCTAACAAAGCTGTGGTTCAAAACCCGCTTTAATTATCATACAGGATAGTTTTTCGATTTGAAATAAGATCGAATATAATAAAGAGGCTGCCCCAAAAAGGCAGCCTCTTTTTATCTATTGGGGAAAGCATTACGACCCCTACACCTTGTTCTTTGTATCAATAAGTATAGTAACCGGTCCATCGTTTATCAATTCCACCTGCATGTCTGCCCCAAACTCACCGGTTTGTATGGTCTTCTCCAATTGGAGTTGCACTGCGGTTATAAATTTTTCGTAAAGCGGTATGGCCACATCTGGTTTTGCCGCTTTTATATAGCTGGGCCTGTTTCCTTTCCTGGTGCTGGCGTGTAAGGTAAATTGACTAACCACAATAATATCACCACCGGCATCTTTCACATTCACATTCATTACGCCTTGCACATCATTAAACACCCTCAGGTTAACAATCTTCTGAGCCAGCCAATCAATATCTTCTTGCGTGTCGGCATCTTCAATTCCAACCAATACCAGTAACCCTAACCCGATGCTTGCTTTTGTTTGTTTAGAAATAGTTACTGATGCGCGGGCAGTGCGCTGTATCACTGCAATCATATATTTTCAATTATAGGTGAAAATTGAGCAAAGTCATTATTCAAAATCGACTACATCTTAATAGTGTTGTAGCTCAGCCGATTCATGTGTAAACAATCCCTGCTTTTCCGATTTAGCTTCAACCAGCATAGCCCGGGCAATTTTTACCGCTTCAATGCCTTTATACTTTTGTGGAATTAATGCTCCAAAAATTTTATAAAATATTTTGGCCGCATCTTCACCACTCCGTTGTTCTTTACGGTTACCCAGCAATAACGAGGGCCTGAAAATATGAAGTGCCTGAAAACTCAGATTACGAATGGCTTCTTCTACTTCGCCTTTTACCTGGTTATAGAATATACGCGAGGTCTTACTAGCCCCTAATGCCGATACCAACAAAAAAGAGCTAGCTCCATTTTGTTTTAGGGCTTTCGCAAGTTCAACCGGATATTCAAAATCCACCTTGCGAAAGGCATCTTTGGTTTTTGCCTGCTTTATAGTTGTACCCAAACAACAAAACACATCATCGGCCTTTACGTTGTAAAGCTTTGCCCACTCATCGATATGAATTAAAACATTCTCAAGCTTGGGGTGTGTAAGACCAAGTGGTTTTCGGCTAAGGGCAATTATTTTATCGTAATGCGAGTCGGCCAGTAACAACTCCAGCAAGGTACTGCCTATTAACCCAGTTGAACCCGCCACTAATGCCGTGCGTGCCATTAAAAAGTTTGCTGAATTTCTTTCCTTAGTTCAGAGAGAGCCATGCCAATCAGATCAACCTGTTTAGCCATAATAGTTTCAAAAATCTTCTTCGACAATTCAATGCTGGTTGCTTCGGCCGGTAAAGCAGAGACAGCATCATTAATTACCATTACCAAATCTTCTTTTGCATTGCGTACCTGGTTCCATACTTCCTCGCTCATATACACCTGTTGCGATACATTGTGATTGTATTCGTTTCGGATTTCATCAAGCAATACTCTTTGAAATTCGCGGGCAGTAAACCCCGGGCTGTTTAACCGAATTAGTAAATTTTGAGGAGCAATGCGCTCCAGAAAAAGGGTCATGCGTTCATACGCCTGCAAACGGGCTGGTAAAATAGTTTCAATACTCCGGGTACGAACTTCAAGCTTCTTTAACTCAATTTCTTTAGTAATGAATGATCGCACCGTAAGATACACGGCATACAGCACCAATGCAGAGGGGATCAGGATTTTTCCAAATTCAATTAATGCGTCCATAAGAATTAAATGAGACTCAAAGGTGTTCAATTTTTTAGATACTTTTGGCTGTAGCCAGACAATATTAAGGCCTGATGCTTGAAAAAATTGAACCAGTTGGGTTAACGGCAAGAGCTGCCGAAGAGGTGCGTAAGATAATGCAAACTAAAAACATTCCGCCCGAATATGGGTTGCGGGTGGGCATACGGGGCGGTGGCGGCTGCGGTGGTGTAGCACTGATGATTGGATTCGACAAAGCAAAACCTACAGACCTTACTTATACACTTCAGGGTATTACCCTGCACATCGATAAGAAGCACACCATGTACCTGATTGGCAAACAGATTGATTTCTATGAAGGTGCCGATGCAAAAGGGTTTATGTTTGCTGAGCAGAAATAGGCAGCTTTACCCTATCCGGGTTAGTTTCGCACCTTACTTACCGTAACGGTGGCTTTCTTACAAACACCGCCAATGGGTGGGTTAAATTTTGAAATCTGAACCTCCACACTACTGGCTTCAGCAAAGGTATCGAGTGCTTTACTGGCTATGGCATACCCCACGGTCTCTAATAATTTAGATGGTTTAGCCATTTCATCTTTAACAATGGCATAGAGGTTTTCGTAGTTAATGGTTCCGCTCAGGTCATCTTGAAAAGCCGAATCTGAAAATTCTGTTTGAACAACCACATCTACTTCAAACTTGTTTCCGGAAGAGCGCTCGTGCGGGTACACACCATGGTAGGCGTGAAACTCTAAGCCCTCCAGCGCTACTTTACCAGTCATTGAATATCGTCAAAGAAAGAACGTTGGGTTTGTTGTACCGAAGCCGTTTCGATGGTAATTGTTTTTACGGTTTCAGTAACAACCGGTTGCTGCAACGATTTTTTTATTTCGCTTTCCAGCTCAGCATTTGGAAATAATGCTTTTTTACTTTCGCGTTTGGCTAATGCAAGATGTTGGTCGGGATCAAAATCGCGCGAAGCTGACTTAGCCCGTTCTACCCGATCGAGCGTTTCGCCTGCCATGCGTTTTAAATCTGATAATAAATTATCGCGGTGTAATTCTAATGTTTTATAATGCTGGCCAAGCGCCTTCAACCGTTCTTCCATTTCGTCCAACATCTGGCGCGAAAGCATCTCTGCTTCTTCTATTGTGTTTTTGGCTTTCGTCTTAGCCTCGTTCATAATAGCATCAGCTTTTAGCTGATTCTCTTTCAAAATCAATTCGGCTGTTTTGTTGGCTTGCCCAATTACACTGGCCCCGGTATCTTCAGCGGTTTTTAAGGTTTTGAATAGCGAACTCTCTACTTCCCGCAACTTGGAAACTTCGCGTTCTGTAGCCTCAAACTTAATGCGATGCTCCTTCATTTCATCTAGTACCCGTTCCCACTCCTGCGAAAGGGTAAGCAAAAACGCATTCACTTCATCTTTATCGTAGCCGCGAAGTACTTTTTCAAAAGCTTTCTGACGGATTTCCAGCGGTGTGATTTTCATACGATCGTGGTTTAATTACGAGTTTAAAAAATGGTGTCAGTTAAAAAAATGGCCATCAAAGTTTAACGCATTGATAGCTATAACGTTAATCCACAGCCAAATGTATACATTTTTATTAAGAATCCCCTTGTCGGGAAGAATTTGAATCCGGAAAGCGGATGTCCCACACTGAAATGGTGTGGTCATCGCTTGCACTGATGAGTTGATTGCGGTGGGCCAACCACAGTAATTTGTTTACCGAGGTACCATGCCCGGCATGGCGGGCTTTATCAATAACCTTAAGCAATTTCATTTCGCTGGCTTGCCAAATTTTTATCGATTTATCCATACTGGCTGTAGCAAAATATTCACCGGAAGGACTAAAGGCGATATGATTGATGGCAAATAAATGCGCTACCACCTCACCCGTTTGCTGGTAGTCTTCTGTATCCCAAATTTTTAGTCGGGCATCGCGCGAGCCGCTAATTAAAAAATTAAAATCGGGCGTATAGCTTAACGCGAAAACAGAATTATTATGTGCTTTAAATTCATTCCTCAATCGATAATCCCGTAAGGAAAATACGCGTATAAAATTATCGCTGAAGCCAATTGCTACTTCGCCCGTTTTTGGATTAATAGCCATTACGCGTGCGCTTCTTTCAGAAAGTAACAGCTTCGCCTTAATCTGAAGTGTATTGCGATCAACCACCACCAGCATACCTTCTCCTGTAGCAATAAGTATATCATCTTCAAACGTAGTAATATCAAAAATGGCACCTGTTGTTAGTTTTAGCGAGGCCACTTCCTGTTTCGACTGCCAGTCTAACAGATGAATACCGTCATAATTCTGGCCTGTAATTAAAAGATTAGACTTACTATCATATTTAAGGGAATATACTGAGTTGGGTAATTGTGCAATCAGGCTTCCCTCGTTAAGGTTATCCAAATCCCACTTCACCACCAGGCCATCGCCCCCACTCGAAAAAAAACTAGTGTCTAAAAGGCCAGGCGATAGGGTATACACACAATCGTTATGACCGGTAAATGCCTGCACCTTGTTAACCTGTATGCGTGACATAGATGGTTAATCCAATTTTTTTACCAAAATTGTATGTTTAAGCACTAGAAACCAATGCCCGCAATGAAATTACAGAAAGACAATGCACAGAGTGGCTGGGCACTTTGGTTTATAAGCGAAACAGAAGATGAATTGCAGCATGCCAGTGGTGAAATAATTGACAGCTCGGTTGCTAATTACCCTAAGCGATTAGAGTGGCTGGCCGGCAGAGCCTTAGTGAAAGAGTTGGTAGAACAATGTGGTATGAATTATTATGGGTTAGAGAAAAATGAATTTGGTAAGCCGTATTTAAAAAACCATCCGCACCATATTTCTCTTTCTCATTCTTATCCATACGTGGCAGCTCAAATTGATTTACACACAGAGGTTGGAATAGATTTGGAGCAACCAAAACAAAAACTATTAAACATTGCACCGCGTATTTTGGCCGCAACAGAACTAACTGATGCCGGGCAGGACATAGTAAAACATTGTGTGTACTGGTGTGCAAAAGAAGCGTTATACAAATCGTATGGGAAACGTGGCCTTAGTTTTGCAGAACATCTTAATGTAAAACCATTTAACCTGGCCCAGGCAGGGGATTTATGCGGAACTATTACGGCAAATGGGTTTAAACAAGAGTTACAGTTACACTATCGGATTCAACCTGGTTATGTTTTGGTTTGTACTAAAATTTAAAAGATTATGAAGAACTTCATGTTGGTAATTTTGCTGCTGTTAACAGGCACCTTAACTGCACAGGAAATAAAAGATTTCTCGCTAACCAATACCAAAGATGGTAAGGTAGTATCCCTTTCGGGGCTGGGCACAGCAACCGGAATTGCAATTGTGTTTACCAGCCACGAATGCCCGTTTGATAATTATTACAAGGAACGGCTTAAAACACTTACCACTCAATATGCCGGCAAGATTCAATTTGTTCTTATTAATTCTAATCAGGAGGCACAGGAAAGTGTAGAACAAATGGCCATTCATTATAAAGACATAAATGCGCCTTACCTGGCCGATAAAGATCAAATTGCCATGGAGATTTTAGGCGCCCGCAAAAGCACCGAAGTGTTTCTGCTTTCAACAGCCGGTGCAAAACTTAACATCGTTTACAGTGGTGCAATTGACGACAACCCGCAGGTTGCAAAAGATGTAAAGCAGTTCTACCTAAAAGACGCAATGGATAAATTATTGGCCGGGCAAAAAATAGAAATAGCTAATCAACGGGCTGCGGGTTGCTCCATAAGAAGGAAGTGAGTTTCATTTTTAACCACAGATTTTTTCCAACCCGATCAATTTCGCTCAGTATATATACCTTTATTTAATAAGTTTTTTTTTAAACCTACAGCCTCTTTACTACTGTAGCACTTGCCTGGGCTGTGGGTAATACAACCATATCGGCCACCATTACATGGGCAGGGCGGGTTATGGCAAAGAGGATCAGATCGGCAATATCTTTACCGTGCAGGGGTTGTAAACCTTTATACACTGTTTTAGCTCTTTCCGCATCTCCTTTAAAACGCACTATTGAAAACTCCGTTTCAACCATACCCGGGTGAATGCCTGTAACTTTAATTCCATGCGCATTCAAGTCTAAACGCATACCTTTTGTAATGGCATCAACTGCAAATTTACTGGCACAGTATACATTGCCATTTGCATACACTTCTTTTCCGGCTATGGATCCGATATTTACAATGTGCCCCTTATTGCGTTGTACCATTACAGGCAGTACGGCTTTTGTTACATACAGCAATCCTTTTACATTAATGTCTATCATGGCATCCCAATCCTCCACATTTCCATTCTGAATAGAATCCAGGCCGTGAGCGTTGCCAGCATTATTGATCAACACATCAATTATTCTCCATGCTTCGGGTAAGGAAGCAATCTGTGTTTCCACTTCACTACGATTGCGTACGTCAAATGAGAGTGTGTGCACCTGTGTTGTTGCTGAAAGTTCGTCAGCCAGTTTTTGCAGCCGGTTTTTTCTGCGGCCACATAAAATCAGTTTAAAATTACAGCTGGCTAACAACCGTGCTGTAGCTTCGCCAATGCCGGAAGTTGCCCCGGTAATCAACACTATTTGTTGAGACATGGGTAATGGTTTTGAACTTAAACGTAAGTGAAATTGATTTACTGAAATATAAAATAAACAGCAATGGTGTTGCTATTCAATCGCTGAATCGGGTCGCTGTAAATACTTTGATCTGTGCCCAGCATATTTACAATACCTCTTGCAAAGCGAATCTCCTGCGAAAATTTAAACAACGGAAAATAAAAATCGAAGCCCATGCCTGCTTCCAGTTGCAAATTATTTTTACGAATATCCAATACAGCCGAAGATGCCTGAATATCGTTTTTACCCGATAATTCAAAACCCGGTGTAATACCGCCAATCATATACATACGCACATTACCTCTGCGCATTGACTTATACTTTATCAGGATGGGCATTTCAACGTGTGTCGTTTCTACAAACTGTTGTTTGGTGGTTTCATCGGTATAATTGTATTGAAGCCTATGGGTATAAAACCCCGCTTTTGGCATAATGCGTAAATCCACAAATTCGTTAACCCGATAGTTAACCAAAAAGCCCAGCGAAAAACCGGGTGAGAATTGAGGCATTACTGAGTGCACCGTATCAAATTGCGGAGTAATAAATTGGGGAGCATACTTTACCTGATATGCTGTGGTGTGTAGCCCGATCATAAATCCATAACTGATCAAACGTTCATCGTAGTTAGGATTGTTCTGGCGTGCCCATTTAAATGCCTGTGCCTGTGTTAACAACGGCACAAACAGCAGCACAACAACCGCTACTACTTGGTAGCTGAGTACAGTGAACTTATTCCGAATGTGAGTGACTTGCATGCCGTTTGTTTAAAACCTAAGCGGTTGAGTATAGAAACGAACTCCGGTCCATCGGGGAAAGCCTGCACGGATTCCGGCAAATAGGTATACGCAGCCTTATCGCGTGAAATCAATCGCCCTATTTTAGGTAAAATGAATTTAAAATAAAAGTTATACAATTGTTTGAATGGAAACATGCGTGGTTTTGAGAACTCCAATACAATCATCTTTCCGCCCGGCCTTAATACCCGTTTCATTTCAGATAGTCCACGTTCAAGGTTCTCAAAATTACGCACACCAAATGCAACGATTACAGCATCAAACTTATTTTCTTCAAAGGGTAAATTTTCAGAATCTGCTAATTGCAAATCGATAATCTGATCATAACCCCGGTCTTTCATTTTTTGACGACCAACCTCCAGCATGCCAGGCGAAATATCTACTCCAATAACCTGAGTGGGTGAAAGTTTCAGCGTTTCAATAGCAAAATCGCCCGTGCCGGTGGCTACATCCAGAATTATTTTGGGATTTCCTTCGGCCAGCATTTTAACCGCCTTTTTTCGCCAGCGAATGTCAATACCAAGGCTTAAAAAATGATTAAGAAAATCGTATTTGCCACTTATGGAATCGAACATGCGGGCCACTTGTTGCTTTTTGCCGGCATTGTCTTCTTTATATGGTACTACTGTCAAGATTGGAATGAATTAAGAGAACAAACATACAAATTTTGGCCTGCAGGATACCGCCCATATTTTGTATTATTCAAATTAAGAAGATGGCTAAAGACAGGGCTTAGTTTGCAATCACTTTAAATTCAACCCTGCGATTGATTTCCCGCCCACCGGATTCATCATCGTTAGATACGATGGGGCGTTCTTCGCCATATCCTATGGATTTAATTCTGCGTCCGGCAATTCCATTGTTTGTCAGGTAAGTGCGTACGGCATCGGCCCGCTGTTGCGAAAGTTTTTTATTGAAGGTATCGCTGCCCACATCATCGGTATGGCCACCAATCTCTACCTGCATATCCTGGTTCTGCTGCATCATGGTTACCATCATATTCAATTCTTCGAATGATGCTTCCTGTAAAGAAGCTCTGCCAAAATCAAAGAATACATGGCGCAAAGCCGAAATCTCGCCAATGGCTACTTTACGAAGCAACACTCTGCGATTAACGGTTTGTGGTTCTTCTGTAGCCCGGCCTAACATTACTTTAATGTTTTCAAAAATATAACCGTCCAGTTCAACAGACACGGTGTATTCTTTAGGCACGGTTGACATTACCCCAAACTCGAACATACCGGTACCCAAACTGGCCGAACCAATAACGGAGTTATCTTTACCCCGCATGCGGGCTTTTGCCTCAACAGGTTGTTTGGTTTCTGCATCCACCACCTCAAGCACAAATTTGATAGGTTGAACGCCCTTCTTCTCTGGTAGTTTGGCAACTTCAGGTGCTTTTTCTTTTTCTGAAATCAGGTAAATGTCTGAATATCCTACACCATCGTTTCGCACCGATGAATAGTAAAACCGGTTGGGGATGGCTGTGCCTACAATGTAAATATCATCGTCAGGTGTGTTAATGGGGAAGCCCAGATTTTCGGGCTCAGTCCATTCCCGCTTTTCCAGGTTCATTAGTGTGGCCTTGAAAATATCGTAGCCTCCCATACCCTTTCTTCCTTTTGAGCTGAAGTAAAGCGTTTTGTTGTCGTAATCAATAAAAGGTCCGTCATCATCAAACTCAGTATTGATACCCGGCCCAAGGTTGCGCACAATGGTCCACTGTCCTTTTTTGTCTTTTATACAAGAATAAATATCAATGCCGCCCAGGCCTCCTGGTCTTTCGCTTGCAAAGAAAAGCATGGTTTCATCCTTATTTATGGTTATTGAAGATTCCCGGTACGAAGAGTTGATAGCGCCCGGCAAAGAAACGGGTTTAGTCCAGGTGCCATCTGGCTGGCGTGTACTGGTAAAAATATCGCCCTCCCCTAAGCCATCGCGATAGATAAACAATGTATTTCCGCTTGGAGATAGCGCAATGTTTGATTCGTTGTGTTTAGTATTAACAATAACACCAATGTTTGTTGCCGGTTGCCAACTCCCTCCTTCGTTTTTGCTTACATAAATATCTTCGAAAGGGCGGTTATCATCACTTACGTTTTCGTTCAGATTGCCTTCGCGCCTGCGCGATGTAAAGATCATTTCGGTTTCATCGGCATTTACTACGGGAGCATAATCATCAAATTCAGAATTAATCTGGGCTCCGATATTAGTAATGGCCAGCGGTTTTGGGGTGGCAACAAATTCCTTTCCGTTGGCACACTCGTCTAATCTGCGGGCTACTTCTTTTGGTTCTACACGATCTTTGCCTTTATACGCTGCATTGCCTTCTGCTTTAAGTTTATAGCGGGTATAATACTCAATGGCTTTGTCGAACTGTAACCCGTACTGGTAGCTTAAGCCAATCTGGTACTCCAGATCAAACCGAAAGTTTGGATTTTGGCGATACACACGCAGCAGATATTTTGCTCCTTGTTCTTTTTGAATGGTACGGATGTGCATAATGCCGGCCTCGGTGTTAGCCTTTACATTAGTGGTATCGAAGTTGGCTGCAATTACCATAAGCTCGCGGGCATCGTCTACCGCACGGGTGCTGGCCATTATTTCGGTGGCCATTTCGTAATATTGACGAGCCTGTTCTTTATCCTGCTGTTGTGCCGTAGCCACAACGCCTGTTAAAAGAAGAAGAAAGAAGATAACCTTTTGTAGGTGCATGAACATAGGGTGTTTGATTGCAGCCACTTAATCAGACCAAAAATTTTCGCAAAATACCTAAAACCCACCGCAACAAAAGTTACAAATAAGATAATAAGGTACCCATAAATTACATTTTACTACTTTGCCAAACAATAGTTAGTGATATGGATATTCGCCAGGCCGAGTTTGTAGTTAGTAATACGGATGTGAGCAAATGCCCGCAAACCGATAAACCCGAGTTTGCCTTTATTGGCCGGTCGAACGTGGGCAAATCCTCGCTCATTAATATGCTTACGGCTCGCAAAGATTTGGCCAAAACTTCGTCTACCCCGGGTAAAACCCAAACCATTAATCACTTTTTAATTAACAAAGCCTGGTACCTGGTTGACTTACCCGGCTATGGTTATGCCCAGGTAAGCAAAACCAACCGCGAAAGCTGGAGCAGCATGATCGATCAATATTTTAAGCTGCGCGATAATCTGTATTGCACCTTTATACTAATCGACTCGCGGCTTGAGCCACAGGCCAGCGATATAAACTTTATTAACCGGTTAGGAAAAATGGGCATTCCCATAGCTCTGGCGTTTACCAAAACCGACAAAATGAAACAAAGCGAGCAGGCTAAAACCCGCAATCAACTCGAGAAAGAGCTTTTGAAAACTTGGGAAGAATTACCGCCCATTTTCGTAACCTCGGCCGAAAAGAAAACCGGGCGCAATCCTATGCTTGATTTTATTGAAACCGCGCTGGATGCAAAAAGGTAAAATCAATTACTTTTGCGCCACTAAAAAATCTACACATGGAATTAACTGAAATAGCATCAATAAGCGGTAAGGGCGGGTTATTTAAAGTATTAAAACCGGGCAAGACGGGTGTTTTGCTCGAGTCGATGGATGCAGCCAAAACACGAATTGTGGCAAGTGCCACGCAGCGGTTGTCGTTGTTGAGCGAGATTTCAATTTACACCACTACCAAAGAGGGAACTGTTCCATTAGAAGAAGTCTTAAAGAAAATCAATCAGGAATATAAAAACGACCTTGGTGTAGATGGTAATTCGGATGGCAATGAGTTGAAAGCTTTTTTGAAGTCGGTGTTGCCATCGTTTGATGAGGATCGGGTGTACGTTTCAGATATCAAAAAGCTTGTGAAGTGGTATGGAATCTTACAGGAACAAGCTCCCGAAGTATTTACAGAGCAGAAGAAAGAAGCGGAAAGCTAGAAAGCAGGAAAGCGGAAAAGCGAAAAGCTAGAAAGCTAAAAGTTGGAAAGCTTAAGGCTGGAAAGCGTTAACACGAATTGCCTTTTCAACCATATTTTTAGAGCCTACATAAAAAGGCGTGCGTTGGTGCAGGTCTTTCGGTTTTATTTCCAGAATTCTCTTTTGCCCATCAGTCGCACTGCCTCCGGCTTGTTCTGCCAAAAACGCAAGGGCATTGCACTCGTACATTAGCCTAAGTTTTCCGTTTTTGTCTTTCCCTGTAGCGGGATAAATGTAAATACCACCCTTCAGCAAATTGCGATGAAAATCTGCAACCAAAGAGCCAATGTATCGCGCGGTATAATTCTGGTCTTTACAATAGGCCAGATAATCGCGTACCGGTTTCGAAAATGAATTAGACAAGCCCTCGTTAATTGAGTAAATCTTTCCGTTCTCAGGCATTTTCATGTTAGCATGCGAGAGCACATATTCGCCCAGCGTGCTTTCGTAGGTAAATCCATTTACGCCATGCCCCGTGGTATATACCAACATGGTAGACGATCCGTATAAAATATAACCCGCAGCCACCTGCTCGGCACCGCATTGTAAAATATCTTCCTCCTGTATTGGTTTTCCAATCGGGCTCTTTCTGCGATAGATAGAAAAAATAGTACCAATAGAAACATTTACATCGATGTTGGAAGATCCATCCAGCGGATCGATGGCTATTACATATCCCCCATCGTTATTCAGATCTACATACGATTCGGTCTCTTCCGAAATAAGCGCGCATGCCTCACCACCTTTGGTAAGTGCGCGGGTAAACCGGATGTTTGCAAGCACGTCTAATTTTTGTTGTTGCTCGCCTCCGGTATTTTGCGAACCCATTGGCCCCATAATATCAATTAACCCGGCTTTGTTCACCTCGCGGTTTACCACCTTCGATGCCAGCGCTATATCGCGCAGTAATTGCGAAAGCTCTCCGCTGGCATATTGAAATTGATCCTGGTTGTTTTTAATGAAACGATCTAAGGCTGTTCCAATAGGTAAGGCTATACGCGATGATTCCATAAAGCTGGACATAGTTGAGGTTGTTTAGCCCGGTTTGTTAACTTCGGGCCCGGATTGTAAAACGGTTCAAATATAGCTTTGCAAACGTTTGAAATCAAAAATTTAAGTTTATGGAGGTTTATAAGTTTGGGGGGGCATCGCTAAAAAATGCGTCTGCTATTCAAAATGTTGCATCAATAATAAAACATAAAGGCAACAGGCTTTTGGTTGTGGTTTCGGCTATGGGCAAAACCACCAATGCACTGGAACGTTTAGTTGCGCTTGCTTTTAACCAGCAAAACTTTGATTCAACCCTGCACGAAATTAGTACGTACCACCATCAGGTTATGGCAGAACTTGGTATAGGCAATGCAGGTTTTACAGCCCGCATACAGGCTCAATTTGATGAATTAAAAAAAGCAGCCACCAGCCAGGGTGAATATGATTTTATTTACGATCAGGTGGTGGCACAGGGTGAAACTTTGTCGTCATTAATTTTAAACGAATACCTCGGCCAGCTTGGATTAAAACCGGCATGGATCGATGCCCGCGACTATATCAAAACCGATGCTACCTGGCGTGAGGGGAAGGTAGACTGGGAAAATTCACGCATGCACATTCAGGGGCTAAAAAAAATTCTGCAAAATCAGCCCATCATAACACAAGGGTTTATGGGCAGTACGGCCGATAAGAAAACTACTACGCTTGGGCGTGAAGGTTCTGATTACAGTGCCGCCATTTTTGCTTCCTGCCTTTCGGCTAAGTCGGTAACAATATGGAAAGATGTACCCGGTGTAATGAGTGCTGACCCAAAACGTTTGCCCAGTGCAGTTGTGTTTGATGAATTACCCTACCAGGAGGCGGCCGAAATGACGTACTATGGTGCTTCGGTTATACACCCTAAAACAATTAAACCGCTAGCCAACGCCAACATTCCATTATTCGTAAAAAACTTTGACGATACCAGTCTACCCGGCACCCGTATCTATGCCTGTAAAGTATATAAGCTTCCGCCCCTTATCGTATTTAAAGACAATCAGTGTTTGATTTCGTGCAAGGTTACGGATTACTCTTTCGTTAACGAAGATCAGATGGGTTACATCTTTCAAATGCTTTCGCAACACGATGTTCGCATTAATGTTATGCAGAATTCTGCCATCACATTTTCTTTTTGTGTGGACTACCGGGAACCTAAAATTTTAAAATTGATTGAGGCTCTCAGTAAAAAATTTGAAGTATACTATAACACAGGTCTTACCTTAATTACGGTTAAGAATTACGATGCCGCTACGTTTGCCGAATATCGTAACAGGCCCGGAGTATTAATAGAGCAAACGTCACGCTCAACCCTGCAGGTGCTGGTGCGGTTATAACAAGATTTATTTTATTGATTCGATAAAGACATCTAACGTACGATCGAGCATCTGAAATACGTGTTGAAAATCGTGCATGGTTCCATAATACGGGTCGGGTACATCACCGGGCCCATGCGGGTCGAACTCGCGCATTAATTTAATCTTATGTTTATGTTGTGTAGCTCCAGCCAATCGTAAAATACCGTTCAGGTTTTGTTCATCCATTGCAAACAAATAATCGAAATCTGTTAAATCGGTAGGTGAAAGCTGGCGGGCCTGATGCCATATTGCTACTCCGTTATTTTCGGCTGTTTTAATAGTGCGTGGGTCTGGCTGTTCGCCAATATGATAGGCTCCCGTTCCACATGAATCGGCTGAAATAGTGAATTGCAGATTCAATTTTTGAATTTTATGAGTAAAGACAGCCTCTGCCAAAGGCGATCGGCAAATATTGCCCAGGCAAACAAAAAGTACTTTCATTCCTAATATTTTATCCGTTTCCAGCGATTTCTGAATGGATTCTATCCTTCCGCAAAATAATAATATCAGAACGGGTTACTAAACAAAACATCTTAGGTATATAAAACCGCATAGCACATTTTTTATCCGCCTTTTGGTTAGATAAGACCGCTTCAAACGTGAGGCGGTCTTTCTTTTTTATCGCCTCCGGAAAGTTTAGTTTTGTTCTTCTGTCAATTGAAACAAACTTCTTTAAACTATATGGAACTGATTAAAGTAACCGAACAGAAAGAACCACACGTAGCGCTGATTGAGCTCAATCGCCCCAAAGAACTTAATGCTCTTAACCCACAACTTATGCAAGAGGTGCGCGATGCTCTTGTGACACTGGATAAAAATGACGGTGTACGTGTAATTATTATTACCGGCAATGAACAAGCTTTTGCAGCCGGTGCCGATATAAAACAAATGGCCGATAAATCTGCCATTGACATGCTGTTATTAGATCAATTTACTACATGGGATCAGATTCGTAAAACCAAGAAACCCATTATAGCTGCTGTTTCCGGATTTGCATTAGGCGGTGGTTGCGAGTTTGTGATGACATGCGATATGGTAATTGCTTCTGAAACGGCTAAGTTCGGTCAGCCAGAAATAAAAATAGGAACCATACCCGGTGCAGGTGGCACACAACGTCTTACTAAGGCCGTGGGCAAAGCCAAAGCGATGGAGTTGATTTTAACCGGTCGTTTCTTATCAGCTGAAGAAGCTCATTTTTATGGGTTGGTGAATAAGGTTGTGCCAAAAGAAATGTACCTGCAGGAAGCATTTACGCTGGCCAAAGAAATTGCTCAGCTATCGCCTGTGGCGGTGCAGCTCGCAAAAGAATCTATTAACCGATCTTTTGAAACACACTTAGATGAAGGACTAACACTGGAACGCAAAAACTTTTACTTAACCTTTGCTTCAGCCGATCAGAAAGAGGGAATGAAGGCATTTATCGAAAAAAGAAAACCTGAGTTTAAGGGTCAATAGAAGACTGCGCCCGTCATAAAAAAAATGGCCCGCTTTAGGCAGGCCATTTTTTTATTCTTTTTGAGAATTCTTTACCGCACATTAATACCAAATCCTACGGTAAGTGTGTTGTACTTCTGAAGTGTGTAATCGCCATGCAATGTAAATACAGCTAACTTCAATCGCATGCCAACTGTAGTACGAAATCCATTTGCATCGGCCTTTATACTAACAGGGTCAGTTGCATCTGTTGTACCGTCTTCGTCAAGATCATAATCGCCTAACAAGGCAATTTTAGTGTTAGCAATATTATAGCCAACACCACCATAAAAGGTAAGCACAGAAATCTTTTTTGAAATCAAGCCCTGAACTGTGATTGCTGATGATTCAAAGGTTGCCCGTTGATTCGCTCCCGCCTGAACATCCAGATCGGCTGTTAGTTTCATTTTAGTGTACCCTACAAATGCAGACAGATCGAACGGCAGGTTTTTTACCGGAATATACTGTTTCACATCGTGCATTACTCCTACCCCAAATAAATTAAACTCGGCCTCATCGCCTAATTGCAGCGTTGGTACAAACCGTACTTTTAGATCGAACCCTTTTGGTAAACCAATACCCAGATTGGCAATAGGTACGGGCATAGCCTGAATACCAATTTCCTTTTTTAAATCCACACCACCGGGCCCCTCAAAGGTATTATCAGAACTTGGTACATAATAATTGGGAATTCTATCGGGACCAAAAATGGTAGGCACCTCGCCTATTCCCGAGTTATCAATGGGCACGCCATCTACACTCTGAAGTTCCAAATCATTTAACTGGCTGTTATCAACTTTATAAAACAAATCGGAGTTGGGGATATATACTGCCGAAGCTGAAATGGTTAAATCCACACCAAATTTCTTGTGTGGTTTAGCCGTATTATACCAACCCTGATTAACCCCATAGCCAAAAGCCTTTAATGCCGGCATGGTGTAACCTTCCACCATCTTGTTGGCATCTTCCAAACTTCCCTTTATAAGGTCATTAATATCCTGCGACCACGCGCCTGACGAAACTGTTGATATCAAAAACAGTATAAAAATTTTTCTCATAGAATTTAGTTTATCGATTGTGCAAGTTATTTAAAATATTGCAACCCAAAGGTTGTCTATATAACATTTCTGGTTTAAGAGTAACTTAGCGCCCCGATGTGGTTCTATTCTTTATCTATTGGTTTTTTACGCCTGGCTTACCGGGTAGCTGCATGGTTTCATCCTAAAGCCCGCCTGTTTGTAAACGGCCGGAGTAAGATTTTTAACAGACTGCAATCCGATTTTGCTAAAAATGAACAGAAAGTAATCTGGATGCATTGCGCCTCGTTGGGCGAATTTGAACAAGGCCGGCCTGTGCTTGAACGTATCCGCAAAGATTTTCCTGGCTACAAAATCCTGCTAACCTTCTTTTCTCCTTCGGGTTACGAAATACGAAAGAACTATACAGGAGCCGACTACATTTATTACCTGCCCTGGGATAGCCGCAACCATGCCCGCAGGTTTATAGAAATAACCAAACCCGTTCTGGCCATCTTTGTTAAATATGAATTTTGGTATCATTACACCAACACGCTAAGCAAGAAGTCAATCCCCTTAATTTCAATTTCCAGTATCTTCCGAAACAATCAAAGTTTCTTTCAATGGTATGGAGGGTTTTTTCGCGGGATACTGAAAAAATTCAATCACTTTTTTGTTCAGAATAAACAATCGGCCGATTTATTAATACGTATTGGTATTACTCCGGTAACGCTGGCAGGCGATACCCGGTTCGACCGTGTACATGCCATAACCCGGCAAAACAAAGTAATTGAAGTTGCCGAAAAGTTTAAAGGCACAGACCGAACCTTTGTGGTAGGAAGTTTATGGCCTGAAGACCTGGAAGTACTTGCTCCTTTTATTAACGAACATAAACAGTCGCTCAAATTCATTATCGCTCCGCACGAGATTACAGAATCGTTTCTGCATAAAATTGAAGAAAGTGTAGATGCAAAATGTATTCGATTCTCACAAGCCGGTGAACAGAACGATGCCTCTGTGCTGATTATTGATAACATCGGAATGCTATCGGCACTTTATCGCTATGGCGAATTTGCATACGTGGGGGGCGCCTTTGGTAAAGGGCTGCATAATATACTGGAAGCCGCTTGCTATGGCATACCTGTATTTTTTGGTAATAAAAATTACGAAAAGTTTAAAGAAGCTACTGAGCTGATTATGCGCGGGGGTGCATTTGCCGTATCAGGATACTCGGAACTGGAATCCAATTATGAACTGATGGTAAGTCGGCCCGAAAACTTTTTACTGGCTTGTGAAGTAACAAAAGCTTATGTAACCGAAAACCTGGGTGCTACCGATAAGATTATGAATTATTGCAGAACCCTGCTTACAGCATGATTGGACGTGTATTAAAATCTACAGGCTCGTGGTATGCAGTAGCGGGCAACAATGCTGTGCAGTACGCATGCCGAGTGCGGGGTAAATTAAGGTTAGAGGAATACAAAGAAAGCAATCCCGTTGCGGTGGGCGATCGGGTAGAGTTTGAAGCCACCGGTACCGAAGGGGTTATTACCGAAATTTTGCCACGCGAAAATCACATGCTGAGGCAATCGGTTAAAAAAACCGGGCATGCCAGTGTACTGGCAGCCAACATCGATCAGGTTTTACTTTTGGCTACGGTAAAGCAACCACGAACTTCGTTAGGCTTCATTGATCGGGTATTGGTCTCGGCCGAATCATTTCGGATTCCGCAACTTATTATTTTTAATAAGAAGGATTTACTGGGTGCAGACGAGTTAGTAGAGGTAGATGAGCTATCCAACATGTATCAGAAAATCGGCATCCCGGTATTGTTAATTTCAGCTGCACATGATGCCGATGTTGAAATTATTCAGTCGCACCTCCTGGGGAAGGTTACATTGGTGGCGGGTCATTCCGGTGTGGGCAAATCCACTTTGCTAAATCGGTTATTACCACAACTCAACTTAGCTACCAGTGCCATTTCAGGTTACTCAGAAAAAGGAACGCACACTACCACGTTTGCCGAAATGTTTCCGGTAAACGGAAACACATTTATAATTGATACCCCGGGAATTAAAGAATGGGGACTGGTAGATATGGAACAGCAGGAAATTTCAGATTATTTTCCGGAGATGCGCGAGGTACGGTTAGCCTGTAAATTTGGTTCGCGCTGTTTGCATTTGAGTGAACCTAAGTGTGCTGTATTACAGGCCGTAGAATCCGGTACAATTGCGGCCAGCCGTTACCACAGTTATGTAAGCATGGTAACCGGAGAAGACAACCGGAAATAATTTATTTCCAAAAGTTCTTCCATCCCAACATCAGGTATTGGCCCACAACCTTACAATTACCCAGCTTAAGGTTTAGCAGAATTTCATACCGAATTCTTTTTTGTAAAGCTTTTTGTTCGTCAGGCGTTTGGTTAAGCTCCAGAATTTTTTCACAAACACGAAGTGTAGTAACCGAATGTTTAGAGCGGAAAGCAAACTGCGTATGCGATAAAGAGCCTGACACCACACGTTTCTTTACCAGTACCTGGGGTGTATAGAAATACTGGAAATTACGCGATGACCTGATCCAAAAATCAAAATCTTCATAATCTAATAACTCATCGTATCCGCCCAACTCCGCATATACCGCGCGCGAAAACATCATAGTGGGCGAACATATAAAAAACCGTTCAATCAATTCTTTGTAAATATTACCTGATGGAATAGTGTGATGAGCAAACCGATCAGAGTGTAACCGTAGTCTATCTCCTGTTTCGCTTATGTATTCTGCATCCGAAAAAGTTACTCCTGCCATTGGCATCGATTCTAATACCTGTACACCAATTTTAATCCGGTCAGGCATCAACCTATCATCAGCTGACAGATCTATTAAATATTTTCCCTTTGCATAGCCAGCTGCTTTGTTAAATGTCATGCAGTAGCCCAGGTTTACATCATTTAGTAATACGGTTGTTTCCGGATGCTTCGCTATCCATTGCTTAATCTCATTTGGGCTGCCATCTGTACTTCCGTCATCAATCACGATTAGCTCAATGGGCTGGTGTGTTTGTGCGATAACGGAATCAAGTGCTTCGGTAACAAACCGCACATGGTTATAGCATACACAAATTACCGATACCAATGGCTTATCCATCAATAGTTTTTTATAAAAGTATGTTTAGCCGTTGTCTTCGCCCCCACACTTTGTTTAAAATGCAGCAAAGATTTATTAACAGAAGTATGGAGCATAGAGGTGCCCAAATCAAACAACTTTACTTTCTCCTTTGCCGCACAATCATAAATACAACTTAGTAAATACACTACCGGGCTCACTTTATTATACGTTGATGCGTGCGCATAATAAAACGTATACCAGATGGTTTCGCTTACGCGGATTACAATTGCCGCGGCAACAATATTTTTTTCATCGGTAAGATTGAAAAACAAAAAACGATTGGGTAAACCCGATAGGGTGCGCTTCAACTCCCTCCACGAAAGGGAAAGAGTTTGATTACGCTCTTTCCGGCAGGTATAAATAAAATCATATACACGTTTATATTCTACCGAAGTGCAGATGTTAAATGAAAATAATTTAGAAGCTTTTACTGCCTTTTGCCGTTCAGATATTTTCATTTGTACATACAGTGGGGTTTTACTCACTGAAATAATGCTTGATACATCCTGCATGGTTGTAAACTTAAGTTTATGCACCAGCACTTTATACAAGTGTTTTGCCTGAGTTGCTTCATACAGCACAGGTTTATCTTTAATAACAAATTGTTTTACTCCTTTTTGGTGTACTGTTTCATCCACATAACGTAAAAATTTTTCTACCGTGGTGGCGTTTACTTTAGCATAAATTTCGCACGAACCAAAAGGTGCGCGTGCCGGGCTGGTCGCGATTTTGTTCTTTATGTTTACACAAATGCGGGCGCAGATTTCTGCCTGGGGCCCGATCAACTCAAAAATCAACCAGCCTTTTTTCGATTGCAACAACAAATGCGCAGGTGTGTTGTACACATGTAAAGCTGGCTGAGAAAATGTTTTGGGTAATGTACGTTGTATAAAAGTGTACCCGGCCATCAGGCTTTCGTTTTTACTTTTGTCCAATCTTTAAACTGCCAATACACCAACCCGGTAGTTAAGTGATTTCCTTTTTCATCGTGAATCTTTATTTCACAGGGTACCACAACAGCTTCCTGGCTTTGTAGGGGCTTCACAATTTTTTCTTCAATCCATTCTTTCGAAATCACAAATTCGGCAGTAGCCGCCATCTTACCCTGATAATGATAGTTCATTTCCAGGCGTTGCATAATAATACGGTACTTCTTCATGCCTAATACACTCAGCAACAAAAAACCAGTTGTAAATTCAGAAATAGTTGCCAGCCCACAGGCATGCAACCCACGAATATGGTTAAAATTGCTTCTGCGGTACGGCATCAAAGCTTTTAACCGGTAATCTCCCAATTCAATAATTTTAAAACCATGAGGCTTGTTAAAGGGAATCATGCGATTTAACGACCAATTTAACAGCCTCAGATAAAATGATGAATGTTTTGCTTTTTCTAGTATTTTGGTGGCTTCAAACATAGGCTCGTAATTAGAATTTCGATTTACAATTTTTAACGCAAAACAAAATGAAAAAAGTTGTGGTTTTAGGTGCCGGATTAGTAGGCAAAGCTATTGCCATCGACTTATCCAAAAATTTTGATGTAACCTCGGCTGATATAAATGAACAAGCACTTGCTGAATTAAGTACCCTGGGTATACAAACACAAAAGGCCGATATAGCCAATGCATCAGATTTGCAAGCTTTAGTAAAACCTTTTGATCTGGTGGTTGGTGCTGTGCCCGGATTTATGGGTTTTGAAACCTGCCGGCAGGTAATTGAAGCCGGAAAAAACATGGTTGACATTTCATTCTTCCCGGAGGATCCATTTTTACTAGACGACCTGGCCCGAAAAAAAAATGTTACCATTATTACCGATTGTGGTGTTGCGCCTGGTATGGGTAATGTTATGCTAGGCTATCAAAACAAAAAGATGAGGGTAACATCTTACGAATGCCTGGTGGGTGGATTGCCGCTTGTCCGCGAATGGCCATACGAATACAAAGCTGTGTTTTCACCGATTGATGTTATTGAAGAATATGTACGCCCGGCCCGTTATGTTCAAAACGGAGGCCTTGTTATTAAAGAAGCACTCTCTGATCCTGAATTAGTTCACTTCGATGAAGTAGGAACTCTGGAATCGTGGAATTCTGATGGCCTGCGATCATTACTAAAAACCATGAACCATATTCCGGATATGATAGAAAAAACTTTACGCTATCCAGGGTGCATTGAATATTTGCGTATGCTGCGGGAGACCGGACTTTTTTCGAAAGAAGAGATCGAGGTTAAAGGTGTGCGCATTCGTCCTATCGATTTAACCGCCCGTTTGCTTTTTCCAAAATGGAAACTGAAACCAGGCGAAGAGGAGTTTACAGTTATGCGAATAAGAATTAGCGGAGAAGAGAACGGACAAGAAAAGAAAATTCAATACCATTTGCTGGATCGTACCGATAAAACAACACACACATTATCGATGGCCCGTACTACCGGCTATACTTGTACAGCCGCAGTACACCTGGTTATGAATAAACTATTTACCCGCAAGGGAATAAGTCCACCCGAATACCTGGGTGAGGAAGAACAGAACTTTCAATTCATGATTGACTATCTGAAAGCCCGTGGAGTTATTTATAAAATTTCCACTTTCTAATTAGCCCGAATTCTTATCTTGTTGGCCAAATTTCAATTGGATGCAAACTTCTAAAAAGGTTCCCACCTTATACCACGCTCTTATCCCCATTCTGGTTTTAATAACGTTGCTATCTATTAATGTGGTGGTTCTGGGTAACGATGCCATTTCAGGAGCTAATCAGATTGCCTTGTTGTTAGCATCGGGTATAGCTGGCATTATTGCTTTTCGGTGTGGATTTACCTGGGAAGAAATTGAAGGCAGTATTATTAAAAGTATCAGTTCGGCTATGGGGGCTATGCTTATCCTGCTTGCCATTGGTTCGTTATCAGGCACCTGGTTGCTTAGTGGCATTGTTCCTTCCATGATTTATTATGGATTAAAAATTCTTAACCCTACCATTTTTCTTTTTGCGGCATGTGTAGTCTGCTGCATTGTATCATTAGCTACGGGCAGTTCGTGGAGTACGGTGGCCACTGTAGGCATTGCGTTACTTGGTATTGGTAAGGCTATGGATATTCATGAGGGCGTAATTGCAGGGGCCATTATTTCGGGTGGGTATTTTGGCGATAAAATGTCGCCTTTGTCGGACACAACCAACCTTGCCCCTGCTATGGCAGGTACCGACTTGTTTACGCATATTAAATACATGATGTACACCACCATCCCCACCCTGATTATTACACTGATTATCTTTTTTGTGTGGGGTTTTACACTGGATACCACTGATACAGGTACTGATAGTTCTGCTGTTTTAACAGCCATTGAATCGCGCTTTAACCTCAGTCCTTTTTTATTTATTGTGCCTTTGTTGGTTATTGTTATGATTGTAAAAAAAGTGCCGGCTTTACCCGCCTTGTTAGTAGGTGCACTATTGGGTGGTATTGCCGCCATTATTTTTCAGCCGGGCTTAATTCAAACGGTTTCTAACATAGAAGGTAATTTTCTGAAAGCCTCGTTCATTGCAGTTATGAATGCCATGACCACCACAATTAATATTCAAACAGCCGACCCCATGATTAGCGAACTACTAACTTCTAAAGGAATGAGTGGAATGCTGAATACGATCTGGCTGATTTTATGCGCCATGATTTTTGGTGGAGTAATGGAATCTGCCGGTTTACTTAAAATCATTGCAGAAAGAATTATTCGGTTTGCACACTCAACCGGTTCGCTGGTTGCTTCTACCGCAGCTACCTGCATCTTTTTTAACTTCACCGCCTCCGATCAGTATATGGCTATTGCTGTGCCCGGGCGCATGTATGCCGATACCTTCCGCAAGCGGGGATTAAAGCCTGAACTACTTAGCCGAACATTAGAAGATTCCGGAACGGTAACTTCGGTGCTGATACCCTGGAACACATGTGGTGCTACCCAAGCCAATGTATTGGGTGTTGCCACGATGGTTTACGCTCCGTATTGTTTCTTCTGCATCATTAGCCCGCTTATGACAGTACTGCAGGCATACCTCAATTATAAAATTCGCAGGTTGGATGTCGCAGAAAAGTAATTTACCGCTTACTATTTCGCACGAAGAAATAAACGAACTTCCGCTTGGAGCGTTTGAAGGAAAGGTAATGATTATTACTGACGAAAAATTATTGCCTCGTGTGTTTGATGAAGTACGCGAACACAAGGTGGTAGGTTTTGATACCGAAACTAAACCGGTATTTGTACGGGGGCAGCAAAACAAAGTATCACTCATACAAATTGCATTACCCGATAAGGTATTTCTGGTACGTGTAAAATTTACCGGCATCCACACACCCATCATTAAATTTTTGGAGAGTGATGATACAAAAAAAGCCGGAGTGGCTTTGCGCGATGATATCAAAGCCTTGCAAAGATTAAACCATTACGACCCCGCAGGGTTTATTGAACTGGCAGACATGAGCAAACAAGCCGGCCTGCAGGTAGAAAGTGTAAAGAAGTTAACGGCTTTGTTGCTGGGGTTCCGCATTTCAAAAAGCGCACAAACCAGCAACTGGGAAGTTGATGTGCTGAATGAGAAACAAATCAGCTATGCCGCCACCGATGCCTGGGTGTGCCTGGAAATTTATCATAAGTTAAAGACGTTAGTTAAGTAACGCCTCAACCCGTAACAGCATTTGCTGCGCGGCATTGAATAGGCAAACGAATTAATTCTCTTCTTCAAACGAAAGGGAATGACCCAGAGCTTTCAACAATTGCAAACGTTTTGTCAATTCATCATGCTTGCGCAGCGAAAGCGACACTTGCATAAATCCATCTTCGGCAAAATGCTGATGTTGAATCTTTAGATCAAACTCTTTTACCAGGCTCATTACTTCTGGTGTGCTGGGGTACGCATAACGAATGTTGAATGAAACAGTAACCTCACATTCCACAATAGTAGTATTGGCTAACACGGCAGCGCTGGCAGTTTTATATGCCTGCACCAATCCACCTACTCCTAATTTTGTTCCTCCAAAATAACGAACCACCACCACCAGTACATTGGTAAGATTATGTGCTTTAATTTGGCCCAGAATAGGGTCTCCTGCGGAATGATTGGGCTCACCATCATCATGTGCCCGGTATTTTGATTTATCGGCACCCAATACCCAGGCATAGCAATGGTGCGTTGCATCAAAATATTTCTTTCGCAGCACAGCTAAATTCATTTTAATGTCCGGTTCTGAACTAACTGGAAACGCAAACGCCATAAACCGACTGCCTTGCTCTTTAAACAGGGTTTCGGCCGGGGAATTTATAGTTCGAAAAGAAAATATGGGCGAGTGCAACGTAATTCTTGTTTTTTGCGTCTTAAATAAAATCAAATTTCGAATAATATAATTCTAATACACGCAACCTGATTAAAGTCAGGCTGTCTTTAACACATTAATCAAAAACTCATGAAACGAATTGCTATCACTCTTCTTTTTGTATTTGGCTTTGTACTGGTTTGGGCCCAAAACAAGGAAACCCGCACTGTAGATAACTTTACCAAAATTGCCTTTCGCATACCCGGCAAAATGTACTTACGCCAGGGTAATGAGCAGAAAGTGGTATTGGAAGGAGACAAAGAAATATTGGACAAAATTGAAACTGAAGTATCGGGTGGGCGGCTGAGTATCAGTCGCGAGAACAATAATTGGCGCATGTGGGATTGGGACGATGACAAGCGCATTATCGCTTATGTTACCGTAAAAACGCTGGAGGGTTTAAGTGTAAGTGGGTCGGGTAATGTACTTGGTGAAGGAGTACTAAAGGCTGGCGATCTGTATCTTGCTGTAAGCGGATCGGGTTCGATGGAGATTGAAGTGAATGCCTCGGGCAATATGGAGGCAGATGTGAGTGGCTCAGGAGATATTCGGGTAAAAGGAACATGCCGGTCGCTGGAAAGTAAAGTGAGTGGTTCGGGTAAAGTGGTTTTGGCCGGTACCATTACCGATCGGGCCAATGTACATGTTTCGGGTTCGGGAAAAATTATTGCCAGTGGCCGTGCGCGTGAAATCCGCACTACCATAAGCGGTTCGGGCGAAGTACAGGCTGCTGATCTTGAAGTAGAAAGATGCGAAGTGCGGATTTCCGGATCGGGTGATGTTGAGATTAATGTAAAGCAGGCTATAGATGCAACTATTTCTGGTAGCGGCAGTGTTTCGTACCGTGGTAATCCGAGCCAGATAAACAGTCATTCATCGGGTAGCGGTAAAGTGCGAAAGATGTAAAAAACGCTAAAGTGCACAACACATAAAATCACCTCGCATAACCTGGGGTGATTTTTTTTTGCTCCCTTCAATGAACCATCAAGAATTCGAATGGTGATAGTGCCGTTGGTCTTCTCTATGACTTTTGGTCTTCCTTTCCCACAGGAAAAGAAACGCTCTAATACACTTCAAATACATAACAAGGCCAGGTAACATTACCTTTATACAGTCCTTTAAAGTTCCACGGATTGTATGTGGCGGCTATGTACAGGGTTTTGCCCGGATATTTTTCAGAAACATAACGGTGCTGTTTGCTTCTTATCCCACGAAAATAGCCTTCATTAACAAATTTGAAACCTAACCGGATAAATTCATTATAAAGTGTATCGCTCAACACTTTTGAATGCACCGTATGGGCTGCCCGCCATGATGCCTGCGGGTTTACATCTATGTAAAATGTAGAGGCTGGCATATTTAGTTGGTTACCGGCCGTGTCAATAATTTCAGATCGGTTTTGAGCGGCATATTCTCCTTTAGAAGCGTAAAAAAAATCGTTTGAAAGATCTCTCATGTATAATTCTACGCAGGGTAAATTATCGCAATCAGCCAGTTCAATCAATTCAACGGCAGTAAGCATATCGCGTTTAGCGGTATACTTTTCCCATTCCTTCTGATCTTCGGCTTGTATGGCCTCAAGTTCATCTAACGTAACGGCTCTGTTGTTAGAGGAATTACTGCACGCAACTAAAATCAGCAGTGAAAAAAAACTAACCGATTGCAGTTGTTTAAAATGTAACGAAATCATAAACCCTATTGTTTTATTCTATAGAACAGCATGGCGCCTGCATCAACCTGGGTGCTCTCTTTCAACCCCAAAATATCAACATTCCTTTTGGTGGCACGCATAAGATAGACATAGTGATTGATAATGGTATCTCCTGTGTTGCTCAGTGCCATTAACCTGGGTTGCTCTTCGTTGTAGATTTGATACTGCCCGATATGCCTTATGGTGTCGTTTATCGGATATTCAATCACTTCATATTTAAATGTACCATCTCGTTTAAGTCGAATTTGAATCAGTGCGTTTGCATTTTTTTGAGCCCAAAAGCCAAGGTGCGCATCGCCCTCATCCATATCATCTCGTACTATTTCTGTATCTTCAACTCTTTCTCTTATCCGATCTATCCATTTGCGTATGGCTAAAAAGACCACCAAGGCCACTACAAGAATAATTAAACCTTTAGCCCTCATGCGCTATGCTTTTTTTATTGTTATTCTGCAAAATACGGTTTTGAACGCGTAAATCTGTTGTTAGTGAATTCAAAGGTTATTACCAGTAGAAAACAAAAAAATCTTCACGCCTTTCGGTTTATCATCGTTTACTCCCTTCCAGCGCTTCATCTGATTTGTTTATTGTTACACATCACCGTTGAATTGAAAAGTGAGGTGAATTAGTTTGAGTCGTATTCGTTCTTTAGGAATTCTGTTATTTCGTTGCGGATAGCACTTTGTTTTGGGTAATATGCAATGTAATAAACAATTAATGGGATAAGAATACCCAATAAGATGAGCAGGAGAGTAAATACCAGTTGCTGACCCATGGTTGGGAACCCTTCTTTTATCTGCACTGAACCACCTTTGCCACCAAAAATCAAGGCGGCTGAACTTCTTGATTTTTTTACAACTAAAATTCTTCCTTGCCGAATGCTGGTAGTGTATTGAGGAAATGCAGCATTAATTTTTTCTTTTGCCCCCTCAATGGTAAAATCTTTTTTTATGGAGATTTTCATAATTGGTTAGTTTAATGAAACGAGATGTTGAATATTTTGGTTTGCTTAATTGCTTTGTATAGCAGTCACTAATTTGTCAATGCTCAAAATACCATAATGAAAGGTATGCATGGAATTATCAGCCATGGTAACTAATATTTTTTTGGAAAGAAGGCTTTTTTGGGCGCTTACTTTCTTGATATCTGGTTTACTAAGGCTAACCATACCTCCTTTATTGTAGATGCTTAGCGAAAAAGAGTCGGCATCGTGTTGTGGAAGAAACAACAAGCGTTGGTTGGTAACAGTGAGTTTACCTACAACTACTTTACCATCCGGTGACATATAATTAATTGACCCGATATCGATGGTTGCTTCGTTTGGTTGTAATTCTATTTTCATAAGTATAGCCTGTTACATTCAGTTTTATTGACTTGGCTTCTGATATTGAGATCGTTTTCGCAAAAAAATAGCTTCTCTTCCAATTATGTTATGCACACATCGAATCAGCATGTTGGCAATAATGTAATGTGCCTCCATCCGGTTAGAACGAATACAAATACCATTTGCCATCTTTCCTCACCATTTCAAACGTTTCTTCATCAGTGCCGTCAGGCCCAAAGAGAATGTTTACCAAGGCTTTGTCATCACTAACAACCGGTTTCCCATTCACTTTTCCCTTGGCAAAATATTTGACGAAGGATTTCCGTGTGTTCTTATCTGAGACGGCTTGTGCAATCATTTTGGCATCACTATCGGCATCGGTATCAATAAGCGCTGCCAGGTTTTTACAATCTCCGCTACGGGCAGCCTCAAATATGGCTTCGGCTACCGTTTCAGGATGGGCTTGTGGATTTTTTTGTGCGCTATAGAATACACCTGTAATCACCACCATAATCATAGCTAATGAAATAATTTTTGCCATGCTTAAAGGCGCCTATTTTATTTCTTCACCATTAGCATTAACCCAATAGGCTCTGCCATTTACCACTACCGATCCTCTGTAGTCGTTCCATATTGTTTTCTTTTCCGATTTGCAAGGAAAAATTTCTTTACCCATGTTGTTTACGAATCCATACTTTCCATCCAGCATAACTGATGCAATGGCTTCGCCCCTGGAGGGAAATTCGCCCACCGCATCATATTGAATGGGCACTACCACTTTACCGGTATTATCAACCGCACCCCAGTTGCCGTTAAGTTTCACAGGGGCAAGCCCCTGATTAAACCAGGTGGTTACCTCATCATATTTTAGGGGCACAACCTCTTTACCCGTTGCATCTATATACCCCCACTTACCCCCGGACGGTGACTGGTTTAGCGTTGCTTTGGCACCCAGGTTTACTGCACAATAGCCGTCATAAAAATTATTGGTGGCATTATACTTTGGTGGCACCACTTCTTTACCGGTTTTATCTACAAAACCAATTAAATTGTTAAGCACCACCCAACACAAATCTCTCCCTTCAGCAAAGTAAGCTATCTTCTCGTACTTGAAAGGGGTTAGTTGCTTGCCGGTAGCCTCTTCAATCAAACCCCATTTATTATTTACCATAACAGACATAATACCACGTATACCACTAAACTGGAATGTTTGAACAGTCTCCATAAAGTCTTGACCATTGTAATTGATGATGTATTCTTTAGTGGATTTTCGTACTTGTGCAAATCCTTCTGAAAAATCTTTAGCCTCATCAAACTGAATTTCGATTACGGTTTTTCCATCTTCATCAATGTAGCCCCACAAACCTCCCTTACGCACACGGGCCAGACCTTCCTTAAATGGATACACGCGATCATACTGAGCAGCTATTACTACTTCCCCTTTTTCGTCTTTAAATCCACTTTGTGCATTTTCATTTTGAAAGGGGCTGAGATTTTTTTTGTTATTCATAACGGTTGTTGGGTTAGCAGATGCATTAGTATTCGAAACTTTACTATTATTAGTAGTACTATTTATTTCTGACACCTTTTCTTCATCGGGTACTTTTACTTCTGTTTTCACATCAGCACCCTTTTTCAATTTATCAAGTTTGTCCTTTACGGGTATTTTTATCTGTGCCGATACACAAGGAGATAACAAGATAAGAAAAAAGAGTACTGCCAGATTAGTTTTCATGTTATTTGGTTTTAGGTAAGGGGATTCAAAAGATTCGGTCAAATTAAATAAACACTTATGGGCGAAACATTTCTTCTTCCATATGTTCTAACTCATACCGCAGCTCCTTGTTTTCAGGGTTTGCTTCCAGCTTTTTGTATAGCTCTATATATTCCGGGTAACCCCGATAATAGATACGCAAAAACGCGGAGTGTGGTGTATAAAAAAGAATAACGCCCAGTACTCCATAAATGATAGTTCTTATTAGCGTATTTACATAGTATTTTTCCATGCTTCGCAAATAGAGAATCACATTAATGATTAGGATAACAATCAGAACCATGAGTCCGAAAAGATGGAGGAGATTGCCACCTTCAACTAGTAAAAACCTAAATAGCGCTCCGATTATTATTATTGAGATCGTAAAACCCAATACAATGGCGCCAATTATTTTTTTTGCATTCGTATTGTGGTACGCTGATTTCTTAAAAATGTCGCGGAGCCTGATATCATTGAATAGCACAAAACTCAAGAAAAAGTAAAATAGAGATAGTGATGAAAACGATAAAATAACAAGGGTGCTATCATCGTCTACATTTAGCATCAAAACAGCACCCAGAGCCGCGGCTATAAATAGAACCATTTCAATTTTCTTCATAATTGTATGTATCTCATTCCTTTTTCGTTACCGGCAAACCAGCTTCTTTCCAGGCTTTGAAGCCGCCATCAAGGTGGGCCACGTTTGTATAGCCCATCTGCTTAAGTGTTACAACAGCCAGCGCAGAACGCCCACCAGAGGCACATTGCAAAATAATTCGACTGTCTTTCTTAAACTCAGGTTTGTGATAAGGTAGCGAAGAGTCGGCATAAAACTCAAGCATCCCTCGTGGTGCGTTAATCGATCCGGGTATTACACCATTCTGCCTGAGTTCTTCTGGCTCCCGAATGTCAATAATGGTAACATTACCCTTATCAATTTCGCTTTTTACCTGTGCCGGTGTAAGGTTCTCGATTTGTGCCTTGGCCTCTTTTACCAGGTCTGCCGCAGACTTTGCCGTTTGTGCAGCAGCCTGATTAGTTACTAATGTCATTGTTGAAATCAGCGTAGTTAGTATTATTCTTTTCATTTGAATCTCCTTATAACTAAAATAAATGTAGCGCAACTTTCTCCGTCATCGATAATTAATAGCCAAGTGTCGTCCTTTTCAGAAATAAACCCAGAACAGGCACCTTAATAGCTTTCAGGGATGGAATGATGTCGTTAATCGAAAAAAATTGTTGTTTGTCATTTTGTATTCCGGTTTGTACCGTTATGCCTCGCTATTCGTTACATTTGAGTAGTATGAATCACCTAAACACATTCCTTCGTACTGATTTTCTTTTTTCAGCACGCTACCGTGTCTGGCGACATGTTATTTATTGGTCGTTTCATGTAATGATCTGGGCAGCCTTTTGGATGACTATGGGATCTTCAGTTTCTTATGGACGCCAATTGTTTAATCAGTCTTTGTGGGTTCCGGTATTCATTTTATTCAGTTATCCTTTGGTGTATGGGGCTATACCTCATTTGTTGCTCAAGGGAAAAGTATCCTTGTTCTTCCTGGTTATTCTGGCGTGGGGGGGCGTAGGATTGTTTATTGATTCTGGATACAGATCCTATATCTATATCCCATTGCAGGAAGCCATGGGGTTAGATCACATTCTGCCCCGGGGACCACTGGCTTCCTGTTACCTGTGCATGACCACTTCTGCTGCCAGCCCCATGATCATAAAATTTTTCAAACTGCTTACCATTAAGCAACGCGACTGGATGCTTGTGCAGCAAGAAAAAATAACCGCAGAGCTTCAGTTGTTGAAAGCACAAGTGCACCCTCAGTTTTTGTTTAATACACTCAATAGTATCCACTCCTTTTCAAGAAACGATTCATCCAAAACACCCGGGCTAATCTTAAAACTATCCTCGCTGCTTAGTTATATGCTTTACGATTGTAAGGCTGGTGAAGTACGGTTGGAAAAAGAATTAGAGGTGATGAAGAATTATGTAAATCTCGAAAAGGAACGATATGGCAATACCATTGAAGTATCGTGGAGTGTGGAAGGTAATACAAAAGATAAATTCATTTCGCCTTTGCTCATTCTTCCGTTTTTGGAAAATGCATTTAACTATGGCATATCCGAAAAAATAGATAAATCATGGCTTAGCGTTGACCTGGACGTGAGGGCCGATACGCTGCGATGCAAAATTGTCAATAGCAAAAATGAATTTGTGCCCTACGCAGAAAACGGGACAGGAATTACCAACGTGAAGAAAAGGCTGGAATTTATATATCCTGACAGGTACGAGTTGAAGTTTAATGATGAAGGTAATTTTTTTGTGGTTTCGTTGCTGATAAAACTGGAGGGCAGCTTAACAACCGGAGCTGAAGCGATACTCGCGCAACCCATAAAGTATGAAACTGCGTTATCAGCTTAATAAAAAATGCACTGCGCGATTAGGAGAATTACTGAATTGAATGAGCCGGATTAAAATGTCCAACAGCATCAGTACCAATTTTATAACGAACACCACTCAGGCTGATAGCAAGCATCTAATGAGATTTCTAAAAAAAATAGATTCTTTTCTGTCTGAAGATTTCATTTTTTCGCCACGCTACCAGGTGTGGCGGCATGTAGTGTATTGGTTTATCCATATAAACCTATGGACAATATTCTGGCAGATTATGAGCCCGGTTGATGTGTCGTATTGGCATACTATGTTTAACATGCTCTTATGGGTTCCGGTATTTATTTTATACAGTTACCCCCTTGTGTATTGGGCTATTCCGAAGCTTTTACTTAATGGAAAAGTAGTGCAATTTTTTCTACTCATTCTGGCGTGGGGAGTTGTTGGGTTATACATTAATTCCGGATTCAGAACGTATCTCTATGTGCCCCTGCAAGAAGTATTAGGGGTTAACTATACTCTTCAGAGGGGACCGCAACCGCATAGCTACCTGTGCATGACTACATCTGCGGCCAGCCCCATGATTCTTAAATTTTTTAAGCTGTGGACTATCCGGCAAAGAAACTGGGTGCAGGCTCAACAGGAAAAGATAACAGCAGAACTGCAACTGCTGAAGGCACAGGTGCATCCGCACTTTTTATTTAACACGTTGAACAATATTTATTCCTTTTCACTTGAAAACTCTCCCAAGACCCCGGATATGATCTTAAAATTGTCATCGTTGCTTGGCTATATGCTCAACGATTGCAAAGCGCAAGAAGTGCGCCTCGAAAAGGAAATAGAGATTATGAAAAACTACATCGATCTCGAAAAAGAACGATACGGCAACACGATCGAAATTCTATGGAGTGTAAAGGGCGATACGAGGAACAAATTCATTTCACCTTTACTCATGCTTCCCTTTTTAGAGAATGCCTTTAAGCATGGTATGTCGGAACAAATAGAAAAACCCTGGCTTGATGTGGAGATTTCCGTAAACAACGATATACTTCAATGCAAAATTGTCAACAGCAAAAATGATTACACACCGTATCGCAAAGAAAGTAGTGGAATTGGAATTGAAAATGTAAAGAAGCGTTTGGCCCTTATGTACCCCGGTAGCTATATGCTGGAAATGCGTGACGAGCAAACTTTGTTTAACGTTTGGTTAAAGATTACGCTAAGGGGATACAGCCATGTACCACTTCCACTTCCATCCATCAGTCAACCTATTCCTGCCTGATGAAGCTCCGGTGTCTTCTTATCGATGATGAACCCCCGGCTTTAAAGATACTTGCCCGGTACATCGAATCTATTAATGGTCTTGAAATTGTGGGGCAATGTAAAAATGCCATCGAAGCGCTGGATGTATTACAACAAAAAACAGTGGATGTAATTTTTCTGGATATAAAAATGCCGCACATCATCGGTACCGATTTTCTTAAAAATCTTTTACACCCGCCTAAAGTAATTTTTGTTACTGCATACCGCGAATATGCAATGGATGGATTCGAATTAGACGCAGTAGACTACCTGGTAAAACCCGTTTCGTTTGAACGGTTTTTTAAAGCCATCACCAAACTGCACAGAATAATGGGACTACAGGCCGACACGGCTACCGAGGGCAATCCAAAACCTCCACCCTTTATCTATCTGAAAGTGGATCGGGAAATGAGAAAAATTTTTATCGACCACATTCAATACATTGAAAGTTGGAAAGATTATGTGAAAATTTTTCTGGAAGACGGTAAAAATGTTTTGGTAAAACAATCCATTAGCTCAATGGGAAATCTTTTGTCAGATCATAAATTTATCCGGGTGCACCGGTCCTATATTGTTTCATTAAACAAAATTTCTGGTTATACCGGAGGCTCCCTTCAACTGATGGGAATTGAAATCCCTATGGGACGCCTGTACAAGCAGTCGGTTATGGATCGGTTGCATAAACTCTCATAAGCGCTGTTCATGCTTCAATAAAGCTGATTCCTACAGGGATATTCGTTACTCGCTGGAGTTACAAAATCGTGTTTTCATTTACACTGAAAAAAACTTATCTTATTATCGCAAAGATACTTTTGATAATTGCCCCATTTACCAATAGCATAATGAGACACTCTTTAGTAACAACCATTTTAGTTTTCGCCCTTCTGCACGCTTTTTCACAAACGGTAGAATTATCGCCTTCTATCAATGGGCCTTTAAAGTATTTTGCTATAAACCCTAACTATTTCACCGATAACAGCGGCAACGCTATCTTCCTTACAGGCTCCCATACCTGGGAAAATTTTCAGGATATTTCCTCTGAAGAAAACATACCGAAACTTAACTGGAAAGAGTATCTGGATATGATGGAAAGCAAGAATCATAACTTCATGCGCTTTTGGGTTTGGGAACACCCTTACGGTGCTTCCTGGTCTAGTATGCCTATTACTATTGAGCCAATGCCTTACCTGCGAACTGGCAAAGACAAAGCCTTTGATGGTAACCCTAAGTTTAATTTGGATAAATGGAATGAAGATTATTTTAAAAGAATAAGAGAACGGGTAATCGATGCTGGTAAAAGAGGAATCTATGTTTCAGTTATGCTGTTTCAAGGATGGAGTTTAAACAAAGGAGGTATTAAAGGAGCAGACCCGTTCCATTCGCATCCGTACCACACAAAAAACAATGTGAATGGTGTAGATGTAAAAGACAAAGGCATTGATAAGGAAGGACTACCAACCTTACACAGTCTTGATAATAAGAGTGTACTTGCCCGGCAGGAAGCATATGTAAAAAAAGTAATCGAAACCGTTAACGATCTTGATAATGTTCTATACGAAATAATTAACGAGGGCGGAACGGTAGAATGGTGTTATCATATTATCAACTACATAAAAGAAGTTGAAAAAAAGATGCCTAAACAGCACATGGTTGGATTAGGTAACCGGGTTGGTCCTCCTATGCTTAATAAGTTACTGTGGGATAGCCCCGCAGATTATATCTCGCCAGTATGGGAACCACAAGCCTGGGCTGTATCCGGTTCTGTTATGGTAGATGAGTATGGCACCAACCCTCCCGTAAATAAAGCCAACAAAGTTTGTATTATTGATACCGATCATCTTTGGGGATATGGCGGCCATTATGTATGGGCATGGAAAAGTTTTATGCGTGGTTTAAATCCAATCTTTATGGATACCTGGAAACCTTTGCCCGGTAAAATGACAACTAAAGAAATGGACTGGGCTTTTACAACAGGCGAAATTATCCGGCTCGACAAAAATTTTCCAGACTATGGTCCTTTAAGAGATAACATGGGATACATTAATACAATAGCTAAACGAGTAGACCTAAAAAATATGAAACCAAGGGCAGACATTACTTCTACCCGCTATTGTCTGGCAAACCCCGGAAAAGAATACCTGGTTTATTATCCGCATTTTACAACTACCGCTACCATTGATCTATCCGATGTGGATGGTGAATTGAGCATCGAATGGTTTATCCCTTCCTTAAACCAACTAGTTAAAGCCCCGGCAACCATTAAAGGCGGATACTTTGTTGCCATTGAAGCCCCTACATCAATGGATGCCGTGTTGTACCTGAAAGCAAAATAACGTACCCGGTAATTAATGGAAGTTAAACACAATCAAACAACTCCTTCGCAACCATGAAGAAAAAGAATCCGGATACAATATGGTTCTTAACAATACTGCTCTTTGTTTTAGGTTGCCATTCAAACAACCCAATATCTGTTCCGCAATGGACGAGCTATGAAATCAGGATTCAATCGGATAAAAAATACATTAACCCTTATACCGATATTGATGTATGGGCATGGTTTGTAAATGAAAAAGGCGATAGCCTGATACGACCAGCCTTTTGGGATGGCGGCCATGTTTGGAAGATGCGCTTCGCTCCGCCCGATGCAGATCAGAAATGGAGTTGGCAAACTTACGCTTCGTCAAATGATAAAGGTCTTTATCAATCGGGAGAATTACTTTCTGTTCCATACACAGGAACCCACAACCTGATAAAACACGGATTGTTACGCATGTCTTCCGGCAGAAGAAATATTGTGTATGCCGATGGAACTTCGATGTTAATGGTTGGCGACACCCCCTGGTCTTTACCATATCGGGCTACTGTAGATCAGGTAAAAATTTATGCTGCTAACCGGCAGAAGAAAGGCTTCAACACAGCATTACTGATTGCCGTACAGCCCGATCAAAAAGCAGAGGGGCCCGAAACCCGAAATACAACAGAAGGATTTGCCCGTGCTTTTGATGATATACCGGAAGGTCATTTGAATAAACTCAACCCCTCCTATTTTCAAACCCTGGATTCTCTTCTTTCAGTTTTACACGATCATGAAATAATACCTGTGTTTGCACCCTTAGCACACGGCTACGGATGGAAAGGAAAAAACTCATTGGGGCCAACTGCTTTGGGCGATGAGTATGCCCGTTTTGTTAAATATCTTTTGGCAAGATATGGAAGTAAGCCTGTTTGCTGGTTACTGAGTTTAGATGGCCATAGCGATGCCCCCGGTGTAATACCTGCAGGCGAAATGCTGGAAGAATGGGATGCCTATAAACAACCCACAGGTTTACATTATAATCCCTGCGATGATTTTCTGGCAAGTTGGGCAACATCGGCCGACAGTTTACATTGCTTTCATTACAACCGTAAGCATCAGGACGCTGCGTGGTTAGATTTTCAATGGGCACAAACCGGGCACGATGGAAAACACCTGTATCATAAAGTAGAAAAAATGTACGATAATAAACCCACCAAAGCTGTTATGAATGGCGAGCCCACATACGAAAAAATGAATGAAGGCAAACATGGCCTGGGTTGGTGGCAGGGAGAAGATGCCTGGAACGAATTGATGCATGGAGGCACAATGGGCGTAGTGTATGGTGCTGTGTGTTTATGGCAATGGAAAATTTCACCCCATGAACCAGGGTGGGAAGAATGGACAAACGCACCTTACTCGTGGCAAGAAGCATTAGATTTTGAGGGGAGTCAGTACGTAGGTTCAATAGCCCATGCCTTTCAGGGTTTTGATTTTAAAGACATGGAAAGAAGATGGGATCTTACAGAAAACAACCAGCCTCTGTTGGCAAAAGAAGGTATGTTTTACATCGCTTACCTGAATACAGGCGGAAGTATTTCGATACAGAACATTCCTGCAAACATGCCTTACTATTGGTTCAATCCGGTAACAGGCGTTTTTCAGTCAGACGGCATTACGACAAACAATAATTTATTCTCCGCACCCGATACGAACCAACCGTGGGTGTTTATTGCAGGAAAAAGAATACCGAAATAAAAAGAAATTCCTTTTGAATGATGCGCAAAGGAATTTGTCAGGAAAATATCAGATAGAATAGATCGTAATCAAAGCATTCCTTTTTTTGCATGGATTTCCTCTATCGGTCAACTATACTTTCAATTATATTTGAGCTTTAATTGATTTCATGAATATTCTAATATTAGGAAGCGGAGGTCGCGAGCATGCACTTGCCCGAAAAATACGTCAAAGCACATTATGCAGCACCCTGTTTATTGCCCCGGGCAACGCAGGCACCAGCACTGCAGGCGAAAATGTGGCTATAGCAGCCGATGACTTCGATCGTATCGGCTCCTTTTGTATTGAAAAGAAAATTGATTTGGTGGTGGTAGGCCCCGAAACTCCCCTGGTACTGGGTATTCGCGATTACTTTGAAACTCATCCTCAATTACAATCTATCTTGTTGGTAGGGCCGGGTAAAACAGGTGCCCAACTGGAAGGCAGCAAAGATTTTTCAAAACAATTTATGGTTCGGCACGGGGTGCCCACAGCAAAAGCTAAAACATTTACAGCTGATGAAAGCAATCAAGCCCTATCTTATCTGGATGGCTGCCAGGCACCCATTGTATTAAAAGCCGATGGTCTTGCTGCGGGTAAGGGTGTAATTATTTCATCCTCCATATCCGAAGCCAAACAAGCCATTACCGAAATGCTGGTGCATAAAAAATTTGGTGAGGCCAGTACAAAAGTATTAATCGAAGAATTTTTGGATGGAATCGAATTATCGGTTTTTGTTCTTACTGATGGCGAGCACTACGTGGTGTTACCCGAAGCCAAAGATTACAAACGCATTGGCGATGGCGATACGGGCCCCAACACCGGGGGTATGGGCGCTGTTTCTCCTGTTGTATTTGCCGATCAGGCATTTATGAAAAAAGTAGAAACACAGGTAATAATACCAACCATAGCAGGGCTGAAGAAAGATGGAATTGCCTATAAGGGCTTCATCTTTATCGGGTTAATGAATATTAAAGGCGAGCCCTATGTAATTGAATACAATGCCCGCATGGGCGATCCGGAAACGGAAGCCGTAATGACACGTATTGATTCCGATCTGGTAGCCTTGTTAAAAGCATGTGCAAAAGGCGAACTCAAAGACAAAAAAATTCAGATTAATCCGCACTATGCGGTTACTGTAATTATGGCTTCGGGCGGTTACCCCGATCACTTTGAAAAAGGCCATGTTATTTCCGGGCTGGATTCTGCTCAGGCCCATGTGTTTCACGCAGGCACATCCCGTAAAGGCAGTCAGGTTATTACTAACGGTGGTCGTGTGCTGGCCATTACAGGCAATGCTCCTACGCTTGAAGGAGCCGCCCAACAAGCCTATGAAACGGTAAACAAAATTTCGTGGAAAGATGCATACTGGCGCAAAGACATTAGCCGCGATCTGGCACAGATAGAGAAAAATAAGGGCATTTAACTCTCCAATTTTAGGTTTGCCAATGCCCGCATTACCTTCTACCTTTAAGGTTTAATCTAAACAGAAACGCAATGGGATGTGCATGTGGCACAAGTAAAGGCGGGAAGGTTTCGGGATGTGACAATAACGGAGCCTGCGGCACAGGCGGTTGCAATAAAATGAATGTGTTCGACTGGCTATCTAACATGGATATGCCTGTGCAGGATAAATTTCCGGTTGTTGAAGTCCGCTTTAAAAATGGCCGTAAAGATTTTTACCGCAATACCGATAAACTATCGCTTACTACGGGCGATGCTATTATTGTAGAATCAACCACCGGCCATCACCTGGGGCATGTGTCGTTACAGGGCGAGTTGGTTCGTTTGCAAATGCAAAAGAAAAAGGTAGCCAATGACGATGAAATCAAAAAAATTTATCGGGTAGCTACTCAAAAAGATTCTGAGAAGCACGAAGAGGTTAAAAAACGGGATTTGCCTACTCTCTATCGTACCCGCGAAATCATTCAACAGCTTAAGTTGAACATGAAACTATCGGATGTAGAATACCAGGCCGATAATACAAAAGCAACTTTTTTTTATTCAGCTGAAGACCGCGTTGATTTTCGTGAGTTGATAAAGATTTTGGCAGGCGAATTTAAGGTGCGTGTGGAAATGCGACAGATTAGTTTGCGCCAGGAAGCTGGCCGCCTGGGCGGTATTGGTGTTTGCGGTCGCGAACTCTGTTGCTCTACCTGGCTTAGCGATTTTAAAAACGTGGCGACTAGTGCTGCCCGGTACCAAAACCTCTCGCTTAATCCAAGCAAACTTTCGGGTCAATGCGGGCGCTTAAAATGCTGCCTTAACTACGAGTTAGAAACATACATGGAAGCCTTAAAGGGCATACCCGAAATAGAAGCTCCCTTACTGACAGAGCAAGGCGAAGCGCGATTGCAAAAGACTGATATCTTCAGACGTATTATGTGGTTTGGGTATAAGGAAGAAAATACCTGGTACCCGGTAAACATCGATCGTGTAAACGAAATTCTGGTGCTTAATCGTGCTGGTAAAAAACCGGCTACCCTGCTGGCCGATGAAGTTGAGGCTAAAGTACCGGTAACTAAATTAAATAGCGATCTCGAAAATCTCGACAAAAAATATCAGAACAAATCGAAGAAGAAAAAGCGGAGCAAAAATCGCAATCGCGATAAAAAAAATCCTCAGCAACAAAATCAAAACCGAAACCCACAGCCCCGTAATCCCAAAGGACCAACCCCACGATGAGATTTTTACTTTTCTGTTTGGCTACTGTTTTACTTACTGCTTGTGATAGCAGTCGTGTTTTTGAAAACTACGTTGAATTTAAAGAGCGCGCATGGAGCGTTCAGGAGCCTGTAAGTTTTGAATTTGAAATAACCGATACACAACAACCGTACAACCTGTACTATGAAGTACGAAATTCGCTTGATTATCCGTGGCAACGCATCTTTGTTCAATATCAATTAGCCGATTCGACCGGTGCCGTTTTAGTTCATAAACTTGTTTCGAATTACTTATTTGAAAAAGATGGCGAACCCCTGGGCCGAAGTGGATTGGGCGATGTGTACGATCATCGTTTTGTGGTGTTACCCGAATACACCTTTGCACAACGTGGCAAATATAAATTTACTTTACAACAGGAAAACCGGCAGGATACAGTAGCCGGGGTACTCGCTATTGGATTGCGCGTAGAAATTTCTTCGAAAAAATGATCAAAAAAAATGGGACCCTTGCGAGCCCCATTTCAGGAAGAGAACTTAATCATTAGTTGGCTTACGTTTGATTATACTTGCTCTTCCACCGAAACCTGTTAACTAGTTCTAAACTCAAACAACCTAGAAAAAAACTATGTAACAAATTTAACCGTGCACACCTAGCTTCGGCTTAGCAAACGATTAGAAAGGAATTAGAAACCGTGTGCGGGTAAAAGCACGACCGAAATACGCGTACCAACACCCGGGTTTGATTCGATTTTAATTTTGCCTTTATGAATGGAAATTATACGTTGGCTTAGCGACAACCCCACACCATAGCCTTTTACTTTAGAAGTAGCATCGGTTCTGAAAAAGGGCTGAAAAACATTTTCAATATCCTTTCTTTCAATACCAGGCCCCCGATCAACCACCTCTACCAATAACTCATTGGTTTTACAACTTAGTACCACTTCTGCACGGCCATCTTCAGAAAACTTGCAGGCATTCTCTATTATGTTTTGAAAAGCCGTTTTAAGCAAGTGGGGATTACCGTTTACCAATAACCGGCTTTCGTCTTCGGGCATATCTTTTATGGCTACCTCTACTTTGTAAGCATGGTCAATAGCCTGAACCCGTTCGCGTGCATCCCACAGAATTTCATCTAACCGAACTTCGGCCATTGTAAATGTATCGGAGTCGTGCGTAAGCCGTGCCAGGTCAAGCAAACTTACCGATAGATGGTTCAGGCTTTTAATATCGTCTAAAACCGATTCTATTGTATGCTGATATTCTTCCTGCGATCGTTCATTCAACAATGTTACTTCCAGTTGCGAGGTAATATTGGTAAGCGGATTTTTAAGTTCGTGCGATACATTAGACACAAACATTTTCTGAAGTTTGAACGCATTTTCGATGCGCGTTAACAGTCCATTAAAAATCAAAATCAGTTTTCCCATTTCATCCGGGTATGGGCTTATTTCAAGGCGTTGCGAAAGATTTTGTGGAGAGATGTTTTGAACATTGGCAATAATTTTTTGGATAGGGCGCAACGCGCGGCCCGAGTAAATCCATCCTGAAACAAAAACCAACCCGATTACAATTACAATCAAGGCCGTTAAAAGGCGTCTTAAATCTACCAACCGATTGTAGCCAATTACATCTTCGGCTGAAGCTACAATGGTATAGTTTGTACCCCGATCGTTAAACGGAATACCGGCCACTGTAAATTCATTGTACACTGTATGCTGTTCACCCTCATGTTTTATCTTTTCGATTACCTGCTGACTTATGGGCAACTTCATGGTATCGCCACTGGCATAGATTTCTTTATCGGCCTGGTCATATACGCGAATGCGCTCGCGAAAAAGGTTATCGCGCTTGGCGCGATCAATAATTTTTAGCAGTATGGTATCTACCTGATCTACTTTAATTAGCAGAATAGCCGATGTAATGGCTTTTTCTCTAAGCCTGCGGGCAAAATCCTGTTCAGCCAGTTGTTTTGAAAAAAGATAAATAGCCAGAAACGAAAGCAACACAATTGTGCTTACCCATAAGGTGAACTGAAGGGTGAGTCGGGTTCGTATTTGCACAGGATCAGGTAGGCTCTCTTAAGATATAGCCCATCCCAAATTGCGTATGAATTAGCTTAACATCAAAATCCCGGTCTACTTTTTTGCGCAGGTAATTCACATAAACCTCAACCATGTTGGTTCCGGTATCAAAATCTACATTCCAAACATGTTTGGAGAGCTCTGCACGAGGGATTACCCGGCCCTGGTTGCGCAGAAAATATTCCATTAGGGCAAACTCTTTAGATGTTAACTCTATCTTTTTTCCTGCCCGTACCACACTTTTGGTATTTAAATCCAGAACCAAATCGGCCAGGCGCAAATAACTATCGTTACCGGGTTTGGGTTGGCGTTTGGTAAGTGTGCGAATGCGCGCCAGTAATTCTTTAAACTCAAATGGTTTCGACAGATAATCATCAGCTCCGCTATCTAAACCTTCTACTACATCATCGGTACCGGCTAATGCCGTAAGCATTAATATGGGAGTTTCAATTTTTGCGGCCCGTAATTCTTTGCATAGTTCCTTTCCGCTTATTTCGGGCATGATAATGTCGGTAATAATAAGATTATACTGATTCTTGAATCCCAGCGCACGGCCGGTTTTTCCATCCTCAGCAGTATCTACTTCATATCCGTTTTCTTCCAGTCCTTTTTTAATGTACTGAATGGTTTTTCGCTCATCCTCAATCAGAAGAATCTTCATCGATCCAAAATTAAACCCTTACCAGGCAATCTCTATTAAAATTTTGTTAGAAGGTTTGTAAAAAACAAAGGGGTGGATTTAATCCACCCCCTTTTAAGAACCTTAACCCTTGTATCAGGCAGCGGCCTTCGCTTCTGTCTTTTTATTCTGAGTAGAACTGTCTTCAAGATCAAGCACTACGGGTGCGGCAATAAAGATAGATGAAAACGTACCTATGCCAATACCAATAAATAATGCAAAAGAGAAACCACGCAATACCTCGCCACCAAATAGCAACAACACTACAACCACAGTTAATGTTGTACCCGAAGTAATAAGGGTGCGGCTTAATGTACCGTTAATAGCATCGTTAAACACTTTTGCACGATCGTGGGTTGTACCTAATCCCAGGTATTCGCGAATACGATCAAAAACAATTACAGTATCGTTAATGGAGTATCCTATAACGGTAAGGATAGCAGCCACAAATACCTGATCTACTTCGAATGAAATACCAAACACACGGGCAATAGCAAAAGATGCAACCACAAACAATGTATCGTGCACGGTAGCTACAATGGCACCTGCACTGTACGTCCAGCGTTTAAAGCGAACCAGAATATAAATAAAGATAAGGATTAGTGATGCCATGGCTGCCTCAAATGCAGAACCTTTAATATCATCGGCAATGGTTGCTCCTACTTTTGAAGAAGATGAAATAATAAAATGCTGATCGTCTAATTGTGCTTCGCTGGCTGTGTATTTAACGCCTTTAAAGTTCTCCACACCTGCTATCAAGGCACTCTTTACTTTATCATCTGCTTCATCCGATTCATCATCAATCAGGTAAGAGGTGGTTACTTTCATTACTTTGTCGCTGCCAAAGTTTTTCACTTCAACACCGGTGTTCTCAAAATTTTCTGAGATCGCCACCTTCATATCGGTTGCTACAACGGGTTGATTAAAGGCCACTACATATGAACGTCCTCCTTTAAAATCAACACCCATATTTAATCCCTGAAATGCAATCAGGATAAATCCGATTACCACTACCCCACCCGAGAACAAATACGCCTTTTTGCGGAATGCGATAAAGTCGAATGACGGACGCCTCTTCACCATACGTGCCAGCGGGGTATCGAACGATATTTTTGCATCATCGCCCCTGCGTACCATCCACTCTATAACTACCCGTGAAATATAAACAGCCGAAAAGAATGATGTGGCAATACCGATCATCAACACAATTGCAAAGCCTTTTAACGGTCCCTGGCCTAACACAAACAAAGCAATTGCTGTGATCATCGTAGTCAGGTTAGAATCAAAAATAGTTGTAAAGGCCCGGCTGAATCCTTTATCAATTGCTTCGCGTATTTTACGCCCAAGGGCTAGTTCTTCTTTAATGCGTTCGTAAATCAATACGTTTGCATCCACAGCCATACCCATGGTAAGCACAATACCGGCAATACCGGGTAATGTTAATGCCGCTTTAAGCTGGGCTAAAATTCCAAGAATGAAAAAAATGTTAAACAATAAGGATATGTTGGCAACCCAGCCTCCTTTAGAATAATAGGCAATCATAAACAATACCACAATGCCAAGGCCGGCAGCCATTGAAATCAATCCCTGATCTTGCGCTACCTTACCTAAACTTGGGCCTACAATGGCTTCTTCCACAATACGTGTTGGTGCTGGTAACGAACCTGCCTTTAGTACGTTTGCCAGGTCTTTTGCTTCTTCCAGTTCAAAGTTTCCTGAAATCTGTGAACTACCATTGGGTATTTCGCCATTTACGGTAGGTGCCGTGTACACAAAATTATCTAACACAATTGCAATACGGCCCTGCGGTTGTTTGGCCGCTGCTTCGCGCGTAATTTTTGCCCAGCTTTTAGCACCATTGGTATTCATATTCATAGAAACGGCATACCGACCATTCTCATCAAAATCCTGACGGGCATCATTAATCACTTCACCGGTTAATAAAGGTTTGCCGGTACGGCCCAGGTTTACAAAGTTGAGTTGAATATCTTCTACACCGGGTGTGATTTTAGGATCGGATTTTACATCCCAAAAGAAACCAATTGAACGGGGTAATAAATTGCGAACTTCTTCGCGTTTTAATAGTTTATTAATTACCGAAGTATCTTTTACCTGATAGAGAAAAGGGAAATTCGGATTCATAAGGGCCAACAAGGGCGATGTAGTTGCCAGGCGAAGGGAGTCTAATGAGGATACAGTACTATCGCGTACTTGCGATAATTGTTGTTCTAATGCTGACTTTGTACTTGTTGTATCGGTGGCCGGTTTTACTTCGGCTGGAGTAGTTGTAAGTGCCTTGGCCGCATTCTGCTCTCTTACTATAAAATCGTTAATTGCCGATAGCGATTGATTTAATTGCGGGTCGGTGTATTCCACTACTTCCCAGAACTCTAACCGGGCCACACCCTGCAATAATTTGCGCACCCGTTGCGGGTTATCTGCTCCAGGAATTTCAATTTGAATGCGGCCTTTTTCCTGCAACCGTTGAATATTGGGTTGCGAAGTTCCAAACTGATCGATACGTGTTTTTAAGATTGTGAATGAACGATCAATAGCATCATCTACTTCTTTGTTTAAAAACTCAACTATGGTATTATCCGAATCTGTAATTTTTACACGATCCTTGTTTGCTGCAGAAGTAAATAACGGTGCCAGGCTCTTATCCGGGTTATCATCCTTAAATGCTTTATAAAATAAATTTACATAGCTATCGGAGCTTGACTTTTGCAAACCGCGTGCTTTTTCCAAAGCCGTTTTAAATGCCGGATCTTGATTATCTCCGCTAAGTCCTTTAATAATATCAACAGGAGAGATCTCTAAAACCACGTGCATACCGCCACGCAGGTCAAGCCCCAGGCTCAACTCGTTTTCTTTTACTTGTTTGTAGGTAAACTCGGCACCAAACAGGTTATATACCGGTTTGTTCCAAACAGAATCGAGATAGCTCTGTTTTTTACCGAGGCTTAGCGAACCATCTGCATCGGTAGCATAGGCTATAGCATCGCGTTCTACTCCCTGAGAGACAAATGTGAATGACAAATAGTACAAGCATAGAAGAGTAATGACTATGCCTAGTACAACAACGAAACCTTTATTACGCATATAATTATTAAAATTTAAAATTGATTTCAAGAAAAAAGCACGCAACCGCTAAACCGGTAGCATGAAAACTAAGATTACAGATTTACTTAGGGGGCGTTGGGCGAAATGATTACCCGAAACAGAGTTCGTAAAAACCCACTCGCCATTTCCTTTACCAGCGGAACAAAGGCTTGTTGCGTTTGAGGCTCGGCTATTACTTCTAATAAAGCCTGAGGAGACTGCTCGCCAACCTGAACGGCACTACCTTGTGTAACAGCCTCGGTTGGGGCCGATAGTACTGTTTTAGACTCTGATTCAGCTGATTGTTCGGTAGCTGGTCTTTTTTCAGCTTCGTAATCAGGACTTTTAAATACGTGCGAAAGCACGATAACAGTGGCTGCCAAAAGGCCCACAATCATCAAAATACCTCTGTAAACACGTTTTTTTAGCACTGCCTCTTAATTAGAAGACCACAAAAGTAACGTTTACCGGCAATTTTGCAACAGGGCCAGAACTTACCCTTATCGATGTACACCGGGGGGCACCATTATATTATACTACCCATTGCCTGATAGCAGGAAACAAAACCGTAAAGCTATGTGCATCATTGCTCTACCTGCGAAATAATTTCAATCGGGTTACTTAATATTTTATGAACCGGGCATGCATTGGCTATCGCCAGCAGCCTGCTCTTTTGTGTGGCGTCAAGGTTTCCAACAAATCCGATCTTACGACTAATTACCGTTTTGTTTTCGCTGGCCCTAAAATCCAACTCAATATTGATTTTAACCTCGTGCAAATCCCATTCTTTTCTGTCGGCATACATTTTTACAGTAGCACTTGTGCATGCTGCTAAAGCAGAAGCCAATAATTCTTTGGGAGAAAATCCTAAATCTTTGCCCCCCATATTCTCTGGTTCGTCAGCAATTACCGTATTGCCCGATGGAGATTTGATTTCAATCTTATAGTTCTCCTTTTTTATACTTGATGTTACTTTCGCCATGATTGTTACTTTTTAGAAAGTGTGGGGTAAGGAATATATTCTGTTTCGTCTCCCTTTATTTTATCGAATGTTTGTTCTCTCCATTTTCGTTTTGCTTCTTCAATCAATTCTTTACTTGATGCCACAAAATTCCAGTCAATAAAGCGTTCTTCAGGAAATGGCTCGCCTCCAAAAATATACACAGTACTGTTTGCCTGAATGGTGAAGTTGCACAAATGACTGTCTTTTGTAACCAACATCTGCTTTGGCCCATATACGTTACCATCGCTTTCAACGCCTCCCTCTAAAATATACAAACCTGATTCGCCATACAGATACTCGCCAAGCGATATGTGTTGCGTTGCTTTACTCTTTATCTCAACCATGTATAGTTTGCTGTACACCGGCACTCCTGATTTACGACCGAATGCCTCTCCGGCAATCAGCTTAAACGAAATTCCGTCTTGTTGCCAGGCCGGAATTTCATTTTCAGCAATATGAAAAAACTCAGGATTCATCTGCTCTAAGTGTTTTGGAAGCGCAATCCAGATTTGCAGGCCATGCATGTGCATTTCTGAGTTTCGCAAATGATCCGGGGTTCGTTCGCTGTGAACAATTCCTTTTCCTGCCGTCATCCAGTTCACTTCATTGGGTTTAATTTCTATAGCGTTGCCAATCGAATCGCGATGCATAATGCTACCTTCAAACAGAAATGTAAGAGTAGAAAGACCGATGTGTGGATGCGGCAATATATCAAAGCCACTTCGTTCATTCAGTTTCACCGGGCCCATATGATCAATGTAAATAAAGGGGCCCACCATTCGTTTCTGCCTGAAGGGGAGCAGTCGGCCTACTAAAAATTTCCCTATATCGGCTGCCCTCTCTTCTATGATTAAATTAATGTTAGACATAATGTTTTTATTATTAAGTCGAGTTTAATTTTTGTTAGTGCTGTCTATCGTTAATCAGCCCACTGTACTCTAATCAGCGGGCTACCTATAAGGCTGAAAAAAACTTTTACGTTCATATGAAAACTTAAGGAAAGTGACTGCGTAAAACTTTTTAATTCTTCAATTTTTTGTGAATCGTAATATACCCCATTCAAGATAACACCGTTAATTGTTTTGGAGTGGGCAATATTATCTAAAGGGTTTCTATCTAAAATAACTAAGTCGGCAATCTTTCCAACTTCAATTGTTCCATAATCCTTATCTGCTCCAGCAAACTTTGCCGGAACAATAGTTGCGCTTTGCAATGCCTTTAGGTTTGACAACCCACTTTTGGTTAAATCTTCTAATTCATTATGCATACTAAATCCTGCAAAAATATAGGAATCGCTGACATCGGTGCCTGTCATAATGGGTACCCCTATATCACTCGCTATTTTTATCTGTTCTTTGGCAGCATTATAAAAAGCCGCACTAATACCCTTTCCTTCTTTCGATAGATTTCTCTTTGTGTTGTTGCGGACATCACCATCCCACCAAAGTTTTTTGCTAATATAATTGATGTACTTTAAGTTTGGATTTTGCAGAAATGCCGGCTCATGAGCAAACGCCTCAAACTTGAGTGTTTGAAGCGTTGGACACCAATGTGCGTTACGTTCTTTCATCAATAGCATTAATCCTTTTGCCAATTCTGGATTATAGTCTCTAACCATTGATGCCCTGGATTTTGAGAGAAATTTATTCCAATTATCTGATGTTCGTAAACTATCTGCATTAGGGAAGCATTCGTATAAGAAAATACGTCCATGCTCAAAACTTTTTTGCCCTAATACAATGGCATCTTTAAGACTCACAAATATTGGCTTATGACCGGCAACATGCATTCCGTAATTGGTAGCTTCTGATACAAGTCTTTTATATGGTTCTGGTGGTATTTGGTTATATACTTTGATGAAATCAACTTTTTCATTTTTGTAAAAGCGTAAAAGGGAATCAACATCCTCAACTTTCTGAAGTTTGAAAAACTCAGGAAAGCCACCGGGAACAGAAAATGCTCCATCAATCTGAAAACTACTTTGCAAAACATATCTTGGCGTTACGCTATTGTTCTCATTCAATTCATCATTCCACCTCAAGCGTTCTTTGCTGCCAGCAAAATAACTATCTCTTTTGCTAAGCTGCCCCGACATATCTCTTATTCCAGTAACACCATTGGCAATAAAAAGCGGGTGATGAAGCCACTCGGAATGTTGATTTGAATGCGTATGCATATCCCATAGACCTGGCATTACATACCTGCCGGTGCCTTCAATTAGCAGGGAAGCAGCATGCGCTTTTAAGATGCCAGAGGTATCTATAGCTAAAATAATATTGTCCTTTATCAGAATGTCCCGATTCTTTAGCAGATTCCCGGATTTCACATCAATTATATTTATTGATTTTATGAATACCGTACTGTGCTTTGCAGGTGGTTTTAGTTGAGGCATTGGCCATAAAATAGCCAGCACAATAATTAACAATAAGAAAAGAATAATTACTGAAAAGATTTTAAGGAATGTAAATATCTTACTTTTCATATCTATCGAACATGTAATCTAATCTACCTAATGAGAAATGAAATCCCAAACAATGATTGAAGAAGTCTAAAAGCTCTCAACTTTGACGTGCCGTTTCACTAGGATTGTTTTGCTTAAATACTGAATCCTAGTTTAATTTTATAACGATAAAGGCTTCCATTGATTTCTTGCTCAAGTTTCAAAACCTCTCTTGTTTTCTTACTTATCCAGAAGATCTCTTTGTTACCCCTTTCTTCATGTGACATTAACCAGCAATCAATTTTTTGGTCGTTGTACCCAACCAACTCCCCAGAGCCCATAACGGTGTAAGCTACTTGTTGAAAAGAAGAGCCTGTGCCGGGATCGTAAAAAGGGATTACAAAAGTTACACCTTCTTTAAAAGGTAATAATGGAAAGACTTCCAAATCTAAATGCCAGTTTAGGAAGTATTTATCGACCGAAGACTGATAGCCTTCCCATATTTTTTTCACCTGCTTAATTGAATCGGCATCACTTACCTGCTTTCCGTTATACTCAATCTTCTTTTTTGAGAAATCCACAATTGTTTCGCTTACCGTTTTTGTATTGGCAGCTCTGGATCGCTGTACCTTCCACCACGTTCTGTGATACATCGGTTGCATGGTTTCGGCATCGGAGATGGATTTTACCACGTGCATGATGCTGTCCTTATCTTCCCATTCCTGATTGATTTCGATACAGGGCTTTCCGTTGTATACTGTACGGGAAATCGTCCGGGTCCAGAATTGTGTTTGAGTGCGGGGGGCATCTTTTTTCATTTTGAAGTAGACGAGGTAGCGATGGGTTCCCTCGCGTAGAACTTTGGTATTAATATACTCCGATGTAATCTGTATCGTATCTCGTTTCTGAGCATTACCTATGAAACTTACGCAAAGCAGCAGTATTAAAATTTTATTATTTTTATTCATTCGATTTACTATTTAGTGAAAGTAGAAGTAGTTTATATCATTCATCATTGATCACAAAGATTACTGGCTGCACCATATAAGTCTTTATCGGACTTCCGTTAAGCAAACCAGGTATCCATTTTCCAGATTTTAAAATCACTCTAATCACTTCCGTTTCCATACCGTAACCAAATTTCGTTAGGGCTTCAATGGAAGAAACGGTGCTATCTACGTTCACAATAAATCTAACTTTTACGATGTAATGCCCGACATTTGCACCAAAGTCTACCGGCACTTCTGGATTTAGATTTTTTTGCAGAAATTTTTGCCATTCAATTGCACCTCCTGGAAATGCGGGAAAAACTTCTGGTAACAGAAGAGAATCTGTTTTTGTTTCATGGGTACTATTCTGTGCGGTTGAATGAATTGTGGTTAATAAGAAGAATGGTATCACCAATAATTTCAGGAAAGGCATTTTACATTATGATTTTAGCGCAACACTAAAAGATTATCACCGGTAAAGAAATCGTGAAAATACCTCCGGCATCAGCCGTAGCGGTTGTGGGAGTTCCTAATTGCTTACCCCCTCTCTTGATTATCAGAGTAGTTTGCTGGCCTCCAGTACCGCCAGCTCCGGAGACTACCAGGTTCGCGCCCCTTACGGTAGAGTCGAAGGTAATCTCTTTACTCCAGGGTAGTGAAGCTATCTGTTCTGTAACGGTTCCACCACTTGCAGTGGTATATACCGCAATGATGTTACTGCCAGAGAAATTGCCTGTTAATTCGTACCGTAGTGTACGCGATGTATTTTGTGGTTCTTTATCGTCATCATTGCTGCATGACGTTAAAACTGAAAGTAATGCAATCAGAGCAAAAAACAATTTTTTCATTTTGTTGGTTTATAAATTTAAGTAATACTTCAGGTTGTTAAACTAATTTACCGAGAATGGTATTGCGCTCAACGTTCCTCTCCGCTCACATACATGCTTAAGCTTGTGGCATTAACAAATACTTTGTAATCAATACAGTCTTTGAGTTGAGCATTCAACCGAATGGTTTGTGTACCGGTGCTTTTCGATACTGTTGCATGAATGGAATACTGGCCAGCCGGAAGCGGTCCGGTAGTTTTAGGGTTATCTTCTGTAATATCCTGCAGCTGAAAGGTCTGCCCGGATTGATGATTAAAGGTTACCCAAACCCTGTTGCTACTGATACTTACGCTATTGGATTCTACTTTCGCTTTTGGCGGTTCTCCATTGCATGGATCTTCACATTGAACAAAGAGTGCAAAGGCAATTAAGGATATAAAGTACTTTTTTAAATTTTTACAATATGACATATACGCTAGACAGTAACTTGGTTAATTAAAATTTTTGAGGAGAGATGTGTTATACGGGCCTCTGCCAACAATTGCGCAAAATAGAGCTCAGATAAAAATTCGGACGTTCACTTAAGTTAATAAAGCACCAGATTGTTGTGGTTTCTTTCAGTAAATAAGGCATTTTCATTTCGATTTTATTCTTTGGATGAAGTACATAAAGATTAACCCTATGGTTAATGACGTTAAAAGCCTTATTAGGTACATATACAACTCCGGTGTAACAAGATCGATCTGCGAAATAATTCCTTCTTGTATTCCATTACCGGCTCCATGCGCCATTGCAGCCGGGATAAAACTTTTAGAATAAATTGTAAGCCAACCCATGAAAAATGAGTAGCCTATTAGTATCAATGGCGAGATAATTAAACTTCCCGCTACAGGGCTTTCTGGATAGTTGTAGCCAAATATTTGTATCGGCAGATGCCACATCGACCAAAGAAACCCTAAAAGCAAAATACCTTTCCAAACACCCAGGCGCTCAATTAACAATCCCTGAAGTAAACCACGCCACGCTATCTCTTCTCCAGCCGCTAAAAAACTGTTAGCTACGGCAAAGACAAATCCAGTTGTAAATATGTTGAGTGAGAAAAGTACCCAGGATTGGCTACCCAAACCTAATAGAAAAGGGCCACCAGAAATAATAACATTCTTAATTGAAAATACAAACCATCTTGATGTGCCCCACTGAAACGATTCAAAAATTATTACTACTATAAAGGCGAATGCGATTGGAACCAAAACTGAAAAGAACATAGTACTAATTAACCTCAAACTTGGTTTCCACTGTAGTTTACATTTTAATGAAGGGTTGAAGAACAAGTAGAAAAACGTAACTATACCAGGAGATAGCATAGTGACTGCTAACCACCACTTCATTTCAGGGTCATCCAGGCCGTTAGTCGTTATAATTGCCATTATCTGCAATCCCCAGCTTAAAATAAAAAGCCAGGCGCAATAATTAATGATTAACCCAAAGGAAACAGATTCCGGTTTCATTATGTAAAATGTTTATTACCTATAAGACTGATTTTCTCTGTTGCCTTGCTCGCTTGTCTCTTTATAATAAAAAATGCCACTATCAAATTAGGAAGCCAACTGATCCATGATACCAATTGGTAAGACAAAATAAAATTATCGGTATATCTCACTAAGATTGGCAACCATATGCGCAACGTTGCAGCTCCAAGGCAAGTAGCATAACTATACGTTAAATACTGTTGATGTTTAGTAAACAGCCCGTTTCTGATTGTAATGTATCCCTGAATAGTGGTGTAAAACCAGATTAACCCGCCTATAACAAAACCAAAAAAAGCGATGGCTCCGCCTTCCGCAAAGAAACTGATATAGCCAATACCCAGAACACTTAACCAGGTAAAAAATACATATAGCATTCCGACAATTCGGTGAAGCCTGCGATAGTTATTCCTGATATACTTATTGAATTGAATCCAGCCTACCAATAAGGCCAGGCCACCAAAAATTATATGCGTGTTAAAAAAAGTCTTCCAGACTTTATCTTTCAAAAGCGTATCGCTCTTCATATTGAGTATACCTACTGTGCCATCAGACAAAAAAAACTGTAACGGATACAAACCAATAAAAATGATAAAAGAGATCAATGGTAGGTAAGCAACTACAATCGCGAACCGGCTTAGCCATTTAATATTCATACTCATTACATGATTAAACCTGCTACAAATATTTTTACTTTTCCAAGTCTCGATTGGGAGGTAAGGTCCAAGACTGGAACGGAACGTATCAATGATTCATCTACTATTCCTGACTCAAAGTATTGATAAAGAAAATCCTGACTCTTCATCACATTCAACAGAATGTCACTGTGCGACATATTTTTGAGCACAATATGCTTTCCGTTTTTTAAGAAAGGCATCAATTCTCTGTTAGTAATGTCAGCAGGTGTTCTGAAATCGAGATCACCACTGATGACCAGTACTTCATCCTCACTTACTCTGCATTTTTTATATTCATCCGGTATTGATTTTATTGACCAGGCATGAGCGGTTGAACCATATATAGCAGAAATATTGTTGCCCAATAGGGTAGATGAATTCCTGAATTGCTCTCTTGTGGGAAGGTCAATGGTGTTCTCCCAATCTGCACCCACGGTTTTGGCATACACATCTCCTATAATAGCTTTATTGCTCATCTCGAATATTTTTTGCAACATGTATAACTCACTAAAGTCTCCTTCATTAGCGGCTTTGAAGTAAGCATTAAATGCCCAAACAGCAGAGCCACGCGCATAGAGCATCCCCGTAGTTCCGGCTTTAATCTTATCAGCATCTAATCGAAATGTTGCCCATCGTCTTGGTAAATTGTCGAATGCCCTTTGCATCGCATCTTTAATAGATCCTTTATATTCCATACCGGAGCTTACCTTGTACAAGCTATCGTAATAGTTTATTATGTTTTCTGCCTGTTCCTGTCTTGTTAGAAAATAACCAGGAGGGCAGGCCCCAATCATAATTGTGCGTCTGATCACTAATGGGTATCTATAACTATAGAGTAAAGCTACCCGTGTTCCATAGCTCGCTGATAACAAGTTTATTTTAGCATAGCCTAATAGCTGTCTGGCATAATCAAGATCATCAATCACATTAAGAATCGTGTACTGGTTAATATCAATACCATCTTTTTTTAAACTGCTGCAATACGCTTTTATTTTTGCTTCAACATTATTCAAGGATTCGTCACTAAGCATTTTATGATGGAGCCCTTTAAACGATTTGTTGATTTTTCTTGACTTGAGCACCGTTGTACCATCTACTCCCCGGTACCCGATACACACAAAATCGTGATTGGTTAGTAACTTTGAGGGAGAGGCGGAAGCTATTTTTTCTATTGACAAAATGTTGGACGCTCCCGGCCCTCCATCAAGCCAAAAAATTGGCTCGGCTGCATTTTCACCAAACGCTCTAATAATTTGCACCGGGATTATTAAAACTCTTGAATCGGGTTTGCTTCTGTCTTCCGGAACCGTTAATTCACCTCTTAGTAAAACATAATCTTTACCCTCAATCTTTACTACTTCTTTATTCTTCAGTGAAAAGCCCTCTTTGTTTTGAGAATGGACCTTTGCAAAAGGTTGCAGTAAAAAAAGGAGGATTAAGCACCCGAAGGTCAGCGTATTTGTTCTCTCCCTTGTCGATGACTTCATTGATTAATTTTTTCCACAAAGAAATGGCACGTAGCTCAACGAAAAGTTCCACCCTATGAGTAAGGAGTCATTTTGAGACAAGGCGAAATGTTCTTATGTTGTTGGTAATCAACGTCCCTGTAAAGTGGAACTAGATATCGGGACTAATAGTAAAGCGATGGAATAAGCTACCCCGCCTGAATTTGAATATCCTGGTCTTTCAGATATTGCGTTGGCGATTGTCCTGTAAGGTTCTTAAAATTTCTGTAAAAGGCTGTCTTGGAATTAAAACCACACTCAAAAGCCAACGCCAGTAACGTATACTTTTGATTTTGGGGTTGGGCCGCCAACTTTTTGAATTCGTTTATCCGATATGTGTTTATAAAATCATAAAAAGTTTTGGCCTCCATTGAATTAATGACCTGCGACAGATGATTGGGATGAACCGCTATGGACTCCGCTAACTGAGCGATGGTAAGCTCAGGATTGAGAAATAATCTTTGTTCATCCATAGCCCGGGCAAGTTTAGCGTGAATTTCAGTTTGTCTTTCGGATGATAGTGTCGACTTAAGGTACTTTCCCTGTTCCCGTTCCTCTATCGGGGAACTATCAACAACATTGAAAGCTACAGATGAATCGATTAAACTGGCCTGGGTAAAAATGCCAACCTGTTTTATTCCGAAATAACCCAGCAGCAAAACAAATAATGCTACCAAAGAAAAAATGATAACGTCATTGCCAAAAAAAACAGCCAACCACACAACACCAACCCCATAAATCAAATATCGCAACCAAGCCAAATTTACCTTCTCTGTCTGCGAGAATCTATTCTGTACATTGCCGATATGCCCATGCAGCAACCACAATGAAAGAATGGTGTATGCCACACCTGATAACAAAACCAAAATTCGATGGATCATGAAAAACCACTCATAACCCTCTCCATGGTTAGCGAATACTTCAAGTCTTTCGCTATGTGGACGCAGAAAAAAGGGAATGAGTACACTATAAATAAGTAACACAGGTATAAAGTGCCAGGCAAGGTGTTTTTTCAAATACGGGTGTTGGTTAGTGAGGGAAGCCGTGTAGAAATAAAGAAAGGGCCCGTGAAGCAAAGGAAATGGGTAGCCCACTAACAGGTATGGATAATAATATGGATCAGCTACCAGACTGGCATAATAAAATGCCAGATGCACCCCGATTATGACTAACCAGAAAGCTAAGATTACATCGGCTTTTGTTTTTCCTTGTTTTGTAAATAGAATAAGTGAAAGCAGGAATGCAATCGATATGGAAGCGATGTAAAACAATTTTTAGATTATTACTATTAGAGTTTTGAAAAGCACTGCCTTTGTTAAAACCCAAAAATCGCTTTATTTTCTGAAATTTCCCCGCTAGCAGAACAGAACTACAATGGTTAGGAAACTATACACGCATACTTTCATAAAACTTTATTATATAATTTTCATGTTTCAATACGAGGCCATTTCCAGGCATACCGGATAATCAGACAAAGAAGAACGACTTCTACAGCAGCGCCAAACACCATGTGCATCCAGGCTTCTCCTGCCAGATTAAACAACATAAAAGGAATATTCACCGCGGCAATAATGATATTAGCCCAGCGATTTACGTTAGCCGGCAAGGCAACAGAAAGAAAAATCATCAAGGCCGGAATAGTTACTAAGGCGAGTGCTGCTAAAAGAAATCCTTGCGTGATATCAAATACAAACACCTTCCCATTCAGAATATCTTCTACCTTACCTGGCATGTATAAGTGAAAATAATCAAGATAGATAATGAGAAACATTAAACTCGTCCACAGCGCAGCAAGCTTCAGTTTCACACTGACATTGATGTCTTCCAGTGCTTTTTCTGATGATTTTGAGTTATGCATAATTAGCAACTAAAAATTATATCCGAAATGCAGCCCTGGTTCAGGTGTCCACTTAGGCCACTTGTCATCCTTTTCTTTAAAACCAGCGGGCATTTCTGTGTAATAGGGCCGTCCGGCAACACCAAGAGATGGTTCTATAAAAAAACGATCCTTAAATAGTTTAACATGATAGCCAACGCGATACGTATTGAATAGAATGAAACCATCTCCCACCTTATTCCCGTTTTCATTTTTATAGGTTTGCCACATAGGCGCCAGGTGTACCGCTGCGTAAAGACCTTTCCAAAAATATCGTTGATAAGCAAAACCAAAACCATGTTCTCTTATATAACCAGGATATTTCTCTTCTGGTGTTCCGTATGCCTTATTATAAAATGGATTAATACCCAGTGGCCAGGCATGTTTCCAGGTTATTAGCTCAAGAGAAATTACATCTTTTCCTGTAATACGATAGCCTACATTAAGTTGAGCAAAGCCGGGCGGGTTTACGTTATCTAAATTTCCCAATAAAAATAAAGTGCTGCCCACAAACCATTTTTTGTATGCACTATCTGTTTTGGCATACTGTGCGTTGAGTGGGAGCGTGCTTATCATCATGATGACAAAACCAAGGAATAAAACTTTCTTTTGCATTTGTTTTCTGTTTGATACTAAACGATACTGCAAAAGTGGATTGGCGAAATACTATAACTCGTTCACTAAAGTTAAGAAGCGAAAATTGACTCTTACTTTTTCAAGTATTCAGGCTCGGCATTTTAAAATTTAAATCCAAAATCAAGCCCGGGTTGAATAAAGTAGTTAGACCACCTTTGTTCCACAGCTTTAAAAGAGTCCGGAACACCAGTTCTTATCGGCCAATAGCTAATTCCAATAGCGGGTTCAAAAAAGAAACGGTCATTAAAAAACTTAAATTGGTAGCCCAAATAAAAGTCTGTATATAATGTGAATCCATTTCCAATCTTCTTTTTACTTTCATCCCTATATTTTTCAAAAGCATTCAATACATAAACAGATGTATAGAGTCCTTTCCACCAAAACCGCTGGTATCCAATTTGAGGAGCAAGTATGCGTGCATGTCCGGGATAGTTTAACCCGGGTGCATCAAAATCCGGTCCGAATGGGATGCCTAGTGGCCAGGCATAAATGGACCTTTTAAATCTAACTTGAATAACATCTTTAGGTGTAATCCTATATCCTGCATTTATTTGTATGTACTCAGGATTGTTCGTATCATCAAAATTACCTAATAGCAACAGCGTACTCCCAATAAACCATTTTCTGTTGGTAATGCCTTGTTTCGCATCTTGTGATTTTTGAGCGTTAACCTGAAGCACGCTTGTCATGATTAGGACAAGCCCAATCCATAAAATTTTCTTTTGCATGCCTTTACTTTTACTAATAAACGATACTGCAAAAGTAGATTGGCGGGAGGCCGTATCTGGTTCACTTAAGTTAAGTAATGAATCTTACCCTTTATCCTTCTCAATTATCCTTGCTCTTAGCCTGCTTAATGATTGGGGTTTGATACCTAAATAACTCGCTAACTGGTGTTGCGGCACACGCTGAATAAGGTCTGGCCGTTTTTGTAGTAAGTTCAGATAGCGTTGCTCAGGGGAAGAAGTTTTAAACTCATCAAAGTCGATTCGTTGCTTGGCTAACAATTCTTCCGATAGCATTCTACACATAATATCAAACTTTGGGAATTTACTGTTTATCTCCACTGTCATATCAGCATTTGAAATTAGAAGAATGCTATCTTCCACACAACTTATGAAATAATCTGAAGGTGTATTATTTACAACGCAATGAGGTGTTAAAGCATCTAGTTCTGTGTAGAAAGCTGTTGTCTTTTCTTCTCCGTCTTTAATGTAATAGACCCGGATACAGCCCTTTAAAACAAAATAGCTCTCTCGCGATTTCTGTCCTTTCTTGAGTAAAATCGTGCCTTTCTTTACCGGGTGAAACAAGTCTAATGAGAGTAGTACGTTCTTCTCATCTTCTGTCAGCGAAATGTACTTTGCTATAAAGTCAAATAGTATGTTTTGCATTGTTCTGTTGTTGCTATTGTTTGCCACTTGGTGGCTCAAAATTAACAATTCGGGGTGATTTGACTCTTACCAATGCGGTGGTATTGCGGTGGTTTGCACGACATTGGTATGTGCCTGGTATGCGGAGAGAATTTTTTTAAATTTCACCAGATCACACTTCATATTGAAAAGGTTTGTTGCAGTTTAGATGTTTGAAATTGGTCAAACCAAATGCCTTGTACTTATTACGCGAAAAATTACAATTACTACACATAAAAATATCCCCAGGTAAGTCCAGCTTCTGTTCTTTGAAAACTGAGTAGATTGATCGACATATTCACCTGGTTTATTTAAAATCAAGAATTTTAATCTATTCCAATCCCACAATAGCAAATAAATATTTGCAAGAAGCATGGAAGACGTCATTATCAAAAAAACGGGTCCTTGAAAAGCTGTGGTAAGAATAAAAATGCTTAACATAATCGGAAAATATACAACTGCACCTAATGTGCTAAACATTTGTGACATGATTAAAACCCCTGCTATGAATTGTCCCCATCCAATAAAATACCAATAAAAACCTGAACGATACATAGCCTCTAAAAGATGAGACAATGAATCAATCGGCATATTCTCGCCCGACTGAGGTTCAAATCGTATTCCTTCTATTTTTAAAATACTTGCCCATACGAAGGCTATGCCCAGCAGGTATCTCACAAAAATTGTAAACACTTGAAAAGGCCAAAGCAATTTAAGTTTGAAAATTATCTTCTCCATTATTTAATGTCTCAAATTAAAATATCCCACATCGGGTTGCCTATCGCCTTAAGTACGAATTTTTAGCATAAAAGTTCGATTGAAGAATTCCAAAATATGTGGAGCTGAATTTTTCGTTGATATGATGCATTCAGCCCGCCTATTGCCAATACGATGTTACACGCTGCCGCTCCTATACTCCGTTCAGTTGCCACAAGAATTATAAATTCCGTTTATTACTTTCAATAGTAATGAACTCTGGTAAATATTCAGGAGTACAGCCTTTAGAAACCATTTTGCCTTTATACAAACCTGTTCTTTCTCCAAGTTCAATACACCGTTTTCGATATTTCTTTTCGTAAACACCAATCCAGCCTGCTGTAAAATTCATTGCCCATTGTACTTCGGTTTCTTCATTTTCAATTTGTTTTTCAATCTCAGTTAATAACTCTCCGCTATTTGACTGTGTTCGACCTGTCCAACGTAAACGACCTTGATAATACCAAAAAATTCGTCTTTTAAGTGCCGTTGGGTTGTTTTCCCAACTTTCAATCAAAACAATAGCCCTTTTGTCTTTGGTAAGTTGGTTTGCCATTAGCCAATCAATGAGTTGAAGTTTTTCTTTTTCGTTGTGTTGGTCGATGTCACCAATTAATTTGTCAATTACTTCTTCGCTTAGCAGTTTCTTGTCCATAATCAAAATAGCTAATTGTCGGGCAAAAAAGAGTTTGGACCACCAAAGTTCCATTGCTAATTCGTGGTCATTTTTTATGTCTTTGGCAATGTTTCGTAAGTCGCCAAGTTTGGTATTCTTGTCGTTGATTTGTGTGAGTATATTTTCTCCTTTCGTTGAAAGTTTCATATATGCTTAATGGTCTTTTATAGTTGCTGGCAACGGTTTCGGGCTATGCGTTCGGGTGGGTTTCGAAGCACAAAGTTTCAATTTATTAGCCCGCCTTACGCAAAACCCGTGTTGTGTGTTTGTTGGTTTCTTCTTTTAATTTGTCTTCATTTTCAAAGTTATGTCGCCAATGTTGTAACTATAAACCGATGCAGGTAAAAATGAAAACACTAAATTGTCAATTTGTTTTACTCCTGATTGGTTAATGGATGTTACCAAAGCTTGCTTAAAATTATTGCTTTTACAGAAATGGATTAAACTTTTTAATTCATTTGGTTTGTCAAAATAGCGATTACTCCATTTTATTTCTACACCCCAAACGGGTCTATATTTTTTGTCGTCAACCAATACCAAGTCAACTTCGCCTTCGCTACGCCCTTCTTTCCAACGTGCATAAGTTAAATCTAATTTTTCTCTGTGCATCCATTGTGATAAAACGGCTGTTTCTACCATATTGCCCATTTCATTATCAGTTTCGATTATTGGTGAAAATAAAGCTGTGCGTAGTGATGGGTTTGTCAAATAAACTTTAAAACTTGTTACACGTTTTAAGCGTTTCGCATTTACGTCCACTTTGTTTAACACTTTGATCAAAAAAGCCGCTTCTAAATATTCTAAATATTTTTTCAACGTTTCTTTTTGTATACCACTTTCTTTACTCATTGTTTCGTAAGAAAACTCATTACCTGTGTTGTACGCTATGTAAGTAAAAAATCGATTTAACTCTTGTACGTCCTTTATGCCGTATAAACTTGGTAAATCCCGCAACAGCACTTTGTCCACAATGTCGCTCTTCACATACCTACCCATATCGCTCTGAATTTTTTCACTCAAAACAACTTCGGGATAGCCGCCAAAATTTAGGTAGTGAACAAATTCTTTATTCAACGCTTTTATGTCGTGCGTAAGGCAATAAGGAATTTGATTGTCGCCATAATTTATTTTTCCGTTATACATGAGGTGATTCATATTTTTAAGATGAATGTACTCTTGAAATGTTAACGGTGGCAGCATAAAGTGGGTAAATCTGCCCGCTCCGCTTTCTGTGTTATGCCATTTTAGGGCAGCGGCTGCTGAACCAGATACAATGAATTTGGTTTCAGGATAAGAATCTACCAACACTTTTAGGTGCCTTTCCCAATCTTTTAGATATTGGATTTCGTCAAAAAAGACAAAGCAATCATTTAGGTTGCTTTGATTGAGTGATTGTTTACAAAGATTTAAAATGTCCTCTAAACTTAAATGCACATAAATAGGGTTGTCTATACCTATAAAGAAGATTTTATGGGGATTTACATTTTCAGTTAATAGTTGATGGATGCTATGGAAAAGCATTACAGTTTTGCCAACACGTCTTGGGCCCATAAGTACCAGGGCTCTACGTACACTTTTTTCAATCACATATGGATAAAACAAACTAAAGTATAACCGTTTTGCCATAGAGCTGTATGCTTCAGGAATTTGCTTATTAAGCCACCAAGGGTTTTCATAGCGTAAGCGCTCTACTATTTTTTCTGTCGGAATTAGACTTGAAATGCTCATAAAATCTTTTATTATTACAAAATAAGTAAAAATAAACACATACAAACAAGTCTATTTTGTTATTATTTGTCAGGATAAGTGTTTTTTATTCTTGCATTAGCCTTATTTCATCAAGGTCAAATGAATATCATTAAGACGGGTCTGTACAATGACGCATAGTCGAGACACCCGAGGGAGTTTCACCCTCAGGTTCTCACAGAACCGTATGATCAAACAGGAAGAGCCGAATGAAGGGAGACTTTCACGTTTTCTTCCTGGGGAAGGCTATCGATGGATTTAATTTTGGGCTTTATTTTTCTCACGGGCTTTTGATACCCAATGATGGATGGCTCTGAAGTCAAATCCATGTTTGGCCCCCAATTTACGATAGGTGGTCTTTAAGTTTATTGTCAGCCCGTCTGTTTAATGGTTGCACTGTCCCAATAGCATGACCGGTAACGGTTTGCGGCTTGGCGAAGGGCGGGTTTCGGAGCACAAAGTTTCAATTTATTACTCAGTTTATTAGAAGCACAAAGCTCAAGTTAGCCCGTCAGCCCGCCTTACGCAAAACCCGTGTTAGCGGTTCGGGTTATTTTTTTCAAGTCGCTTAAATCCAAAATAAATTAGTCCTGTGCAGACTAACAGTCCTACAACTGCCGGAACTAAAATTGATTTTCCTGCTTCTCCTGCACTTTGTATGCTCCAAATAATTTTTCCTGTTGCCATAAGCACCACGACACCAAGTCCCATAAATAAACTTCGTTTCCAAAATGCAAGTCCAAGTGCAAAAAATGAAATAGGAATTGTCAACGTCAGAAGCCATTTTTGAATGTTCCATTCTCCACCTAACCAATCTATTTCAAACTGTAGAAATGCTTTCACTTCTTCGCTTGTTGTTTCAGGCTTGTTAAACCAAAACATACTTGTCAATAGACAAAAAATTGTTACAGCAATTCCTGTCCAACTTCGTTTATACGCAAAAAAGCAAAATGGAATTAGAAAAATAGGTCGTATAAACCAACTTATTTGATTTTGGTGTCTTTCGTATGCCCAATTTAAAAATGTCTTGTTCGTCATTGCTAACGTTATAAAGCCAACTGTCAACAAGAAAAATACAATTGCTATTTGTTTGTCATATTTTTTAATTGTGTTCATCTCATTCTTTTTTGTGTCGTCCAAACCTGACCGCTAACGGTTCGGGGGTTTGCGATGGCGGGGAGTTTTAGCACTAAAGTTCAATCGAATTACTGCTGCTGAACTTTGCACAAATGTTTCATAGAAGCACTTCTGCCGCCATTTTGGCAATACCTTGTTACAGGCTGCCCTTCCGTTTCTATCGTGTTTGTTCGTTGTCATTCTGTGTCTGTCTTGGTGCGTTGGCTTGGTGGCTCTTTTGCAAAACTTGGCTTTAACGTGGGCTTGTGTGGTTTTGCAAATGTGCCACCAAATGCGTGGGCTAAATGTCTTTAATGATGTTTAAAAAGTCCTCCAATTTATATGCTCCGTCAACTGTCCGTCTGTCGTAAACCATGAAGTAACGATAATTATTACCTGCCTTACTTGCCCAAAGGTTTCCGAGTCTTATTTTTTGTTCTGCGTCTAAGTGGTCGCCTTTAGTTTCTAATAAAACAGTCTTACCGCTTTTGGTCTGAATAATGAAGTCAGGATAATGATTTACAAAGCCGTTTATTCTAAATCCTTTGCGTTCTATGTTCCTTGTCCAGAATGAGATGTTTTGCATATTGGCAATTTCATTAATAACTCTCGCTTCAAAGTCGTTCATTTTACCCTCTTTCTCATATAGCGATTTTGTAATGTCTTTCGCTGTGTCGCCTGGTGAAATGCTGTTTGGTAAAGTGAAAACAGGTTTAATGAAAACCTTGTCTGTGTCCAAGAAATCCTTGAATTTCTTTTCTGCAAATGCTTCTGAAAGGTCTCTGATTTTCTGTTTTATCTTGTCTGTGTAAGTGTATTCATTATTTGCAAAGTCGTTGAATTGCTCGTCTTTGAAATCGTCCAAAATTCGGTTGATGTATTTTTCAATTTCCTTGTCTGGAATTGGATACATATTTCCAATAATGTCCATGATGCGTTTAGTGAAATTCTTAACCCTGCTTTCTTTTCTTGATGGGTCAAGCATGTAAGCCATGATACTATCTTTAACTTGTCCGTCAAGTTTTACGAAAGTTGGCGTGTGTTCTTTTTTGGTTTCATCAAGGTCAACTTTGTAGAGTTCCGATGAAATGTTATCAAAAACAATGTCTGTCGGTTGTTGGCTTAACTTAAAACCGTCTAACAGATTTTCTTTTTCTAAAGCAATATCTTCTTCCTTCTTACCAAACAAATCGTTGGCAGGTATTTTCAAAAAGAACTGAGGCAAACTGATTTTTGCAGCATCGTCTTTGAAAACTTCTTTTATTTCGTATGTTTTCACTAATTGTTGAATTTCGTTTGGTAATGCAGGTGTATTGGTTGCTTCCATTTCGGAAACTGTTTTTTCAAATGCTTCATTTTGTTGAATAGCGGTTTGTTCAATTTCTGAAATTGTGTCGTTTGGTGTTGCCGTTTCTGTTGGCAATACAATACGTGTGCTGTCTATGTCGCTGGTAATGTCTTCGCTTTCGGTTGCTTCTGTTGTGGTTGGGAAAACTGTTAATTGTTGTAATGGGTCTTGCTTTTTGACTTCTTCCAACATAGAAGGGTCGGCAAGTTTGTAATCTTTGTCGCTGAAACCCGCTTTGTTCAAACCTTTCACAATGTTGTCTAAAGTGTCAAGGAATTTTGATGATGCCGTTAAAACATAACTCAAATTAAGCAAAGGAAAGTTGTGTTTCATTACATAAGGCTGGCGTAAAACCCTGCCTAAAATTTGCTCTACATCAACGGCTGAACTTTTATCTGCCAATGAAGCTAAAATATAAGCAAACGGGCAATCCCACCCTTCCTTTAATGCGTTTATGGTAATGATATAACGGACTTCACAATCCTTGCTCATTAGGTCAAGTCCTTTTATTTCGTTGATGTTTGCGGTTTTGATTTTGATTTGTTCGGCAGGAATTTTTAACTCTATGAGTTTTTCTTTCAGTTTCTGAACGTTTGATTTTTCTTCTTCTTCGTTCAAAAAGTCTTTGCCGTTTTTTGGTTGTGCCTGAAACAATACAATAGGACGAATGTATTTCCCACCTTTCTTTTCTTCTTCAATGGCTTGCAGTTCCAACCGTTTTTGTAGTTGTAAACTTGAATTGATTACTTCTGTTTTGTCCTGATGATTGTAAACAATGACAGGAAGTTTTACCATGTTTCCCCTTTTCAGTTCAAGAGCATCAATAAAACTTACAATGTTGCTATTTTTGCGTGGTGTGGCCGTAAGGTCAAGAATGAAACACGGATTTACTTCTTTCAGCATTTCTACGCTCAAATCACTTTCAGCATTGTGGCTTTCGTCCACCACCACTAACGGATTAAGGTATTTGATTACTGCTCCTAAAGTTATTTCGGTGTTTTTGCCAAGCAGGTTTTCAAAACTTTGCAGATTGCCGTTTTCCTGAAATACTTTACGGTCTTCCTTGTTTTTGGCTCTCAAGCTGTCAAAGCTGAAAACCATAATGTTTAGTTGCTCTTTTACGGTTGTGGCGTTAAAGCCACTGCCTTGCAACAAGGTTTCTTTGTCAAATACTTCTACTTTATTACCAAAGTGCGAATTGATTTTTTGGCGGTAAGGATGAGAAGGGTCTTTTAGATTTTTAATGGTTTGCTCCAAAATGGTAATGGAAGGAACTAACCATACAACGGCTTTAGGACGGTCGTAATCAAATGCATCAAAAATGGTCTTAATGGCATTGCAGGCGATAAAGGTTTTTCCGCCTGCTGTTGGCACTTTTACACAGATATGCGGAACACGGGGAACATTGTTCTTGTATGGTTCAATGGCTGTTCCCGGAAAAGGTTGCAGCGGTGTTCTTGGGTGTAGCGACCAAAAATTATGAAATGCGTCCTTTACATCTTTGGTTTCCTGTATGTATTCCAGAAACAATGAAAGGTCGTTGATTACCTGCTGTTGATATGGTTTTAGTTCCATGTTACTTTTCAAAAATTAATGATTGCGGAAGCATGAGCAAGAAGGGTATTCCTCTTTCATACTTTAATTCTTCATAAAACAATCCAACACGAGCCAAATTGTGATAATACGTTTTCAGATTGTTGTAGTAATACAATTCACTTGGTATATACCAAGCCTTTTCTCCTAATTTTGAAGATAGAAACCATTTTTCAAGTAACCTTGCCGTTCTGCCATTACCATCGTTGAATGGGTGAATTTTTACAAATACTAAATGAATCAACGATGCATAATAAAACACTTCTTCAATATTCATGTTAGTGTTTAGAAGTTTCTCTAATTCTTTCCAAAATTGTTCGTATTCATGTTGAACTATTCCGGCTGATGCTGCTTCATACTCCACTCGTTGCGATTGCTGTTCCATTATCAACATGTTCCCTTTTCTAATCTGACCTCTTTGTTGTTCTGGTAATAAATGCAGGGTGGCAATTGCATGGCAATTATGAAAATGATCTTTTGTTAAATTGTTGTCTTTTGCAAATTCGTAAGCTGCGTATAAGTCATTTGGTTTTTCGGTAAGATTGGGCAGATACTCAATGTCAAGCATTTTATGTTTCACATAACTATCCACCTCTAACGTTTCTCCTTCAATTTTTGAAGAGGACATTACCGATACGGCAGTCGCAAATTTGAAATTCTCAGCAGTCCACTCCCTAGTTTTTATTTTTTCAAATTCTGCCTCCAGCTTCACATCAAGTAATGAAAGCCATGTATTGTAATGCGTATTCGCAAGTAGTTTTTCCATATTCTAAAATCTTGTTATATCCCGTGGGATTTTCTTGAAAATAATATTGTGCTTAGTCATGTACTCTTTGGTGAGCAAACAATTGTCGGCATATACAACATACTGCTCGGCTTTGGTTTTCATGGTGGCTAAAAAAGCATGGTCTAAGGTGGTTACTTCGTCTGCCTCATAATGGAAGTAGTAAGCCGTATCGTTGTGTTTGTTCAGTAAATACTTGTTGTCTTTCTGCTTATGAGCCAATAAAGGCGTTTTGGTTTCGGTGTAATACACATACTGCCTTATTCTTTCTTCGCCCACCAACTCGTTTAGGTTGCCATCTGCCAAAAACATAGGCTGCCCCAATTCGTAAAAATCAAAACTTCCGCCTGTACCTTCGACTGTGCCGTAGCCTTTGATAACTCTTTTTACTCTTTCGGCTGTAATAGAGTCTGCGTAAGATTCCATTTCAATAAGTATGAACTTTCTTTTTCCTTTAATTTCCTTATTGAAATTTAAAATTGAATGAGCGGTTGTTCCTGAGCCAGCAAAAGAGTCCAAAATTATATCGTCTTCATTTGTGGTGATTTCCAAAATTCTATCAATGAATTTTGTTGGCTTAGGTGTTTGAAAAACAGATTTGCTTGAATCGGCTTCAAATATTTTTACTAAATCATATTTTGCTTGACGATTATGTCCTGTTTCTTCCAAATCAATCCACAAGTTTGAAGGAGGCAAACCCTTTTGTTCATTGAGATAAGTTCTTCTTTTTATGTTGGTCATTTTCTCATTGAAACGGATTTCCCCTGTTTTCATTTTTTCTTCTAATGTTTCTTTACTCCATCTCCAACCGTTTTTTGGCGGTTTAATTACGTTTTCATTAGGAGCTACTATATCATAACACAAATTCGGTCTTGGATTTGGCGAAGAAACAGGATTGCCGTCAAAATATGGACCCCTTGGGTCATTATCAGGATTTTTATAATGAGCTTGCTGGCTTAATGAACGATTGACTTTGTTTGAAAGCCACCCACTACTTTTAGAATAAACGACTGTATGATTGTAGTCAACTGAAAATTGCTTTGCGTCATTGTTGCTATTGTCGCTTGAACGCCAGATTATATCAGAAACGAAATTTCCACCACCAAATATTTCGTCACAAATCAGTTTTAGATTAGCTTGTTCGTTGTCGTCAATGGATATAAAAATTGCACCTTCATCTGAGAGTAATTTATGCAACAACTTCAAGCGCGGATACATCATGCAAAGCCATTTGTCGTGCCTTGTTAAATCTTCGGCTTCTTTACCCACCACTTGACCGAGCCATTTTTTAATTTTTGGGTCGTTCACATTGTCGTTATATACCCAACCTTCGTTTCCTGTGTTGTAAGGAGGGTCTATATAGATACATTTTATTCGTCCTTCATATTCGGGCAAAAGGGCTTTCAGGGCTTCGAGGTTGTCGCCATGTATTATTTTGTTTCCACTGTTGGTTTCTTGTTCTGTTTGTGTTCCGTTGTCAAAGCCGTAGGAGTGTTCCAAAACCTTAAACGGCACATCGATGTGATGATTGATAACTTTATCTTTTCCTATCCAGTGTAATGTTGGCATGGCTTAATTCACTAATGATTTTCGTTCAATTACTTTGTAGGTGTTCGTCCTTGTATTAAGCGCAGGAAAAGTGCCCTCTAAAATGTCTATGACAGCATCATTGATTGCTTTGTTTTCCAATGAACCACTTATGAATTGAACAGCATTTTTATTTTGTTTGTCAATGTTTATATGAACAATTTGCTCAGCATTACAAGCTACTGCAAGATTAGGATTGTGTGTGACAATGATAATTTGCCGCTTGTCTTTTGCTTCCTTAATAAATTGAACAAGTATTTTAAATACACTTTGATTATCGAGGTTTTCTTCCGGCTGGTCAATAATTAGAGGAATATCATTTTGGTCAAGGGTTAAATAGAAAATAAGAAGTAATGCACCCCTTTCACCAGGAGAAAGTTCAGAGATATTCTTGTCTCCCAATTTTAATTTATATTCAGGTTCCAGATACTCAAGGTTGAACAAAAATGAGAAGAGGTCTAATACTGAGTAGCCTTTCTTTAGCTGTTTTTCAATATCTCTTTTTTCCCCTTCAAAATCTTCTCGCTTATCAAAATGCAGGTTGTCCATCATCTCATTAAGAAATGCGACAATGCCTGCCTCAGTTTTTAACTCATGATTAGTTACAATGTGGTTAAGTCTTTCCATTCCTGTAGGATAACCAATGAAACTGCCCTTAGAGCCAAGACTTACATGGTCAAAAAACTTTTCAACCAAACCGTTTATCTTATAATCAACATCCAAGTTGATGCTGTAATTTTCGAGTACATCACCATACGTTTGAATAAAATCAGACACAGGCTTAAACAAGGCTTTATATAAAGCAATTGCTTCTTCTTTTTTACCAAACAGTTTTTTTACAGAATCAATTCTTTCGGTTTTATTTTGTTCAATCTCGGAGGGTAGCGTGTTCTCTAAATATTCGATTTGAGCTTTTAAAAAGTTAATTGAGCCCTCTTTATCGTTGGTTCCAATAAGTGTGTTTCGTTTTTCCTCCCAAATCTTTAAGTCGCTGATATATATCTGATATTTTTTTGAATGTTCATCAAGTTTTTCCTGAAGTTCCTTAATATCATTCAAAAGGATTGATTTGTCTCTCAATAATCCGGTTTCAGTAAGATTTCCTAAAGCATCTTGTATCAGATTTGCTTCTTTGCCTTTTGATGCTATCAAAGCGGTTATTTTAGATTTATCAACCTTAACAGAAACAATAGCATCTATTGATAATTGAGCTTTTGAAAGAGTATGGCTTATTTCGCCTTTTAACTTTTCAAATTGCCCTTCAAAAATCGAAATACTTTGATTTGCTTTTTCTAGTTCAGCTATGTCCAACCGCAATGACTTGAGTTGTGACTCCTTTTCAGTTACAGCATTTTCAATTTCTTTAAGCTTTGTTCTCTTTTCCTCTATTTGGTCAGAAATTATTTTATTCTGTTCCAGTATTGTTGGGTCGGTTGGAGGGTCAACTGGATTAGGCTTAGTTAGTTCATGGGCTTTAAGCTCATTCTCCTTTTCTTTTAATTTTTCATCTAATGACTTTCTGTATTCATCAGATTGCTTTTTTTCCAAGTCAACTAACAATTTATTAATTGAATTGATTTCACGTTTCAGTTCATCAATTTCTTCATTAAGAATTTCGGTTTTGTAATCAATTAATTCGTTGAGATTACCTTTGCCTAATTTTTCTGATTCCGATAAATGCGAAAAAATAACATGCCTTAGTTCCTTTTCAAAGTCATCAACATCTTCGTTGCAAAGTCTTTCTAAAAAGCCTTGTGGTATATACTTCACTTTTTCAACATTGATGCCATCAGGATTCTGATTCAGTTTTTTAGAATCACTGCTTTCATCTTGCCAATTTATAAAGGCTTCAAAATGTTCTGATTTATTTATTGGTTTTCGTTTACGGAACTTTTGGTCATTTAAAAAAGAGAAAAATGAATAGTTAGGAGTGTTTCCAACTAAACCTATCGTATCAGCAATAGCGCTTTTGCCATTACCCTTATTACCAATGATTGCAACCATCGAAGGATTTAAGGGTAACTCAAAATTATCGAACCATATTTCAGTCAATGACGAATCTTCTATTTTACTTATTGCCAAAGACTTGATGAATTTGGTTTTATTAGCTTCAAACCTCTGTAACAATGGAGGTTTGTTACCAATATATATCCTCGCTTTGTCATTGGAAACTTGTTTAAGTCCCTCAAATGTTGTGTCCGCTTTTAACCAAGTAAATGAGTTCCCAATTCGGTCTTTATCTGTAGAATCTGAAAAGTGATGTGCATCACTGCAATCAAGAAGCATATTGCGTACTTTCTGTGTTTCTAACGCAGTTGAATGCTTTTTGTAATCACTGGATGTTGTTAATGAAATAAAAGAAAAGTCTGCTTCATTAATTATGCTCTTTTTTAGTGCTGCGGAGCCATCCCATCTCATAGTATCCCACTCAGATTTTCCCACAGCCGTCAAACAGCTGCCTTTAAAGAAACCTTTCGTAATATCAATAACTGTCTTATAATCAAAGAATACATTCCAAAACCCGACTTTTAGGTCTGACCAAGTAATTTCTGTTGTAGAACTCGCCTTTATCTTTCTCCCTATTTCTTCTAATGCTTCTTTTGTAGCTACTCCTTTAAAATCAACACCCTCGATGTCAGGAGAAATTTTAATGGAATGTTGAATTGCGCTTAGAAATTGTGCTTCAATCATTTCAGGTTTAATATCATTAGAGAATAAAACATGAAGATTAATTTTTTTCCATGCTTCATCTCCTATTGAGGAAAATTTGTCAACTCTTAATTCAACAACTGGAATTATTAAATCAATATTTGGAAGCCTGCCTTCATTTTTATATTCTAAAACCTTCTTGTATCCATCAATAAAAATGTAATCGTTAATACCTATTGCTTTATACTCGGAGGGTAATCTTTCCAAATCTGAAATAAACTTTTCCCAAGCCTCATCAGTGTCGCCACCATAATGTTGTATAATTGACTTAGGCGTATGAACATGCAAATCCCATTTACGCCACTCAGAACCCTTTATGTATTTATTGGCTGCCATAAGATGCTGTTACTTTTTAGTAGAATTAATAAGTTCTTTCACATCTACATTAAGCAGTTTGGCTATATCTACAAAAGTGTCCATTGAGGGTTGTACCTCATTGGTGCACCAACGGGAAATAGTTGTTTCGTTTTTGTCGAGTTTTTCAGCAAGCCATTTGTTGGTCTTGCCTTGTTCCGCCAAAACAGCTTTCAGTCTGTTAATTGCTTTCTTGC